>Ga0138256_10000664_pt1 | contig 37129 bp, 31 predicted proteins | sample KNB2016incub_MG_FD_105486 | JGI IMG/M metagenome (GOLD analysis project Ga0138256, IMG submission 105486) | Active sludge microbial communities from wastewater in Klosterneuburg, Austria - KNB2014incub_MG | ecosystem: Engineered > WWTP > Activated sludge > Unclassified | place: Austria... | reverse complement strand
CGTCGGCGCCTTCTTCGCCGGCTCGCTGCTGATCGAGACGCTGTTCTCGCTCGACGGCCTGGGGCTCCTGAGCTACGAGGCCATCGTGCGGCGCGACTACCCCGTCGTGCTCGGCTCGCTGTACCTGTTCACGCTGATCGGGCTGGTCGTCAAGCTCGTGTCCGACCTGCTCTACGTCGTGATCGACCCGCGCGTGCAGTTCGCCGGAGCGCCCCGGTGACGGCAGTCGCTGCCGTGCGCCACGCTTCGCCGACCCGGCGCGCCTGGGCGCGCTTCAGGCGCAACCGGCTCGGCTGGCTGTCGCTGTGGGTGTTCGTCGCGCTGCTCGTCGTCGCCACGCTGGCCGAACTGATCTCCAACGACCGCCCGCTCGTCGCGCGCTACGAGGGCGCCTGGTTCGCGCCCGTGTTCAGCAACCCGCTCGAGACGCGTTTCGGCGGCGATTTCGGCACGCCGACCGACTGGAAGGATCCGTTCATCCGCGAGCAGTTCGCCAAGCCCGGCAACTGGGCGCTGTTCACGTTGAACCCGCATTCGGCGACGTCGCTGAACTACTTCGCGAAGACGCCCGACCCGGCACCGCCCGGCCGCGACAACTGGCTCGGCACCGACGACACCGGCCGCGACCTGCTGGCGCGGTTGCTGTACGGATTCCGCATCAGCGTCTGGTTCGGCCTCGCACTGACGGCCGCGGGCGTGCTGATCGGCGTCGCCACCGGCGCGGTGCAGGGCTACTTCGCCGGGCGCATCGACCTGACGATGCAGCGCCTGATCGAGATCTGGAGCGCGATCCCCGAGCTCTACCTGCTGATCATCTTCGCGGCGATCTTCGCGCCGTCGCTCGCGCTGCTGCTCGTGCTGCTGGCGGCGTTCGGCTGGATGGGGCTGTCGGACTACGTACGTGCCGAGTTCCTGCGCAACCGCGGACTCGAGTTCGTCAAGGCGGCGCGCGCCATCGGCCTGTCGGACGCGCAGATCATCTGGCGCCACGTGCTGCCCAATTCGATGACGCCCGTCATCACGTTCCTGCCGTTTCGCATGAGCGCGGCGATCATCTCGCTGACCGCGCTCGACTTTCTCGGCCTCGGCGTGCCGCCGCCGACGCCGTCGCTCGGCGACCTGCTGCGCCAGGGCAAGGACAACCTCGACGCCTGGTGGATCACGGTGACCACGTTCGCCGTGCTGCTCGTCATCCAGCTGCTGCTGACCTTCATCGGCGACGCGCTGCGCGACGCCTTCGACACGAGGAAGTCGTGAGCGAGCCGCTGCTGTCGATCGAGCACCTGAGCGTCGCCTTCGGCGCGACGCGTGTCGTCGACGGTGTGTCGTTCTCCGTCGCGCCGGGCGAGAAGTTCGGCCTCGTCGGCGAGTCGGGCTCGGGCAAGTCGATCACGGCGTTGTCGGTGCTGCGTCTGGTCGACGCGGCGACGACGAGCGGCACGATCCGCTTCGCGGGTGAGGACTTGACGAGCAAGAGCGAGCGCGAAATGCGCGGCATCCGCGGTGCCGAGATCGCGATGATCTTCCAGGAGCCGATGACGGCGCTCAATCCGCTCTACACCGTCGGCGACCAGATCGCCGAGGTGCTGGAACTGCACGAGGGTCTGCGCCGCAACGCGGCGCGCGCGCGCGCGATCGAGCTGCTGGCCAAGACGGGCATTGCCGATCCGGTCGAGCGCGTCGATGCCTACGCCCACCAGCTCTCGGGCGGCCAGCGCCAGCGCGCCATGATCGCGATGGCGCTGGCCTGCCGGCCCAAGCTGCTGATTGCCGACGAGCCGACGACGGCGCTCGACGTGACGATCCAGGCGCAGATCCTCGCGCTGCTCGACGAGCTGCAGCGCGAGATGGGCATGGCGCTGCTGTTCATTACGCACGACCTGAACCTGGTGCGCCGCTACGCCGACCGCGTCGGCGTGATGGAGCGCGGCCGGCTGGTCGAGACGGGCGGCACGGCGCGTGTCTTCGCCGAGCCGCAGCATGCCTACACGCGGCGCCTGCTCGCCAGCCGGCCGCAGCGAGTCGTGCGCGAGGTGGCGGCCGATGCCCCGACGCTGATCGCGGCGCGCGACGTGCGCGTCGAGTTCGCGTCGCGCGTCGGCTGGTTCGGCAAGCGGGTGCGCGTAGCGGTCGACGGCGCCACGCTCGAGCTGCGGCGCGGCGAGACGCTTGGCATCGTCGGCGAGTCGGGCTCGGGCAAGACGACGCTGGCGATGGCGCTGCTCGCGCTGCAACCGGTGGCCGCCGGCACGATCGAGTTCGGCGGCCGGCGCATCGACACGCTCGACCGCGCCGGGTTGCGCGCGCTGCGCCGTCGCATGCAGGTCGTGTTCCAGGACCCGTTCGCGTCGCTCAGTCCGCGCCGCACCGTCGGCCAGATCGTCGGTGAGGGGCTCGAGCTGCACCAGCCCGAACTGTCGGCCGCCGAGCGCGAACGCCGCGTGCTGGCGATGCTGGCCGAGGTCGGCCTCGACCCGGGCGACGCCGGCATGGCCGACCTGCTGCAGCGCTATCCGCACGAGTTCTCGGGTGGCCAGCGCCAGCGCATCGCGATCGCACGCGCCGTGGTGCTGCGGCCCGACGTGCTGGTGCTCGACGAGCCGACGTCAGCGCTGGACGTGTCGGTGCAGCAGCAGGTGTTGGCGCTGCTCGCTGCGCTGCAGCGCCAGTACGGCATGAGCTACCTGTTCATCAGCCACGACCTCGCTGTCGTGCGCGCGATGGCGCACCGCGTGCTGGTGCTCGAGGGCGGCGCCATCGTCGAGCAGGGCGAGGCCGAGCGCCTGTTCGACGCGCCCACGCACGACTACACGCGCCGGCTGCTCGACGCGGCGCGGCTGGCCTGACGCGCAGCGGCGGTCAGCGCACGAACAGCGCGCCGTGCTGTTCGCGCAGCAGGTTCTTTTGCACCTTGCCCATCGCGTTGCGCGGCAGCTCGTCGACGACGAAGGCCTGCTTGGGCACCTTGAAGTTGGCGATGCGCTGCTTCAGCGTGGCGACGATGGCCGCGCCGTCGAGCGCGGCGCCGGGCTTGCGCACGACGACGGCGATCACGGCTTCGCCGAAGTCGGCATGCGGCACGCCGACGACGGCGCTCTCTGCGACGCCCGGCATCTCGTTGATGTAGCCCTCGACCTCGGCCGGGTAGACGTTGTAGCCGCCGCTGATGATCAGGTCCTTGCTGCGCCCGACGATCGTGAGATAGCCCCGCGGGTCGAAGCGCCCGACGTCGCCCGTCTTGAACCAGCGCGTGCCGTCGGTGTCGACGCTGAACTCTTCCTGCGTCTTCTCGGGCATGCGCCAGTAGCCGGCGAACACGTTGGGCCCGGCGACTTCGACGTTGCCGATCTCGTCGGCGGCGCAGGCGTTGCCGTGCTCGTCGACGACGCGCACGCGCACGCCGGGCAGCGGCTTGCCGACGGTGCCGCCGACGCGCTCGCCGTCGCCGGCGCGGCAGGGGTTGGACGTCAGCATGATCGTCTCGCTCATGCCGTAGCGCTCGAGGATGGTGTGGCCGGTGCGCTCGCGAAAGGCGTTGAAGGTCTCGATCAAGAGCGGCGCCGAGCCGCTGATGAACAGGCGCATGTGCGCGCAGGCCTCTCGCGTGAGGTTCGGCTCGCCGAGCAGCCGCACATAGAGCGTCGGCACGCCCATGAAGACGCTGGCGCGCGGCAGGTTCGCGATGACGGTCCTGGGGTCGAACTTCGCGAGCCAGATCATCTTGCTGCCATTGAGCAGCGCGCCGTGGCAGGCGACGAACAGGCCGTGCACGTGGAAGATCGGCAGCGCGTGGATCAGCACGTCGCCGGGCTGCCAGTCCCAGTGGTCCTTGAGCACGAGGGCGTTCGACAGCAGGTTGCCGTGCGTCAGCATCGCGCCCTTGCTGCGCCCCGTCGTGCCCGACGTGTAGAGGATGCAGGCGAGATCTTCGGCGCGCTTCATGGCGGGCTCGTGGCGGGCGCTCATCTGCGCCGCGCGGTCCAGCAGCGTGCCGCTGCGGTCGTCGTCGAGCGTGAAGACGTTGCGCGTGCCGGCGCGGAAGGCCAGCCGGCTGACCCACGGGAACGCCGCGCCGGTGCACACGACGACGGCCGGCTCGGCGTTGCCGATGAAGTAGGCGAGTTCGCCCTCGCGATACGCCGTGTTCAGCGGCAGGAAGACGTGGCCGGCGCGCAGCGTCGCCAGGTAGAGCATCAGCGCCTCGACCGATTTCTCGGTCTGCACCGCGATGCGCGACGCGGGCGGCATTTCGAGCGATTCGAGCAGGTTCGCGAGCATCGCCGTGCCGCGCTCGAGGTCGCGCCAGGTGTAGGCGAGGCCGCTGTCGGTTTCGATCGCGACGGCGTCGAGGTCGGCGGGGAACGCGGCGCGCAACGCGCTGTAGAGGTTCTGGGTCATCGAAACGAACTGCAGGAAGCTCGCCCGCGCGGCGCATCGCGCGCGGGCCTGAACGGGCGGCGGCGTCAGTCGAGCTTGGCGCCCGAGGCCTTGGCGACTTCGCTCCAGCGCTTGATCTCGCTCGAGACGAACTTGCCGAACGCGTCGCCGGTCAGCGTCGGCGTCTCGGAGCCGATGCTCGTCCACTGCGCCTTGAGCTCGGGCGAGTTCAGCGCCTTGGTCAGCTCGGCCGTCATCTTGTCGAGCGCGGGCTTGGGCGTGCCCTTGGGCGCCCACAGGCCGTACCACGTCGACACCTGGTAGGTCGGCACGCCGGCCTCGGCGCTGGTCGGGATGTTCGGGAACCCGGGCGCGCGCTTGTCGTTGGCGACGGCCAGCGGCTTGATGCGCCCGGCCTTGATGTGCGCGGCCGACGAGCCGAGGCCGTCGAACATGACGTCGACCTGGCCCGCGATCAGGTCCTGCAGCGCCGGCCCCGCGCCGCGGTACGGGATGTGCGTGATGAACGTCCTGGTCTGCAGCTTGAACAGCTCGCCCGCGAGGTGGTGCGACGTGCCGTTGCCGGCCGAGCCGTAGTTGACCTTGCCGGGGTTCTTGCGCACGAAGTCGAGGAAGCTCTTCAGGTCGTTGACCGGGACCTTGGCCGGATTGACGACGACGACCTGCGGCACCAGCGAGATCAGGCCGACCGGCATCAGATCTGTCTCGAGGTTGTAGTCGAGCTTGGGATACATCGACGGTGCGATCGTGTGGTGCACCGCGCCGACGAAGTAGGTGTAGCCGTCGGGTGCGGCGCGCGCCGCGACGCCGGCGCCGACGGTGCCGCCGGCGCCGCCCTTGTTGTCGATGATGAACTGCTGGCCGAGCTGCTTGGTGAGCTGCGCCGACAGCGGGCGCGCGAAGGCATCGGTGCCGCCGCCGGCGGGGAACGGCACGATCAGTGTGACCGGTCGCGTCGGCCAGGCCGGCGTCTGCGCCGATGCGAACGGTGCGGCCACCGCCAGCGTCGCGACGGCGGCCAGCAGGGGAATGCGGGTTCCTTGGGTCATGGGGTGTCTCCTCGGGCGGCGCCCGTTCTCTCTTGTTGCGAACCGGAAAACTACAACAGCCGCGCGATCCGTCGTGCGCTGACGACTTCGCCGTGGACGAAGCGGTCGTGATTGTCTTCGACTTCCTCCAGAGCGTAGAGATAGTTCACCATGATGCCGAGCGACTGCTTGAGCCCCTTGCGCGACAGGTCGCCGGCCCAGTTCAGGCGCTCGAGGCGCGCTCCGTTGCCGAGGTGGAACTTGGCCACCGGGTCGCCGCCGGGAAGCACCGATTCGTGCGCGAGATAGAAGCCCGCGAGCGTGAGCAGCGCGTCGCGCAGTTCGGCGTCGGCCGCTTCCGGCGCGATGCCGGAGACGAGGGCGGCGAGGTCTGCGCCGTGGCGCCCGGCGAGCAGGGCCCGTGCCGCGTGGGCGCGTTCGGCGACGCGCGGCGGCAGGCCGTCGCGCTCGACCTGCTGCTGCGAACGACGCAGCAGCCAGTCGGCGAAGCCGGGGATCGGCGACAGCGTGCAGAAGGTGCGCAGTTGCGGGAACTCGCGCTGCAGATGCTCGGCGACGCGTTTGATCAGGAAGTTGCCGAGCGAGACGCCGCGCAGGCCGGGCTGGCAGTTGCTGATCGAGTAGAACGCGGCGACCTTGAACTCGCGCTCGCCGCGCGGTGCCGCCTGCTTGTCGATCAGCGGTGCGATGGCCGCCGGCATCTCGGGCACGAGCGCGACCTCGACGAAGATCAGCGGCTCGCCCGGCAGCTGCGGGTGGAAGAAGGCGAAGCAGCGGCGGTCGGGCTGCAGGCGCCGGCGCAGGTCGGCCCAGCCGTCGATGGCGTGCACCGCTTCGTGGTGGATGATCTTCTCGAGGAGCGCCGCGCTCGATCGCCAGTCGACCTGCTCCATCTGCAGGAAGCCGGCGTTGAACCACGAGCCGAGCAGGTGCAGGAAGTCGGCTTCGACGGCGGCCAGCTCGGGCCGGCTGCGCAGCGCGTCGAGCAGCACGCGGCGTAGCGCGACGATGAGTGCCGTGCCGCCGGGGGCGCGGCTCAGGCGCCGCAGCAGCTCCTGGCGCGGCGGCTCGGCGGCGGCGGTCAGCGCGATCAGGTGAGAGGCGCTCGGCTCGGCGGCGTAGCGCTCCGCGGCGTGCAGCACGCGGCCCGGGTCGGGCGCGAAGTCGGCGTCGAGCACGCCGCAGAACTCGACCCAGCCCTCGGGATGCAGCTTCGCCAGTTCGGCCAGCACCTCGGAGGCGATCGCGACGCTGTTGGCCTCGCCGCGTTCCGACAGCAGGCGGCGCGAGCCTTCGAGGACGCGTTCGATCTGCCGCGCTCGCTCGCGCGGCGTCGGCGTCGGGGTGGCGCTGCGGGACAGTCGGGGCAGCGAGAACATCGCGTCGCGGTGCGAAGTGGCGGGCGCCCGAGGATAGCCGGACCGTGCGGCCTTCGACCAAGCCGCTGCCGCTGCGCAGGGCATGGCGTTGCGGCCCGGCGCGCGCAGCGGCCGCCACCTAGAATTCCGGGCTGGCCTACGCGGCCGATCGTGGCGATGCGCTATCCGACTGATTTCGATGTGATTGTGGTGGGCGGCGGTCATGCCGGGACCGAAGCCGCGCTCGCCGCTGCGCGCATGGGCTGCGCCACGCTGCTGCTGACGCACAGCATCGAGACGCTGGGCCAGATGAGCTGCAACCCGTCGATCGGCGGCATCGGCAAGGGCCACCTCGTCAAGGAGATCGACGCGCTCGGCGGCGCGATGGCGCGCGCGACCGATGAAGCTGGCATCCAGTTCCGCATCCTCAACAGCTCGAAGGGCCCGGCGGTGCGCGCGACGCGCGCCCAGGCCGACCGCGTGCTGTACCGCGCGGCGATCCGGCGGCGCATCGAGAACCAGCCGAGCCTGTCCGTGTTCCAGCAGGCTGTCGATGATCTGATTGTCGAAAACTACCGTGTGGTAGGCGCTGTAACGCAAGTGGGCATACGCTTTCATGCGCGCGCCGTGGTGCTGACGGCGGGCACTTTCCTCGACGGCCGCATCCACGTCGGGCTGCAGAACCACAGCGCCGGCCGCGCCGGCGACCCGCCGGCGATCCGGCTGTCGGCGCACCTGAAGGAGCTGAAGCTGCCACAGGGGCGGCTGAAGACGGGCACGCCGCCGCGCATCGACGGGCGCACGATCGACTGTTCGAAGCTGGTCGAGCAGCCCGGCGACCTCGACCCGGTGCCGGTGTTCAGCTTCCTCGGCGACCCGGCCGAGCATCCGCGCCAAGTGCCGTGTTGGATCACGCATACCACCGAGCGCACGCACGACATCATCCGCAGCGGCTTCGACCGCAGTCCCATGTTCACCGGTGTGATCGAAGGCGTCGGGCCGCGCTACTGCCCGAGCATCGAGGACAAGATCAATCGCTTCGCCGACAAGACGAGTCACCAGATCTTCCTCGAGCCCGAAGGTCTGACGACGCACGAGATCTATCCGAACGGGATCTCGACGTCGCTGCCGTTCGACATCCAGCTCGCTGCAGTGCGGTCGATGCCCGGCCTGGAGGCCGCGCACATCCTGCGTCCGGGCTATGCGATCGAGTACGACTACTTCGACCCGCAGGCGCTGCGGCCGTCGTTCGAGACGCAGGCAATCCGCGGTCTGTATTTCGCCGGCCAGATCAACGGCACGACGGGCTACGAGGAGGCGGCGGCGCAGGGCCTGCACGCCGGCGTGAACGCGGCGCTGCAGGTGCAAGGCCGCGAACCCTGGGTGCCGGGCCGGGCCGACGCCTACCTCGGCGTGCTGATCGACGACCTGATCACCAAGGGCGTCTGCGAGCCGTACCGCATGTTCACCAGCCGCGCCGAGTACCGGCTGCAGCTGCGCGAAGACAACGCCGATCTGCGGCTGACGGAGCAAGGCCACCGCCTAGGGCTTGTCGATGACGAACGCTGGGGCGCGTTCTGCCGCAAGCGGGATGCCTTGGCGCGCCAGGGCGAGCGTCTGCGCTCGACCTGGGTCCACCCAGGCATCGTAGACGCCGCACTGAGCGAGCAGCATCTCGGTCAACCGCTGGAGCGCGAGTACAGCTTGGCGGATCTGCTGCGCCGGCCGGGCGTGGGCTACGACCAAGTCGCTGCGCTGGCCGCTGCAGCACGCCCCGAGGTCGACGTTTCACGTGAAACGCTGCGCAGCGAACTTGGGTCGGCGCTCGCCGATGCAGTCATCGCGCAAGCCGAGATCGGCATCCGCTATGCCGGCTACATCGACAAGCAGCGCGACGAAGTCGATCGAGCGGCGCACTACGAGCAACTGCGCCTGCCTGCCGACTTCGACTACGGCGCCGTCAAGGCGCTGTCGTTCGAAGTCCGGCAGAAGCTGGCGCGGCAGCGGCCCGAAACGCTGGGGCAGGCGTCGCGCATCTCGGGCGTCACGCCGGCGGCGATCTCGCTGCTGCTGGTCCATCTGAAGAAGCGCCGCGGCAGCGGCGATGCGTCGGGCGCGGATGGCGAGCGATCCGGCACTGCAGGCTGAACTGGCGGCGACTCTCACCGACGGTGCGCGCGCCGTCGGCTGCGCGCTCGACGCCGATCGACAGCGCATGCTGCTTGACTATCTGATGCTGCTCGCCAAGTGGAACCGGGTCTACAACCTGACCGCGGTCCGCGAGCCGCACGCGATGCTGATCCAGCATTTGCTCGACTCTCTGGCGGTGATCGCGCCGCTGCGCCGCCGCGTCGGCGACATGCCGACCCGGCTGCTCGATGTCGGCAGCGGTGCCGGGCTGCCCGGGTTGGTGATCGCGACGATGCTGCCACGCGTCGATGTCACCTGTGTCGACACCGTCGGCAAGAAGGTTAGCTTCGTGCGTGAAGCGGCGGGGGCTCTGGGCTTGCGCAACCTGCAAGCCGTGCAAGGCCGTGTCGAGGCGCTGTCGGCGCCGCTTTTCGACGTCATTACGGCGCGCGCCTTCTCGTCGCTGGCGGAACTGGCCGCGCTGACCCGCGCGCTGCTGAGGTCGGGCGGTGTCTGGATGGCGATGAAGGGCAGGGAACCGGTAGACGAGATCGCCGCCGTGCCGGCCGATATCGATGTGTTTCACGTGGAACACCTCGATGTCCCGTGCCTCGACGCCGAGCGCTGCCTCGTGTGGATGCGTCGCCGCGGCGATGCGTCGAACGCCGGCGCGGGTTGACCGGCATTTTTGCGCTACGCTCGGCGCCGCGGCGCGTCCCGCTCGGTGGCTCCGATTTCGGTGTGCCGAACCCTCCCACTGGAGTTTGCTGGTGTTCGGCATCGCTGACTATGGCGCGTTCTGCGCGGCCATCCTGATCTTCCTCGCGCTTCCCGGCCCGGGCACATTCGCCTTGCTGACCTCGACGGCCAAGGGCGGCTGGCACGCCGGCGCGGCGGCGACGCTCGGCGTGATCGCAGGCGACCAGGTGCTGCTGTGGTGCGCCGTCGCCGGTGTGGCCGCGCTGCTGGCCGCGCACCCGGCCTGGTTGAGCGCGATCCAGTATGCCGGCGCGGCGTACCTGGTCTGGGTCGGGCTGCGCCTGCTGTTCACCAGCGGGGGCAGCGCGGCACCGGTGCGCATCGAGCCGCGCCACTACGCGCGCCAGGCCTTCCTGATCACGCTGCTGAACCCGAAGGCCATCGTGTTCTACATGGCATTCTTTCCGCTCTTCATCGACCCCGCGACGCACCGGGGCCCGGTCACGTTCGCCGCGATGGCGGCGACGATCGCCGTGCTGACGCTGGCCTACGGCTTCGCGCTGTGCGCGTTTGCGCATGCCGTGAGCGAGCGTGTCCGTAGCCATCGCCTGCTGGCGCGCGGCCTCGAACGCATCGCTGGCGTCTGCCTCGTCGGCTTCGGCGTCAAGCTCGGATCGCAATAGGGACGCCGCGGATGGCACGCATTTTCTGCATCGCGAATCAGAAGGGTGGCGTCGGCAAGACGACCACCACGGTGAATCTAGCGGCGGGCCTGGCGCGCGTCGGTCAGCGCGTCTTGGTCGTCGACCTGGATCCTCAAGGCAATGCCACCATGGGGTCCGGCGTCGACAAGCGCTCACTCACATCGAGCGTCTACGATGTCTTGCTCGAATCCTCGAGCATCGCCGAAGTGCGGCAACGCAGCACGAAGGGCGGCTATGACGTGCTGCCGGCCAACCGTGAACTCGCCGGTGCCGAGGTCGAACTCGTCGACCTGGAGCGGCGCGACAAGCGGCTCAAAGGCGCATTGCAGTCCATCAAGAATGACTATGACTTCGTGCTGATCGATTGCCCGCCATCGCTCAGTCTGCTGACGCTGAATGGCCTGTGCAGCGCGCACGGCGTCATCGTGCCGATGCAGTGCGAATATTTCGCGCTCGAAGGGCTGAGCGACCTCGTCAACACGATCAAGCAGGTGCATGCCAACCTGAACCCCGATCTGCAGATCATCGGCCTGCTGCGTGTGATGTTCGATCCGCGCATCACGCTGCAGCAACAGGTCAGCGAGCAACTGAAGTCGCACTTCGGTCCCAAGGTGTTCGATACCGTCATCCCGCGCAACGTGCGGCTGGCCGAAGCGCCGAGCTACGGCATGCCGGGCGTCGTCTTCGATCCGGCCTCGAAGGGCGCACAAGCCTTCGTCGAGTTCGCGCACGAAATGGTGCGCCGGCTCGACGAAATGTGACTTGCCATGCACCTCAGATGAGCGTCCGCCCCATGAAGGTGCTGATCCTGCCCGGTTGGCACGCCTCGGGCCCGCAACACTGGCAAAGCGAGTGGGTGCGCCTGCACGGAGACCGGCACGTCGAACAGGACGACTGGATCTGGCCGAAACGCGGCGACTGGATGGCTCGGCTCGACGAAGTGCTGCTGACCGAGCCGGCGCCAGTGGCGCTCGTCGCGCACAGCCTGGGTTGCCAGCTGGTCGCGGCCTGGGCTGCGCACACGCAGCACGCGGTGCGCGTCGCCGCGGCGATGCTCGTGGCGCCACCCGACATCGAGCGGCCCGACACACCGCCGAACGTCGTGAGCTGGCGGCCCATCGTGCGCCGGCGCCTGCCGTTCGCCAGCCTTGTCGTCGCCAGCAGCGACGACCCGCACTGCGAGCTGGACCGTGCGTGCGGCATGGCCGGCGACTGGGGCAGCGAGTTCGTCGACGCCGGGCCGCGCGGACATCACAACGCCGACTCGGGCCTCGGCGCCTGGGCCGAGGGGCGCAACTTGCTCGCGCGCCTCATCGCGCGGGCCGGCGCGGGCTGAGCGGCGCAAGACACAGGGAAAGACGAACGACGATGGCGACCAAGAAACCGAAGGGCCTCGGGCTCGGCCTCGAAGCCTTGCTCGGGCCGAAAGTGACCGACATCCCGCCCGCGCCGGCCGGCGCGCCGCGCGAGCTGCCGATCGACCGACTGCAGCCCGGCAAGTACCAGCCGCGCACGCGCATGGACGAGGGCGCGCTGCACGAACTGGCGCAGAGCATCAAGAGCCAGGGCGTGATGCAGCCGGTGCTCGTGCGCCCGCTCGACGGCCAGCGCTGGGAGATCATCGCCGGCGAGCGGCGCGTGCGCGCGGCGCGGCTGGCCGGGCTCGACGAGGTGCCGGTGCTCGTCAAGGCCGTGTCCGACGATGCGGCGGCCGTGATGGCGCTGATCGAGAACATCCAGCGCGAAGACCTGAATCCGCTCGAAGAGGCTCAAGGGCTGCAGCGCCTGACGCAGGAGTTCGGCTTGACGCACGAGCTGGCGGCGCAGGCCGTGGGCCGCTCGCGCAGTGCGGCGTCGAACCTGCTGCGACTGCTGCAGCTCGCAGCGCCGGTGCAGCAGATGCTGATGGCCGGCGATCTCGACATGGGTCACGCGCGAGCGCTGCTGCCGTTGGAGCGCGCGAAGCAGATCACGTGCGCGAACGAGATCGTCGCGCGCCGCCTCAGCGTGCGCGAGGCCGAGCAGCTCGTCGCGCGCCAGGCGGCTCCGGCTGCCGCGCGCAACGGCGCGCAACGAGCGAGCCGAGCCAAGTCGCGCGATCTGCTGCGTCTCGAAGAGCAGTTGTCGGACCGGTTGACGGCGGCCGTCGAGATCCGCATGCGCAAGCGCAGTGAGCAGGGCGTGGTGTCGATCGCCTTCGGCTCGCTCGACGAACTCAATGGCCTGCTCGACAAGCTCGGCGTCGAGCGCTGAGGGTCATCCCGCGTTTGCGCATTGCTGCGCGGAACTTGCGCGCGTGAATCCGTTCTCTTCCGGGAGGGTGTCGTCCAGAGGGTATCGAGGCACGTTATTTGCTGAAATCGAGCGCTGAGGTAAGGTTGCGAGAAACGCGGCGATGACCGCTCTGATCCCGGCTTCGGCCAGGGTCGTTGCGATCAAGCTTGCAGCAGCGTGTTGCTGATTGGCAGGAAAGCTCTGATGGAGCCCCCGGCATTCGAGGGCGGGACTTCATCAGAACTTCCCAGGCGGTGGCGGGGCTGATCCCCCGGCGGCGCCTTCCTGATGCACAGGAGATCGGCACATGGACGTGATCAGCAATTTCGCCGCGCGCTACGAGCGCAACCGCGAGGAAGAGCTCACGCTCGAGGAATACCTCGAAGAGTGCAAGCGCGACCCGCTGGCCTATGCGACCGCCGCCGAGCGCATGCTCAAGGCGATCGGCGAGCCGCAGCAGATCGACACGCGCAACGACCCGCGCATGTCGCGCCTGTTCGCGAACAAGGTCATCAAGGTCTATCCGGCCTTCGCCGAGTTCTACGGCATGGAGGACTCGATCGAACAGGTGGTGAGCTACTTCCGTCATGCCGCGCAGGGCCTGGAAGAGCGCAAGCAGATCCTCTACCTGCTCGGGCCCGTCGGCGGCGGCAAGAGTTCGATCGCCGAGCGGCTGAAGCAGCTGATGCAGGACGTGCCGTTCTATGCGATCAAGGGGTCGCCGGTGAACGAGTCGCCGCTGGGGCTGTTCGACGCCGTCGAAGACGGCCCGATCCTCGAGAAGGAGTACGGCATCCCCGTGCGCTATCTCAACCGCATCCTGTCGCCGTGGGCCGTCAAGCGCCTCGAGGAATACGGCGGCGACATCCGCCGCTTCAAGGTGGTCAAGCGCCACCCGTCGATCCTCAAGCAGATCGGCATTTCGAAGACGGAGCCGGGCGACGAGAACAACCAGGACATTTCGTCGCTGGTCGGCAAGGTCGACATCCGCCGTCTAGAGACCTACGCGCAGGACGACCCCGACGCCTACAGCTATTCCGGCGGCCTGTGCCTGGCCAACCAGGGCTTGCTCGAGTTCGTCGAGATGTTCAAGGCGCCGATCAAGGTGCTGCACCCGCTGCTGACAGCGACGCAGGAAGGCAACTTCAAGGGCACCGAGGGCTTCGGCGCGATCCCGTTCGACGGCATCATCCTCGCGCACAGCAACGAGAGCGAGTGGAAGAGCTTCCGCAACAACAAGAACAACGAGGCCTTCCTCGACCGCATCTACATCGTCAAGGTGCCGTACTGCCTGCGCGTCAGCGAAGAGATCAAGATCTACGAGAAGCTGCTGCGCGGCTCGTCGCTCGCCAACGCGACCTGCGCGCCCGGCACGCTGAAGATGATGAGCCAGTTCGCCGTGCTGACCCGGCTCAAGGAGCCCGAGAACTCTTCGCTGTTCTCGAAGATGCTCGTCTACGACGGCGAGAACTTGAAGGACACCGACCCGCGAGCCAAGAGCTTCCAGGAGTATCGCGACTACGCCGGCGTCGACGAAGGCATGAGCGGCATCTCGACGCGTTTCGCCTACAAGATCATCTCGAAAGTCTTCAACTTCGATTCGAGCGAGGTCGCCGCCAACCCGGTGCACCTGATGTACGTGCTCGAACAGCAGATCGAGCGCGAGCAGTTCCCGCCCGAGACGGAACAGAAGTACCTCGCCTTCATCAAGGAGCACCTGGCGACGCGCTATGCCGAGTTCATCGGCAAGGAAATACAGACCGCCTACCTCGAGAGCTACAGCGAGTACGGTCAGAACATCTTCGACCGCTACGTCACCTACGCCGACTACTGGATCCAGGATCACGAGTACCGTGACACCGACACCGGCGAAGTGTTCGACCGTGCCTCGCTCAACGCCGAGCTCGAGAAGATCGAGAAGCCCGCCGGCATCGCCAACCCGAAGGACTTCCGCAACGAGATCGTCAACTTCGTGCTGCGCGCGCGCGCCAACAACCATGGCAAGAACCCGCTGTGGACGAGCTACGAGAAGCTGCGCACCGTGATCGAGAAGAAAATGTTCTCGAACACGGAAGAGTTGCTGCCCGTCATCAGCTTCAACGCCAAGGCCAGCGCCGACGAGGCCAAGAAGCATGAGGACTTCGTCACGCGCATGGTCGCCAAGGGCTACACGCCCAAGCAGGTGCGTCTGCTGTGCGAGTGGTACCTGCGCGTGCGCAAGAGCTCGTGAGCAGGGGCTGAGTCACGGGGTACATGACCGCACCAACCGGACACCTGGGCATGCTGCAGCAGATCATCGACCGGCGGCTCGCGGGCAAGAACAAGTCCATCGGCAACCGCGAGCGCTTCCTGCGTCGCTACAAGGACCAGATCCGCGACGCAGTGCGCCGCGCCGTCGACGGCCGCGGCATCCGCGATATGCAGCAGGGCGAGGACATCCGCATCCCCAAGCGCGACATCGCCGAGCCCGTGTTCGGCCATGCCCAAGGCGGCGTGCGCGAGACGGTGCACCCCGGCAATCAGGAATACGTGCGCGGCGATCGCATCGCGCGGCCGAAAGGCGGCGGCGGCTCGGGCGGCGGCAGCCAGGCCAGCGACTCGGGCGAGGGCGAGGACGATTTCGTCTTCCATCTCACCAAGGAAGAGTTCATGCAGGTCTTCTTCGACGACCTTGCGCTGCCCAACCTGACGCGCACCCAGCTCGCCGAAACCCCCGAATGGAAGACGCATCGCGCCGGCTTCACCAGCGACGGCATGCCGACCAACCTGCACGTCGTGCGCTCGATGAAGGGCGCGATCGGCCGGCGCATCGCCGTCGGTGCGGGTTCGCGCGGCGAGTTGCGCGAGCTCGAGGAGCGGCTGGTCGCGCTGCTGGCGCAGCCCAAGCCGGCGGCGGGCTCGCCCGAGGTCGAACTGCGGCAGCGCGAGATCAAGGAACTGGAGGCGCGCATCGAGCAGCTGCGTGCGCGCGTGGCGCGCATCCCCTACCTCGACCCGATCGACCTGCGCTACCGCAACCGGGTGCGCGTGCCGGTGCCGACGAGCAAGGCCGTCATGTTCTGCCTGATGGACGTCTCGGGCTCGATGGACGAGTCGCGCAAGGATCTGGCCAAGCGCTTCTTCATTCTGCTGTATCTGTTCCTGACTCGGCACTACGAGAAGATCGACCTCGTCTTCATCCGCCATCACACGCAGGCCCAGGAGGTCGACGAGCAGAACTTCTTCCATGCCACCGAGACAGGCGGCACTGTCGTGTCGAGCGCGCTCGTGCTGATGGAAGAGATCATCCGCGCCCGCTATCCGAGCAACGAGTGGAACATCTACGGCGCGCAGGCCAGCGACGGCGACAACTGGCACCACGACAGCGGCCGCTGCCGCGAGTTGCTGGCGCAGCAGATCCTGCCGCTGTGCCGCTACTTCGCCTATGTGCAGGTCGCCGAGGAAGAACAGAACCTGTGGGACGAATACGCGCAGCTCGCCAGCGAGAACCGCGTATTCGCGATGCGCAAGGTGACCGACGCGGCCAACATCTATCCGGTGTTCCGCGACCTGTTCAAGAAGGAAGGGGCCGCCGCATGAGCCGCAGGCCCGCAGCCCCAAGGCGAATTCCGGAGACCGTCAGGCCGGAGGATGCGCAATGAGCCGCAGTGCCCTGCTGTCGAAGTCGGCGCTGCGCGCGCCGCTGCCGTCGCCCGAGCGCGCCGGCGAGCCGCTGCCGTCGCCGAGCGACTGGTCATTCGAGCTGATCGAGCGCTATCACGAGATCATCAAGGCCACGGCCGCGCGCTACGGCCTCGACACCTACCCGAACCAGCTCGAGATCATCACGGCTGAGCAGATGATGGACGCCTATGCGTCGGTCGGCATGCCGGTCAACTACCGCCACTGGAGCTACGGCAAGGAGTTCATCGCCACCGAGAAGAACTACCGCCGCGGCCACATGGGGCTGGCCTACGAGATCGTCATCAACTCCAACCCATGCATCAGCTACCTGATGGAGGAGAACACGATGGCGATGCAGGCGCTCGTCATCGCGCACGCCGCCTACGGCCACAACTCGTTCTTCAAGGGCAACTACCTGTTTCGCATGTGGACCGACGCGTCGTCGATCATCGACTACCTCGTCTACGCGAAGAACTACATCGCCGAGTGCGAAGAGCGCCACGGCATGGACGCCGTCGAGGAACTGCTCGACAGCTGCCACGCGCTGATGAACCACGGCGTCGACCGCTACCGCCGACCGAGCAAGCTGAGCCTGGCGCAGGAACAGTTGCGGCGCGCCGACCGCGAGGCCTATGCGCAGCAGCAGGTCAACGACATGTGGCGCACGCTGCCGCGCAAGGCCGAGAAGGCCGCAGAAGACAAGGAATCGCGGCGCTTCCCCGAGGAACCGCAGGAGAATCTGCTCTACTTCATCGAGAAGAACGCACCGCTGCTCGAGCCGTGGCAGCGCGAGGTGGTGCGCATCGTGCGCAAGGTGGCGCAGTACTTCTATCCGCAGCGCCAGACGCAGGTGATGAACGAGGGCTGGGCCACGTTCTGGCACCACCGCCTGCTCAACACGATGTACGACGACGGCCACCTCGGCGACGGCGTGATGATCGAGTGGCTGAAGTCGCACGCCAACGTGGTCTACCAGCCGCCGGTCGGCCACAAGGCCTACAACGGCATCAATCCATATGCACTCGGCTTCGCGATGTATACCGACCTGAAGCGCATCTGCGAAGAGCCGACCGAGGAGGACCGCCACTGGTTCCCCGACATCGCCGGCGCCGACTGGCTGCCGACGCTCGACCACGCGATGCGCAACTTCAAGGACGAGAGCTTCATCGGCCAGTTCCTGTCGCCGCGGCTGATGCGCGAGTTCCGCTTCTTCTCCGTGCTCGACGACGAGAAGGAGCGTGAGCTCGAGATCGCCGCGATCCACGATGAAGCCGGCTACCGCCACGTGCGCGAGGCGCTGTCGCGGCAGTACGACCTCGGCACCCGCGAGCCCAACATCCAGGTCTGGAGCGTCAACCTGCGCGGCGACCGCTCGCTGACGCTGCGCCACGCGCAGCACAACGACCGGCCCCTCGCCGACAGCGCACAAGAGGTGCTCAGGCACGTCGGCCGCCTGTGGGGCTTCGGCGTGCACCTCGAAAGCGTCGACGCCGCCGGCGACGTGAAGAAGCGCTGGTCAGTCAGCCCGCCTGAGCCTTGAAGGCCGGCGCCCGGGGCGCGGCGCCGAATCAGAGGGCGAAGATCTTGCCCGGGTTCAGGATGTTCTTCGGATCGAGCGCGCGCTTGAGCGTGCGCATCGTCGCGATCGCCGTCTCGCCGGCTTCGCTGACGAGAAAGCCCATCTTGTGCAACCCGATGCCGTGCTCGCCGGTGCAGGTGCCTTCCATCGCGATCGCGCGCTGCACCACGGCGTGATTCAGCGCCTCTGCGCGCTCGCGCTCGGCGTCGTCGTGCGGGTCGATCAGGTAGCCGAGGTGGAAGTTGCCGTCGCCGACGTGGCCCACCAGGTAATGCTGGATGCCCGCAGCCTCGGCGTCGGCCAGCGCCTGCGTTACGCAGTCGGCCAGGCGCGAGATCGGCACGCAGCAGTCGGTGGTCACGGTGCGGCAGCCCGGCTTCATCTGCAGGCCCGCGAAATAGGCGCGGTGGCGCGCCGTCCACAGGCGCGTGCGTTCCTCGGGCGTCGCCGCCCATTCGAAGTCCTGGCCGCCGAACTCGCGCGCGATCTCCTGCACCGTCGTCGCCTGCTCGGCAACGCCTGCGGCGCTGCCGTGGAACTCCATCAGCAGCATCGGCGCTTCGCGCAGCGTGAGCTTGTCGTGGCGGTTCACGGCGCGCACGGCGTTGGTGTCGAGCAGTTCGCAGCGCGCGATCGGCACGCCGAGCTGGATCGTCTGGATCGTCGTGCGCACCGCCGCGTCGATCGTCGGAAAGGTGCAGACCGCCGCCGAGATCGCCTCTGGCAACGGATACAGCCGCAGCGTGATCTCCGTCATCACGCCCAGCGTGCCTTCGCTGCCGACGAACAAGCGCGTGAGGTCGTAGCCCGCGCTCGACTTCTTGGCGCGCGTGCCGGTGTGCATCACGTCGCCGGCGGCCGTCACGACGGTCAGGCCGAGCACGTTCTCGCGCATCGTGCCGTAGCGCACGGCGTTGGTGCCGCTGGCGCGCGTCGCTGACATGCCGCCGATCGTCGCGTCGGCGCCGGGGTCGATCGGAAAGAACAGGCCGCTGTCCTTGATCTCGCGGTTGAGCTGGCTGCGCGTCACGCCGGCCTGCACCGTGACCGTCAGGTCCTCGGCGTTCAGGCGCAGCACGCGGTTCATGCGACCGAGGTCGAGGCTGATGCCGCCCTGCACCGCGAGCAGCTGGCCCTCGATCGACGAGCCGGCGCCATACGGGATCACCGGCACGGCATGGGCGTCGGCGAGCGCGACGACGGCGGCGACGTCCTCCGTGCTCTCGCAGTAGACGACGACGTCGGGCGGCCGCACCTCGAACGGCGACTCGTCGCGGCCGTGCTGCTCGCGCACTGCCGCCGACGTCGAGCAGCGCTCGGCGAAGCGCGACTTCAACGCATCGAGCAGGACGGCCGGCACGGGGCGCGGTTCGGCGTGCGGCAGCACGGAAGTCGGCAGTGGAGCATTCATGCGAAAACACCATCGGGTTGAGCGTGGGGCGATTCTAGGCAGCGGGCAGCCGGCAGGTCACGGCGCGGTGCGACAGCGCCGGCAGCTGCGCGCGCACGGCGGCGAGGTGGTCGCGGTCGAGTTCGGCCATCGCGACGCCTTCGCCTTCGGTCACGCACGCCAGCACCTCGCCCCACGGGTCGACGATCATCGTGTGGCCCCAGGTGCGCCGGCCGTTCTCGTGCCGGCCGCCCTGCGCCGGAGCCATCACGTAACACTGGTTCTCGATCGCGCGCGCGCGCAGCAGCACTTCCCAGTGCGCGCGGCCCGTCGTGTGCGTGAAGGCCGACGGCACGACGAGCAGGTCGCAGGGCGGCTCCATCAGCACGCGGTACAGCTCGGGGAATCGCAGGTCGTAGCACACGCTCATGCCGACGCGCAGCGGCCCGCCGGCCGTGTCGAGCACCGCGGCGACCGGCTCGCGGCCGGCCTGCAGCACGCGCCCTTCGTCGTACTGCTCGCGCCCGTTGTCGTAGCGGAACAGGTGGATCTTGTCGTAGCGCGCGTGGTGACGCCCATCGGGCGCAAAGACGCAGCTCGCATTGAGGGCGCGCTCGCCGGTGGCGGTGCGGATCGGCAGCGTGCCCGCGATCAGCCAGACGCGGTGCGCGCGCGCGCAGTCGGCCAGCGCGCGCTGGATCGGCCCGTCGCCCGGCGCCTCGGCGTGCGCGAGCTTGTCGCGGTCGTCGTTGCCCATCAGGCAGAAGTACTCGGGCAGCGCGACGAGCGTCGCGCCGTCGGCGGCGGCCACGGCGACCAGGCGACGCGCCGCGGCCAAGTTCTCGTCGACGCGCGGCGTCGACACCATCTGCACGGCAGCGATCTTCATGCGGCCATCATCGCGCAGAAAGCGATCCGAGCGCGCCGTCAGGGTGTTGCGCCCGACGCAGCCGGCGCCGAGGCCGCCGCGGCCGGAGCATCCAGATCGGGCAGCGGCGCGCGCAGGCTGCGCTCGACGCGTTCGACCTGCGGATCCGCCCACGACCCGACGACATGGAACTCCCGCGTGCCGGCCTGCATCATCGGCCGGCGCAGGAACATCTGCGCGAGGAAGGCGCCGAGGCCGACGGCGGGATTGATCGCCGCATAGGCCAGCGCCGCCGTGCCGGCGTTGATCTCGGGCACGACGACGACGCGCAGATCCTGCGTCTCTTGCGCGATATCGGCGCGGCCCTCGATCAGCACCGCCGCCTGCACGCCGCGCATGCGCAGGTTGTTGGTGCTCGCCACGCCTTGCTCGATCGTCACGTCGCCGGCGACGTTGTCGAAGGCGAAACCCTGCTGGAACACATCGCGGAAGTCGAGTGCGAGGCGGCGCGGCAAGGTCTGCAGGTTGAGCACGCCGAGCAGCCGCGAGATGCCGGGCTCGGCCTTCAGGAACTGGCCCGACTCGAATGCGAGCTGCACCTGCCCGTTCATCGCGCGGAAGTCGGGCGACAGCGGCGAGCCGGGCCACGCCACCTGGCCGCTCATGCGCCCCTTGCCGCCGCGAATCGCCTCGCCGCCGCCGAGCCGCTGCAGCAGCGCGCCGGCGTTGGCCACGTCGAGCCGGAAGTCGAGCAGCGCCTGGCGCCGCGCCGTTGCGCCGGCGGGTGCCGCCGTCCAGTGGCCGGTCGCGGCGAGCGTCGCTTCGGGGGTCGTCAGCGCCAGGCGGGTCAGGCGCCATGCGCGCGCCGCGTCGCCCGCGCCTTCGGCCGCGCGGTTCGTCGCTTCCACCTCGATGCGGCCGAGCTGCCGGCCGCGCAACTCGAAGGCGTCGACGACGATGTCGAGCGCCGGCATGCTGGTCGGCGCCTCGTTGAGCAGCGACTCGACTTCGTCGGCCTGCGTCTTGGGCAGGGCCAGCCGCGCCAGCCGCGCCCGCACCATGCCGGCCGCCGCGCTGCCGGCGCGCTGCGGCGGGCGGTATTCGACGTGGCCGTTGAGCTGGTCGGCGTCGACGTTGGCGCGCCAGGTCCGCCCCTCCTTCGTCAGCCCCGCGGTGAGGCGCGTCAGGCGGTGCGCGCCCGCCGTCAGCTCGCCGGCGCGCAGCGCGATGCTGTCGGGCAGGTAGTCGCTTGCCGCGTCATCGCCGGCCGCGGGCGCGACGAACAGCGCGCGCCATGCATCGACGTCGATGCTGTCGAAGCGCAGGTTGGCCGCGACGCCGCTGGCCGGCGCGGGCGCCGGCTCGTTGACGCCGATGCCGCCGCGCACGACGACGGGGCCGGTCGGCGTCAGCTCGCGCAGCCAGTTCGCCTGCAGCAGCGTACCCAACTCGACGCGCAGCGTGTCGCGCGCAGGCTGGCCCGGCGCCGGCGCATCGGCGGCGATCCGGGTCTGGACGCGCAACGGCAGCGCCGTCTCGGGCGCCTTGCGCAGCGGCTCGGGCCAGCGGCTGGCCAAGCCGACGAGGTTGCTCGTCAAATCGATCTCCGTCTGGCCGCCCTGCGCCGTCAGCGCCAGCCGGTAGGTGGCCTGCCCCTGCAACGACGCCGCGGCGCGCGCCAGCGGCGCGAGTTCCGTGCTGCGCCGCATGCCGTCGGCACTGACGACGCCCTGCGCCGTGAAGCGCAGGCTGCCGTCGTCGCGCAGGCCGCCTTCGAACGTGGCGTCCCCGCCGAGCACTCGCGCCGCCCCGCCGCCGATCGAGAAGCCGCGCTCGCTGAACTGCACGCGGGCGCGCGCCGCGGCGAGCAGCGGCAGGCCGGGGCGTAGCCGGACATCACTGCCGGCGACGACCAGGCTGCCCTTGACGGTACTGCGCTCGACGTCGCCGATCGGAATCGTCAGCGCGAGCTTCAGGTCGCCGCTACCGGTCGCCGTGGCGTCGCCGAGGGCGCCGTCGATCCAGGCGCCAACCGGCGAGGCGTTGACGAAGCGCAGCGCGTCGCCGAGCGTGCCGCGGCCACCGCCTTCGATAGCCAGCACCGGCTGCGCCAGGTCGCGGATGCCGCCGCGGACCTGCGTCAGCTCGAAGTCGCGGTAACGCGCACGCGCGTTGCGAATCTCCATCGAGCCGCGATCGAACACCAGTTCACCGCCGACGCGCGTCAGCGCCGGCCAGCGCGACGCCTCGGCTGCGACGCTGTCGGCCGTCGGCGGTGCCGGAACGTAGGCCAGTGTCACGTCATCGACCTGCCCCGCGATGCGGAACTCGCCCAGTCGCGCCGTGGCAAACGGAAAGTCGGCCAGCGCGCCTTTGACCCTGAACCCGACGTTGCGCACCGTGCCGCCGCTGACGGCCTCTGCGACGTACTTGCGCGCCTCGACCGGCAGCCCCGTCGGCAGATAACGCGCGACGCGCGCCGCCTGGCCTTGCGCCAGCTTGCCGCCGAGGTCGAGGTGGCCGAGGCTGCCGGGCGTGCCGTCGCTGCGCCAGGTCGCGGCGAACTCGCCGCGCATGTCGGCGTTGGCGAACTCGGCCTCGGCGAGCTTGACTTCGAGCGCAGGCGCGGCCGGTGTGCTCTTCGTCGGCGTGATGCGCCACGAAAGTTGCGCCGCCAGCCGGTCGAGCGGCAGCGTCGCTTCGTCGAACACGCCGGGCAGTTCCAGCGCGCCGCCGCCGATGCCGATGCGTGCCTGACCGCCGCGTTCGCTGGCCTGCAGTTCGAGGCTGGCGTTGCGCAGCCCCGGCCGGCCCGGCGTGCCGGCCGGAGCCTCGGGCGGGACCGCGCCGGCGGCGACCGTCAGGCCGCTCAACTGGGCCCGCACTTCGTACTTGGCCGGCGCTTCGATCGGCCCGTCCCAGCGGCTCGACAGCGTCGTCACGATGCCCTGCGGCGCGAGTTCGTCGAGCCAGCGGCGCGCCGTCGCGTCCAGCGGCAGGCCGGCAGCGACCTGTGCCATCAGGCCGAGGTCGAGGCGCTGCGCGCTGAACTCGCCGCCTTGTACCGGCGCTGTGTCACCGGCAGCGCGCTCGCGCTCGCGCCAGGCCAGCGTCACGTCGCCTTGCGGCCAGCGCAGGCCGTCGCGCGTCAAGAAGCCGAAGTGGCGCGCCTGCAGGCGCACGCCGTCGGCTTCGCGGCGCGCCGCGAGCCGGCCTTCGATTGTCTCGAAGGCGAGCGGCGCCACGTCGTCTGCCAGGCGCAGGTCGACATCGCGCAGCGCCACGTCGAGCGTCAGCTCGCGCGGTGTGCCCTGCGCCACATCGAGCCAGGCGCGCAGCGCGCCCTCGCCGCTCGTCAGCTCGAACGGCAGGTCGACATGGCGGCGCAGCGTCGCGACATCGGCACGCGGCAGCGTGGCCTGCAGCGTGCCGCTCCAGCGCCGCCAGTCGGCGCGCTCGGCCAGCAGCGGCTGCGTGAAGCGCGCCGCCAGCGTGAAACGTTCGCCCCACTCGGGGGGCGGCGTCGCGTCGATGCGGAACTGGTGCTGGCGCAGCCGGTTGCGCGCGACGATGTCGACCCCGGTCAGCGCCAGCGGCGGCGCGTCGCGCTGCTCGTCGGTCCAGCGCAGCGTGCCGCCGCGCACGACGAACTCGTGCTGGCGAAAGAACCACTGCGCCACCGGGTCGTCGGGGTCGGAGGCGGCGGCGCCGCTCACGTCGAGGCCGCCGACGTAGACGCGGCCCGCGCGGTCGCGCCGGACCTCGAGCTCGGCGCCTTCGACCAGCAGCTGTTCGAAGCGCAGTTCCAGTGCGACGAGCGAGCGCGGCGCCACTGCTGCCGTGACGTGCGGCAGCCGCAGCGCCGGGCGGCCGGCGGGATCGAGCAGAACGATGTCGCGCGCCTCGAGCACCGGCACGCCGAGTGCCGAGCGCGCGTCGATGTGACCGATTCGCACCGTCATGCCGAGCGAGGCGCTGGCGCGGGCCTCGATTTCGGGGCGCCAGCGGTCGATGTGGTTCAGAATCCCCCAGTGCAGAGTCAGCCAAGCGAGCAGCAATAAGCTCCACAGCGCCGCCATGCCCCACGCCAGGGGCGGCAGCGCGCGCCGCCAATGCGAGCGTCGCAGCGGCGGCGCAGGCGCTGCTGCGGGAATCGGGGAGTCGGGGAGGGACGTCATGAATCAGGCACAACGCGAGCGGCCGCCGGCGCGCGGCGCGGCGCACGTTACGGCCGATTGTCGCGCGCGCCGCACGGCGGGCGGCGCGACGACCCCGGCCGCTGCGCGACCGCACTGATCCGGCACGATGGGTTTGGACATGAATCGGATTTCCCAGGAGGACGCGACGATCGCGGTGCCGGCCGTCGTCGAACCGCCGCAAGCCGGATACAGCCGCTTCGTGCAGCGCGTGCGGCGGCGCTGCGCGGCCGAGTTGGCCTTGCTGCCGCCCGGGCTGCCGACCCGCGATGCGATCACGACCCTGGTTCAACGCCTGACGGACGGCGGCCGTGCACTGCCGGCGGCGTTGCGCGTCGCGCGCCAGCTCGTTCTCGAACGGCTGGCCGTGCTCGACATCGAGCATGGCGCCGCGTTGCCCGACGTGACGCGCGCGATGACGGAGCTGGCCGAAGCCACCCTCGATCTCGCTCTGGCCGAGGCGCTGGCGCAGCTCGATGCGCGCTACGGCGCGCCGTGCAACGAAGCTGGCGAGCGCATCGAGTTCTGGATCATCGGCATGGGCAAGCTCGGCTCGCGCGGGCTCAACGTGTCGTCCGACATCGACCTCGTCTACGTCTACGCCGAAGACGGCGCCACGCGCGGGCCGCAGCCGGTGTCGGCGCACGAATACTTCGCGCAGGCGGCGCGCAGCCTGTATGCGCTGATCGGCGAGACGACGGAAGACGGCTTCGTCTTCCGCGTCGATCTGGCGCTGCGGCCGAACGGCAACTCGGGCCCGCCGGTGGTCAGCCTGTCGATGCTCGAGGAATACTTCCACGTGCAGGGCCGCGAGTGGGAGCGCTTCGCGTGGATGAAGAGCCGCATCGTCGCGCCGCGTTCGGCCATCGGCGGGCCCGGCGCGCTGGCGCTGCGCTCCACCATCACTTCCTTCGTCTACCGCAAGTACCTCGACTACGGCGTGTTCGACGGGCTGCGCCAGCTGCACGCCAAGATCCGCGACGAAGCGCAGCGCCGCGTCGCCGGGCGGCCCGAGCGTGCCAACGACGTCAAGCTCTCGCGCGGTGGCATCCGCGAGATCGAGTTCATCGTGCAGTTGCTGCTCGTCGTTCGCGGCGGTCAGTTCCCCGAGATCCGCACGCGCTCGACGCTCGGTGGCCTGCGCAAGCTGGCCGGCCGCGGCCTGATGAAACCCGAGACCGCCGAGCGGCTGGCCGAGGCCTACACCTTCCTGCGCCGCGTCGAGCACCGCATTCAGTACCTCGACGACCAGCAGACGCATGTGCTGCCGACGGCCGACGCCGATCTGGCGTGGATCGCGCACAGCCTGCTGCCCGCCGACGGCAGCGCCTGCGCGCTGCTGGCGCGCCTGAACGAGGTGCGCGAGTTCGTCGCCACCGAGTTCGACGCGCTGCTGCACGACGGCCGGCCGGCGGGCAACGGCAACAACGGCGGCTGCCGCAGTTGCGGCGGCACGCTGCCAGCGCTCGACAGCGCCGCCTTCCTCGAACTGCTGCCGGCGCCGCTGGCCGAGCGCGTGCAGCGCTGGCGCGAGCAGCCGCGCGTGATGGCGCTGCGCGACGAGAGCAGGCAGCGCCTGGTGCGCCTGGTCGCACGCGCCGCCGAAGCGGCGCGCGACGAGCGCTGCACGCTCGAAGCCGCTACGCGCTTCGTCGACTGGCTCGAGCCGCTGCTGCGCCGCGACAGCTATCTCGCGCTGCTCGTCGAGCGGCCCGAGGTGCAGCGCCGGCTGCTGCGCCTGCTCGGGCTGGCGCGCTGGCCGATGCGCTACCTGATGCGCCACCCCGGCGTCGTCGACGAACTGGCCGACGAGCGCCTGTTGCACGGCCGCTTCGAGCGCGACAGCTATGTCGCCGATCTCGAGGCTCGGCACGCGGCATGGGAGCGATCCGGCCAGGTCGACGAGGAGCTGCTGCTCGACACGCTGCGCCGCGCCCACCATGCCGAGGTGTTCCGCACGCTGGTGCGCGACGTCGAAGGCCACATCACCGTCGAGCAGGTCGCCGACGATTTGTCGGCGCTGGCCGACGCGACGCTTCAGTGCGCGATGCGCTGGGCCTGGAGTCACCTGAAGGCGCGCCACCGCGCCGAGCCGCGCTTCGCCGTCATCGCCTACGGCAAGCTCGGCGGCAAGGAACTGGGCTACGGCAGCGACCTCGACGTCGTGTTCGTCTATGACGACGATGACGAGCGCGCGCCCGAGGTCTACACGGCCTTCGTGCGCAAGCTGATCACCTGGCTGACGACGCGTACCGCGGCCGGCGAGCTGTTCGAGATCGACACCGCGCTGCGGCCCAACGGCAACTCGGGCCTGCTCGTCACGTCGCTGGCGAGCTACGACAACTACCAGAAAGGCCGCGGCAGCAACACGGCGTGGACCTGGGAGCATCAGGCAATCACGCGCGCGCGTTTCTGCGCCGGCGCGGCCGAGCTGGCGCCCCGCGTCGAGGCCGTGCGCCGCGCCGTGTTGGCGGCGGTGCGCGACCCGGCCGGGCTGCGCAGCGAAGTCACGGCGATGCGCGAGCGGGTGCGCCAGTCGCGGCCTGTCAAGGATGGGCTCTTCGACGTCAAGCACAGCCCGGGCGGCATGATGGACGCAGAGTTCGCGGTGCAGTACCTGGTGCTCGCGCACGGCGCCGCGCATCCGCAGCTGCTCGACAACGCCGGCAACATCGCGCTGTTGCAACGCGCGGAAGCCTGCGGACTGCTGCCGGCGGGCATCGGCAGCGCGGCGGCCGATGCCTACCGAGAGCTGCGCCGCGCGCAGCACCGGGCGCGGCTCGACGAACAGCCGACGCAGGTCGACCCCGCGACGCTCGCCGCGCAGCGCGACGCCGTGCTGGCGCTGTGGCGTTGCGTCTTCGGTTGACGCGAGGCCGCGCCGCGCTCGGCTGGGTCGCCGTCGCGGCGCTGCTCGGCATCGGCGCGCTGCTCGTGCATGGCGCACCGGCCGACGCGCTCGACTGGCAGCGCGCGCGCGCCTGGTCGCAGCCGTGGCGCTGGTGGAGTGCGGCCTGGGTGCACCTGAGCGACCTGCATCTGGCGGCCAACCTCGCCGGCCTGCTGCTCGTCGCGCTGCTCGGCATCGCGGCCGACGTGACGCCGCGCGGCGTGCTGGCGTGGCTGCTCGCCTGGCCGGCGACGCAGCTGGCGCTCGTCGTCGAGCCGGGGCTCACGCGCTACGGTGGCCTCTCGGGGGTGCTGCATGCGGCGGTCGCCGTCGTCGGCGTGCAACTCGTCGCCGAGGGGCCGCGGCTGCGGCGCGGCCTCGGCGCCCTGCTGCTGGCCGGTCTCGCCGCGAAGGTGCTCGTCGAGGCGCCCTGGCGGGCCCCGCTGCAGCATCCGCCGGGCTGGGACATTGCCGTCGCGCCGCTCGCACACGCCAGCGGCGCGGTCGCCGGCGTGCTGGCTGCGCTGGCGCTGCGCGCCTGGCAGCGCCGCCTCGCTGCGGGACGGCAATGACTTCGATCGGTGCCGAACGCAAGTCCGCCCTCGACGCCGTCGCGGTGGTCTCGCTCGTCGCCTGCTGCGCGCTGTGGGGTCTGAATCAGGTGGCGGCCAAGCTCGCGCTGGCCGAAGTGCCGCCGCTCGCGCAGGCTGCGTTGCGCTCGCTCGGCGCGGCAATGCTCGTCTTTGGCTGGTCGGCCTGGCGCGGCGTGCCGCTCTGGCGGCGCGATGGCACGCTGCCGGGCGGCCTGCTGGCCGGTGCCTTGTTCGCTGCCGAGTTCGGCTGCATTTTCGTCGGGCTGCAGTTCACGACGGCATCGCGCATGGCCGTATTCATCTATCTGGCGCCGTTCGTCGTCGCGCTCGGCATGCCGTTCATCGCGCGCGCCGAGCGTTTGTCGGCGGTGCAGCTCGCCGGGCTTGCAGCGGCATTCGGTGGCGTCGCATTGGCCTTCGTCGAGGGGTTCACGCAGCCCTCGGCCGGCGCGCGACAGTGGTTCGGCGACGCGCTCGGCGTGACGGCGGCGCTGCTGTGGGGCGCGACGACGCTCGCGGTGCGCGGCACGGCGCTGTCGCAGGCGTCGGCCGAGAAGACGCTGCTCTACCAGCTCGCCGTCTCCGGCGTGCTGCTGGCCGTTGCTTCGTCGCTCGTTGGCGAGGCCTGGCCGGCGCGCGTGTCGGGCTTCGTCGTGGGGCTGCTAGCGTTCCAGACCGTGATCGTCACCTTCGCGAGCTACCTGCTGTGGTTCTGGCTGATCCGCCACTACCCGGCTACGCGGCTGTCGGCGTTCACGCTGCTGACGCCGGTGTTCGGCCTGCTCTCCGGCGCGCTGCTGCTCGGCGAGCCGGTCACGGCGCGGCTGCTCGTCGCACTGGTCGCTGTCGCGCTCGGCATCTACGTCGTCAACCGGCCGGCGCGGCGCTGACGCCGTTGTCGCCTGCGCGGCACGGCGGTGCGGGCCGCGCGGCTAGACTGCGTTTGGCCGATCAACCCACGGAGACAGGTTCGATGCTCACGCTGTGCGGTATTCCGATCTCGAACTACTACAACAAGGTCAAGCTGGCGCTGCTCGAGAAGCAGGCGCCGTTCGTCGAGCAGCACGTCGAGACCGGCAGCCGCGACGAAGCCGTGCTCGCTGCGTCGCCGCTGGGCAAGGTGCCGTTCATCCGTACCGAGCGCGGCGCGCTGTGCGAGAGCCAGGCGATCCTCGACTACGTCGAGGCGACGTGGCCCGAGCCGCCGCTGCTGCCCGCCGACCCGTGGCAGGCGGCCAAGGTGCGCGAGCTGACGACGTTCATCGATTTGCACCTCGAACTCGTCGCGCGCGAGCTGTATGCGCAGGCTTTCTTCGGCGGCAGCGTCAGCGAGGGCCAGCGCGAGCGCGTGCGCAAGCTGCTGACGAAGAACATCGCCGGCTTCAAGCGCCTGGCGCGCTTCGCGCCCTACGTCGCCGGCGAGCAGTTCACGCAGGCCGACTGCAGTGCCTATACGGGCCTGCCGCTGGTCGGCATGGCGACACGCATCGTGCTGGGCGAAGACCTCCTGCTGGCCGCGGGCGTCGACTGGAAGGCCTACACCAAGCTCGTCGGCCAGCGTGCGAGCGCGCAGAAGGTCGACGCCGACCGCAAGGCCGACCAGGAGCGGCGCAAGGCCGCGGCCAAGCCCGCTTCTTGATACTTCAGGCGGCGCGCGGATCGCCGACAGCCTGCGACCGCGTGAGCTCCTTGCGGTAGCGGTTGAGCTCCTGCACGCTGGCGAAGCTGCGCTCCATCAGCAGCGACAGGTTGTGCAGGATGCGTTCGACGACCTTGCTTTCCCACACGGCGTCGAACTGGATCTGGCGGTCGAGCCAGGCCTCCAGCCACTGCGGATCAGGCAGGCGCGACTGCACCGTGTCGCGCGGGAACAGCGCCTGATTGACGTGCAGGTTGGTCGGGTGCAGCGCCTGCGCCGTGCGGCGCGCACTGGCCATCAGCACGCCGACCTTGGCGAATGCCGCCTTGGCCTCATCGCCGAACTTGACGAGCGCGCGCTTCATGTACCTCAGGTAGGCGCCGCCGTGGCGCGCCTCGTCCCGCGCCAGCGTCTCGTAGATCGCCTTGATCACCGGCTCGGTGTGCCACTCGGCGGCGCGTCGGTACCAGTGGTTCAGGCGGATCTCGCCGCAGAAGTGCAGCATCAGCGTTTCCAGCGCGGGCGCCGGATCGAACTCGAAGCGCACCTCGTGCAGTTCCGCCTCGGTGGGCGCCAAGTCGGGCCGGAAGCGGCGCAGGTACTCCATCAGCACGAGCGAGTGCTTCTGCTCCTCGAAGAACCAGACGCTCATGAAGGCCGAGAAATCACTGTCGTCGCGGTTGTCGCGCAGGAACATCTCGGTCGCAGGCAGCGCCGCCCACTCCGTGATGGCGTTCATCTTGATCGTGCGCGCTTGCTCCTCGGTGAGCAGGTCGGCGTCGAAGCTGTCCCACGGGATGTCGCGGTCCATGTTCCAGCGGACCGATTCGAGTTGCTTGAAGAGTTCTGGATAGAGCATGGGCAGTCCTCGGGCAGGCGCATCCTGAGCGCCGGATGTGACGGGATGAAGGCACGGGGACAGGCTACTTGAGCCAGCCCTTGCGGCGGAAGTACCAGAACGGGGTGACGATCGAGACGAGCATCAGCAGCAGCGCGAACGGATAGCCCAGGCCCCAGTCGAGTTCGGGCATCGCCCTGAAGTTCATGCCGTAGATGCTCGCGATCAGCGTCGGCGGCAGCAGCGCCACACTGGCGACGGAGAAGATCTTGATGGTCTTGTTCTGATTGATGTTGATGAAGCCGACGGTGGCGTCGAGCAGGAAGTTGATCTTGTCGAACAGGAACGCCGTGTGGCTGTCGAGCGAGTCGAGGTCGCGCAGGATCTGGCGCGCCTCTTCGAACTGCTCGGCGTTGAGCAGCCGGCTGCGCATCATGAAGCTGACGGCGCGCCGCGTGTCCATCACGTTGCGGCGGATGCGGCCGTTCAAGTCTTCCTCGCGCGCCATCGCGGCGAGCGCCTCGCCGGCGGCCTGGTCGCCCACGTCCTGCTTGAGCACGCGCGCGCTGACAGCCTCGAGCTTGTCGTAGATGCTCTCGAGCGCATCGGCCGAGAACTCGGCATCGGCGTCGTAGAGCTTGAGCAGAACGTCCTTGGCGTCTTCGATCAGCGCCGGGATGCGACGCGCGCGCAGCCGCAGCAGGCGGAACACGGGAAGATCCTCGCCATGCACCGAGAACAGCACCTTGTTGTGCAGGATGAAGGCGACGCGCACGTTGCGCGCGCCGGTCTCGCTCTCGGCATCGATCAGGAAGTCGCTGCGGATGTGCAGCTCGCCGTTGTCCTCTTCGTAGAACCGCGCCGACTCCTCGAGGTCTTCGTCGACGATGTCGTCGGGGATCGTGATGCCGAAGCGGCTCGTGATCCAGCCCTTCTCCTCGGCCGTCGGCGATTCGAGGTCGACCCACACCGGTGCCACGTGCGTCAGCGCGTCGAGGCTCTCGATCTCTTCCTGGAAAAGCCGGCCGCTGGCCAGCGTGAAGACGTTCAGCATCAAGCTCTCCAGCGCAGCCTGTGCTGCGCCGTCGGGTGGGGTCTGCCGATGCCGCCCACCCGAGCGCAGGCACGACGGCTGCGCTGGAGCGGACGGTCACCGCGGGTGTGTGGCGTCCAAGGGGGGCTCGCTGAAATGCGACTCGCGAATTATGGCCCACGATGCTGCGCCGAGACGCGCACCGCGCCACGCAGGCGGGCGCTCGGCGCGGCTTGTCACTGCCGGGGTTCGGAGGCACACTGGATTCGACCCGAGGCGTGCGCGCCGGGTCGCCATGCAATCCCTGTGAAAGGAAGTTCTATGAACTTGACGATCAGCGGACACCATCTGGAGGTGACGCCGGCTTTGAGAGAGTACGTGCTTACGAAGCTGGATCGCGTCACGCGACATTTCGATCAGGTGGTGGATATCAGCGTGCTGCTCACCGTGGAAAAGCTCAAGGAGAAAGAACGCCGGCAGAAGGCCGAGGTCACATTGCACGTCAAGGGCAAGGACATCTTCGTCGAGCATGCGCACGAGGATCTGTACGCCGCGATCGATCAACTCGTCGACAAGCTCGACCGTCAGGTCTGCCGTCACAAGGACAAGCTGCAGGATCATCATCACGTCTCGGCCAAGCGCAGCGAGATCAGCGCCGGTTGACGGGAAACATTCCAAGCCTCGAGGCGGCCTGCGGGCCGCCTTTTCGCTGGGACCGTTGCTGCGATGCAGCAGTCGGGAGCACAATGACGCGATTGGAGGGGGCTGCGCACTACCCGCGTCGGCAGCGTTTCTATAAGCTAGTTGTTACTGTGAGTGACACCCCGCGTCCTGCTCGATCCTCGGAGCTAGCCGGCGCGCCGAACCGATGAACCGTCTCGCCGCCATCCTTCCTGCCAGCAACGTGCTGGTGGACGTGGACGCGACCAGCAAGAAGCGCGCATTCGAGCATGCGGGCGTGCTGTTCGAAAACCAGCACGCCATCGCGCGAGCGACGGTGACCGACAACCTGTTCGCGCGCGAGCGTCTAGGCTCGACGGGCCTCGGCCACGGCGTCGCAATTCCGCATGGGCGCATCAAGGGTCTTAAGAACCCGCTGGCCGCCGTGCTGCGCGTGCGCCAGCCGCTGGGCTTCGACGCGCCCGACGACGAGCCGGTCAGCGTGCTGATCTTCCTGCTCGTGCCCGAGGCGGCGACGCAGCGTCACCTCGAAATCCTGTCCGAGATCGCCGAGATGCTCTCGGACCGCGCGCTGCGCGACCGGCTCAAGTCCGAGCCCGATGCCGCAGGCATGCACAAGCTGATCTCGGACTGGGAGCCGCTGAAATCGGTCGCCTGAGCGTCCGCGCCGCCGCGCCGCGAGCGCCCGCCTCGAAGGGCCGTGGGTGAAACCGACCGTCATCAGCGCCGAAGTGCTGTTCGAGGAGCATCGCGCTTCTCTGCACTGGGAGTGGATCGCCGGCCACGCGCACCCGGAGCGCCATTTCGACGACGCCGCGGTGCGTAACGCGCAGTCGTCGGCCGACCTGGTCGGCTACCTCAACTACATCCATCCCTACCGAGTGCAGATCCTCGGCGCGCGCGAGATCGCCTACCTGAACGACGCGACGGCGACGGATCACGAGCGGCGCATCCAGCGCATCGTCACGCTCGAGCCGCCGGTGATGGTCGTCGCCGACGGCCAGACGCCGTCGGACCACCTCGTCGCGACCTGCGAGCGCGCCGACATCCCGCTGTTCGTCACCGCCGAGTCGGCGGGCCACGTGATCGACGTGCTGCGCGGCCACCTGAGCCAGCTGTTCGCCGAGCGCACGACGCGCCACGGCGTGTGCATGGACATCCTCGGCCTGGGCGTGCTGCTGACCGGGGAGTCGGGTCTCGGCAAGAGCGAGCTGGGGCTCGAGCTGATCTCGCGCGGCCACGGCCTGGTGGCCGACGATGCCGTCGACGTCTACCGCGTCTCGCAGACCGCGCTCGAAGGCCGCTGCCCCGAGCTGCTGATGAACCTGCTCGAGGTGCGCGGCATCGGGCTGCTCGACATCAAGGCTATCTTTGGCGAGACGGCGGTGCGCCGCAAGATGCGCCTGAAGCTGATCGTGCACCTGGTGCGCAAGGAGACGATGGAGCGCGAGTTCGAGCGCCTGCCCTACGAGCCGCTGTACGAGGAGATCCTCGGCGTCAGGCTGCGCAAGGTCGTGATCGCGGTCGACGCCGGCCGCAACCTGGCGGTGCTGGTCGAGGCGGCGGTGCGCAACACGATCCTGCAGCTGCGCGGCATCGACACCTACCGCGAGTTCATCGAACGCCACCAGAAGGCGATCAGTCGCGGCGAGGCCTGACGTTCACTTGTGCCGGTAGGCGCAGTTCTTCTTGGTGCAGACGGCGTACAGCGCCAGCGCGTGGTCCTGCAGCTCGAAGCCGCGCTGGTGCGCCACGGCGCGCTGGCGCTTCTCGATCTCCGGGTCGTAGAACTCCTCGACGCGACCGCAGTCCAGGCACACGAGGTGGTCGTGGTGCTTGCCCTCGTTGAGCTCGAACACCGACTTGCCGGACTCGAAGTGGCTGCGCGCCAGGATGCCGGCCTGCTCGAATTGCATCAGCACGCGGTACACCGTGGCCAGCCCGATCTCGGAGCCCTCGGCGAGCAGGGACTTGAACACGTCCTCGGCCGTCATGTGGCGGGTCGACGAGGTGTGGAAGACTTCGAGAATCTTCAGTCGCGGCAGCGTGGCCTTCAGGCCGCTGCTCTTGAGTTCCTCGACTTGGGTCATGGTGGCGATCTCCGGCACGCTGTCCAGACAAGGCGGCCTACGGCTCCGCCGACGATAGAATCGCTCGATCATATCGAGCCGGGAGCGCCCGCGCGGCGCACGCCCCCACTGCCATGCCTGTCTCAGTAGTCTGCCGGTCGATGGCCGTGCTCGCCGCCTCCTTGGCGGCGGGCGGCTGCGCATCGCTGCAGTCGTCCGAGAACTTCCTCGGCATCGTCACGCCGTATCGGCTCGAAGTCGTGCAGGGCAACGTCGTCACGCAGGAACAGATCGAGCGGGTCAAGCCTGGGCTGACGCGCGCCCAGGTGCGCGACGTCATGGGTTCGCCGCTGCTGACGGACCCGTTCCACGCCGATCGCTGGGACTACGTGTTCACGATCCGCCGCCAGGGCGCCGAGCCGCAGCAGCGCGCCATCGTGCTGCTGTTCGACGGCGAGCGCCTTAAGAGCGTCGACGCGCCGGCGCTGCCGTCGGAGCGCGACTTCGTCGAGTCGATCGACACTTTCAAGTCCAAGCGCGACGCCGGCCCGCTGGCGCTGACCGACGAGCAGCGCAAGGCGCTGCCGCCGCCGCGCCAGCCGCAGGCCGAACCTGCCGCCGCGCCGGCCGGCCCGGCGCGCGCCTATCCGCCGCTGGAGCCGCAGTCTTGAGCGGCGCGCCGCTGAGGATCGCCGTCGCGGGCGCATCCGGCCGCATGGGGCGCATGCTGATCGAGGCCGTCGAGGCCGCGCCCGATTGCACGCTCGCCGGTGCGCTCGATGTCGCCGGCAGCCCGTCGCTCGGCCAGGACGCCGCGGCGTTCCGGGGCCGGCCCTGCGGCGTGCCGATCACGGCCGACCTGCGCGCCGGTCTGGCCGGCGCCGACGTGCTGATCGACTTCACGCGGCCCGAGGGCACGCTCGCGCATCTCGCGGTGTGCAGCGAACTCGGTATCAAGGCCGTGATCGGCACCACCGGTTTCAACGACGAACAGAAGCGCGAGATCGCGACTCATGCCGCGCGTCACGCCATCGTGCTGGCGCCCAACATGAGTGTCGGCGTGAACGTCGTGATGGCGTTGCTCGATCAGGCCGCACGCGCGCTGCGCGAAGGCTACGACATCGAGATCGTCGAGGCGCACCACCGCCACAAGGTCGACGCCCCCAGCGGCACGGCGCTGCAGATGGGCGAAGTCGTCGCCCGCGCGCAGGGCCGCGAGTTGAAGGACTGCGCCGTCTATGCGCGCGAGGGCGTCACCGGCGAGCGCAAGCCGGGCTCGATCGGCTTTGCGACGATCCGCGGCGGCGACATCGTCGGCGATCACACCGTGCTGTTCGCCGGCACCGGCGAGCGCATCGAGATCACGCACAAGTCGAGCAGCCGCGCCACCTATGCCGAAGGCAGCCTGCGTGCGGCGCGTTTCCTGCGGGACCGCAGCCCCGGGTTGTACGGCATGCGCGACGTGCTGGGTCTCTGAGCTGCATGAGCCGCCGGGCCGCTCCCAAGGCGAATTCCGGAGGCCGTCAGGCCGGAGGATGCCAATGAGCCGCCGGGCCGCTCCCGAGGCGAATCGCGCAGCGCGCGGCGCGGAGGTTGCCTGATGAGCGGCTTCGCGGCGTTCTGGGAGCAAGGCGATCTGGTGACGCGCGCCGTCGCGCTGCTGCTGCTGGCGATGTCGATCGCCGCCTGGGTGCTGATCTTCTGGAAGGGCTGGCTGCTGCGCCGCGCGCGCCGCGACATCGAGCGCGGCGTCGCCGCGTTCTGGGCCGCGCCGTCACTGGCCGACGGGCGGGATCGGCTGGCCGGCGTCGACCGTGAGCGCGTCGTGCTGCCGTTGGTCGACGCCGCGCGCTTCGCGCCGGCGGGCGGCACGCTGGAGGCCGACGGCCGCATCGAATCGCAGCTCACGCGGCGCCTGCGCGACGCGCTGCACGCCGGGCTGCGCCACCTGCAAGGCGGGCAGGTCGTGCTGGCCTCGATCGGCAGCACGGCGCCGTTCGTCGGGCTGCTCGGCACCGTGTGGGGCATCTATCACGCGCTGCTGTCGATCTCGGCAGCCGGTTCGATCACGATCGAGCGCGTCGCCGGGCCGGTCGGCGAGGCGCTGGTGATGACGGCGGCGGGGCTGGCCGTCGCGATCCCCGCCGTGCTTGCCTACAACGTGTTCGGCAAGCTCGTCGCCGCCTGCGAAGCCGAGCTCGAGGGCTTCGCGCACGACCTGCGCGAGATCGTCGCGCAGCGCTCCTGACGCGCCATGGCGTTCGGCCGCCTCGAACGCAACGTCGGCGCGCCGCCGATGAGCGAGATCAACATGACGCCGCTGATCGACGTGATGCTCGTGCTGCTCGTCATCTTCATGATCACGGCGCCTCTGATGGCCAGCAGCCTGAAGCTCGAGCTGCCGCGCAGCGACGCGGCGCAGCCGAGCGTGGCGCCGGCGTATCTCGTGCTGGCGCTCACGAACGAAGGCGCGCTGTTCCTCGGCGACGAGCCGATCGAGCGCGACGTGCTCGCCGCGCGCCTGGCCGATGCGGCGCGCGGCAGCGCCGAACTCGAAGTGCAGCTGCGCGCCGACCGCCGCGTGGCCTACGGCCGCGTCGCCGAGCTGATCGGCGTGCTGCAGCAGGCCGGACTCAACCGCATCGCCTTCGTCGCCGAGCCGGGGCGCCCTTGACGCCCGCGCCGCGGGGCGCGATGCGATTCCTATAATCGGTCGAGGTGTCCAGCGTCGCGTCTTCATGAATCCCCAGTATCAACCCACCGAGATCGAACGCGCCGCCCAGGCCGCGTGGAGCGCGAGCAACGCCTATCGCGTGACGGAGGACGCGGGCAAGCCCAAGTTCTATGCTTGCTCGATGCTGCCCTACCCCAGCGGCAAGCTGCACATGGGGCACGTGCGCAACTACACCATCAACGACATGCTCGCGCGCCACCTGCGCATGAAGGGCATGAACGTGCTGATGCCGATGGGATGGGACGCTTTCGGGCTGCCGGCCGAGAACGCGGCGATGAAGAACAAGGTGCCGCCCGCGCGCTGGACCTACGAGAACATCGCGCACATGAAGGCGCAGATGCAGG
>Ga0138256_10000663_pt1 | contig 37131 bp, 29 predicted proteins | sample KNB2016incub_MG_FD_105486 | JGI IMG/M metagenome (GOLD analysis project Ga0138256, IMG submission 105486) | Active sludge microbial communities from wastewater in Klosterneuburg, Austria - KNB2014incub_MG | ecosystem: Engineered > WWTP > Activated sludge > Unclassified | place: Austria... | reverse complement strand
GGATTGTAAAGGAACTTGTAACTTGAGGTGCCGTCGGGCATCCAGATCGCCGAAGGCACCGTAACAACGGGTGCGTTGTCGCCTAACGGATTAAACGGGGGGAAAAGCTGCTTCGCCGGTAGCGGCGAATAGCCGTTGCGTAGGATATCCTTGAAGTCCTTTTTGGAAACCCGTATCACCTGCGGTGCCCCGTTGAACCCGTTGTACGTGATCCGGTCGCAAAGGCCGAAAGGGGCCACGTCCGATACATCGTACTCAATAATGATCTCTCGGTTGAGCGAATCGATCACTCTCGTTACCCGCTTCCGTGGACGGTTCAATGCAGGCGTGCCACTTTCGTTGACCAACGAGTAGTCATAAGAGGTCTTGTTCCCATTGCGGTCTTTCGTCCAAACGATGACGCCATCCTCGATTCGATGTACCGTGCCGTTGCTGAGCGTTAGATTTCCCGTCATCGGCTTTCGCGCATCGAACAAGTCCTCAGTATGCCGGTATGAATAAATGGGGTTGTTCCAAATGGCAGAATCTGATACAAAGGTCATCCCCGAACCGTCGACGGACTTGAATTGAGTGCCGATGTTGACCGGCGTTGCACAAGCGGCAGTGTGATTCCGCGGCTCCCCGTCGAATAGGACGTCTCGCAATTCGTGCTCCGTCCCCGTCGAATCCATGAATGTCAGCCGTTGCCACGTGTAAGAATTCCCCCCCACGGCGGTACATTGGTATGTGGGCGAATAAACAACGAACCTAGAATACAAATATCCAGGGTTGTAATTGGGCTGCTTCGAGATCAGGAAGTCAGGGTACAAATACTGATCATGTCGTCTCCAATTGAGGTTCAGACTGAAATTCATCGCCGCTTCGCTCGACCCTCGCCCGCCCGGTGAAACAAGCGGAATCGTGTAGTTAAGCCGCCCATTGAATAGATTGATGTTTTCAAACGACGAGTCCGAATAGGAGCCGTCAGGGGCACCGGTGGCCATTCCGGACGGAGTAGAGCCGTCCGACGCGGTTTGTGTCCTACCAGTAGAAACAAAAAAGATCAAGATGGAGAACAACCCCAAGGCAAGAGCAGGAGTCCTGCAATTAAAACTGCGGCTGGTGTTCCGCGCCAGGTCGCGCGGTTCCCCCACAACCCACGAACAATTTTGCGATCCGCCGCTACGTTGGAAGATGCTGAAAATCATAAATTCTGCCGCTCCTTGCTTACTGTTTTTGATCACTTTGTCTCCGCTTCACTCTGGGGTGCCGGGCAGTGATAGTTTCTGTTCGATCGTAATTGCGATTCGAGCACTCACGGGATGCACGATTGAAATTGCCGACTCGATAACGGCCGTGCGAGGGATTCGCGCGATTGCGGACGCTCAGGTTGAGCTCGCGTCGACTCGAGCCGAAGTCTACCTTCGGTACAAAGCCGGCACGGGGAAGTCGTTCGCCTCACCCCACAGCGTCTGACGTATAGTGTTCGTAGCGGATTGTTTGATATACCATGTGCCGTTCCCGGGTCGCCAAACAGCAAGGTCCGCTCGGGAGTCTCCATCGTAGTCGTTGGGGACGGGCATGTCGTCGGTGGTGCCCCAACCCGTCGTTGTATTGAACGTTCCGGTAGTGCTCTGCAGCACTTTCCAGGTTCCGGTGGATGCTCCAAATACTGCAAAATCCGTCTTTCCGTCCCCGTCGTAGTCGGCAGATACTGCCTCACCCGCCAGCCCCATGGCGGGGGTTTGCCAGTTGCTGTTGGTGCTGTTCACGCTGTAGAAAGTCGAGGTCCCCGGGCGCCAAATAGCGATGTCCGCTCTCCCGTCCCCGTCGTAGTCGGCTGGGACGGGCACGTCGGCCGCTTGCCCCCATGTGCTGTAGTAGAACCCGTTCGTGGTCCCCTGCACGTACCAAACATTCGTCGACGGCCGGTACACTGCCGCGTCCGTGCGCCCGTCCCCGTCGTAGTCCGCCTGTGCTGGTTTATCCCCGTCCTCCCCGAAGGTGACGCTGTAAGAGGTGTTCGTGGTGGTTTTCACGATGTACCATTTGTTATCGGTGGGGCGGAAAACGGAGAAGTCCGTCTTCCCGTCCCCGTCGTAATCCCCCGGGACCGCCTTATCCCCGTTCGTTCCCCATCCGGTAGTTATGGTTTGCTGGGACCCGGTGCCGCCGAGAACGTACCAACCTCCATTTGAAGGGCGCCAAACGGCTAGATCGGTCGGCGGGGCTGCGTTGGCGTTCTTGTCCTCCACGGCGAGCAGCCTTGACCCAGCGTAGATGTACTCCTTAGACAGCTGTGGGGTGGGCGAGGGTGTCGGCAACACCGCGGCCGGCATGAACGGGTTCACGGAGCTCAGCAGCGAGCGATCCTTCGCGGGGAGTTTCCTGTCCGTCTTCGCGGTGTCGTCGAGATATTTGAGTGCCGCCCCGAATGCGCCGACGACAATGAAAAGCATAAAAGCTGCCGCCCACTTGTAATTCTTTAGAAATGACTTCGTGCCACTTTCTTCGGGAGCCGTTCTCGTCACAAAAATCGACTGCGGGGAGGAGGTTCTCTTGTTTTTCGGCATAAGGATATTCGTGCCACGGGCGCGCCTCGCCCTGGCCATTCAACTTCGGTTTTCCATGTGGACTTTCCCGTGGGAGAAATCGACGTGGAAGGCTTCAGCACTTCGGTTGAGGAATGGAGGGGATCGATGCGATCCAGATCTCGCAAGATCGCGAGGCATCGTCAATTCCACTTTCAACTCGCAATTGTTATGAACTGCGGCCGCCTTCTGGATGCGATAATCGATCCGGGCCACAATTGGAAAGGCTAGTAGATGGCCCAATCAATTGATCCGGTTGCACGGAAAAATTTCATCGATCTAAAAAAAGCCAATTCCGCCGCGCAACCCGAACGCATCGGCGGCGGATACCAAGGATTCGGGGCGCAATTTCGCTTCAAGTTTGTTGTGGGTTTTTCGGGCAGTCTCCCTGAATTCGGAAAACCTTGTCAGGTGAGCGATGGTGTGTTACGGTTCCTGCACAACCCCAATCCCTAACCCAATCAGCCTCTGAGCCCGGACTCCATACGTAGTGTGGAACATTGGCAGTTTTCGAGGTGGCCCAGTGTGCCGCTAGCATGCGGGTGTCGTTTCGCGCGCTTATCCAGCAGGATCGGCGCTCAGGGGTTTAGGGTTGTCGATGAAATACTTTACAAGTGCCCGGACGAGTGGCGTAATGGTTCGACTTGCTGCTCGAGTCGGTGCACCAGAGTTAAAAAGTTCGACCCACTGCTGTGTTCGGCGGTGGTTTTTTGTTTTAGTAACGGGAATATTTCACACCGCGTCGCGAAACGTTATTCGACAAATTCGCGCATTACAACATAAAAAGTATCGGCGTGGGACAGCACGCTTATTTGAAAGGAAAACCGGTTCGAGTCCTGTCCGGTGGTTATAACTTCGTCTTTGGGTGCCTCTTCGTTTTGCGACGCGAGTCTTTGCTTCGGTTTCGCTTGTCGTATTGAATTCTCAGCAACGCATTTTGCAATTCGCCTTTGTCACGCAGATCGTCATAAATCCCGGCCACGGTGCGAAGATATTTCGAATAGTTCCTGGCAGCTTCGGCTCGTTGATTCGCTTGAGCTTTGGGAACATTTTGGCGATTACTTCCTCAGAGACTTTCCATGGAACATCCTGCTTCGTATTTTCTTCTTCATGCATGAAGTAATGCATTTGAAAATGAATTGTTTTTGAAAGGGATGGTGCGTTATAGAACTGCACCGGAAATGCAGCTTTACTAAGAGTTTATTTCAACTATTGCACTTCAACAGGCCATTGCGCCCACTCCCAATCGACGCTAAACTATTGATCATATTAGACTTGCCCCTATGACTCTAGCCTCTATTAGAATCCAAAACTTCCGATGTGTATTAGATGAAACTCTCGACTGCGGCCAATTGACTGCACTTTTAGGGCGGAACGGCGCGGGCAAATCCACCTTCTTGCGGGCACTAGACCTTTTCTATGAACCGTCAGTTAAAGCGGACGCGGACGATTTCTTCAACAAGGATATTTCAGAGCCATTTTCAATCGGTCTTACTTTCTCGAATCTAAGCGACGAAGCAAAGGATCTATTTCAGAAGTACCTTCAAAATGGAACGCTTACAGTTGAACGGGTCTTTACTTATACCGACGGAAAAGTGACTGCGAAGTATCACGGCTCGTCCCTCCAAAACCCGGACTTTAGGGAACTTCGTGAGTCTTTTGATCTCACCGACAGATTTGCAAAAGGGAAAGAACTCTACGGTCAATTGAAAACCCAAACTAAGTACGCAGGCCTTCCCAATGCTACAGCGAAGGGTGACGTTAAGGCTGCTATAGAAGCTTGGGAGGAGGGTAATCAGGAAAGTTGCGTACCAGCGCGAGATGATGGGCAGTTCTTCGGTTTCCAAGCAGTAGGGCGTGGAAACTTGAGCAAATTCACTCGGTTCTTGTTTATACCCGCAATCAGAGACGCTTCGGAAGATTCAGCCGACGGTAAAGGAACCCCCGTAAGTACTCTTATGGATATGGTCGTCAGGAGCAGAATAGCGACAAGACCGGAAATTGCTGACTTCAGATCCGAAACTCAAGCAAAGTATAAGGAACTATTGGATCCAGCAAGGATGCCTGAGCTCGGTCAATTCCAAGATGAACTCAATGCAACTTTGAGTGTGTTTTCGCCTGGGGCCGAAGTCAACCTGAACTGGCAAGAACCGAAACAGCTACAGGTCCCGCTACCAGAAGCGGACCTTAGATTAAAGGAAGATGGGTATGCTTCTGCGGTTAGTCGCACCGGACACGGGCTACAACGAGCTTTCATACTTACACTTCTGCAACACTTAGCCAAAGCAAGAAGTGAAAGTGATTCCGGCACTGAGGAAGTACAGCAAGAGGTCCAAATAAACGCGATTCCGAATTTTCTGATTGCTATAGAGGAACCAGAACTTTATCAACATCCTAGTCGACAAAGATATCTTGCGAAGACTCTAGAGCAGCTGGCCAGCGGCTCAATTCCCGGAGTATCACAGGTAACTCAGATCCTGTACTGTACCCACTCCCCGCTCTTCGTTCGCGTTGATCAATTCGAGAACGTCAGAATTCTGAGGAAGGAGGAGCGAGATCCAAACCTTCCAAAGGTTGCAAAAATCTATAAGGTCACCCTCAATGAAATAGGTGCCGCGCTTGCGACAATCGACGGTGCTGGCGAACCGTACGATGGCGAATCTGTAAAAGCTCGTCTCTCGACAATCATGACCCCGTGGATGAATGAAGGTTTCTTCTCAGACGCGGTGGTGCTTGTAGAGGGTGAGAACGACAGAACTGCCGTTCTCGCAACCGCCACGAAACATGGCGTGGATTTGGATAGTAAAGGTACGACTGTAATCCCATGTCTTGGCAAATCCAATATAGACCGACCCTATTTAATATTCACCAAGCTTGGAATCCCAGTCTTCGCCGTATGGGATGGCGACGCGAATCTTGGGGAAACAGCCGGCAAATGCCCTGAATGCGGAAAAGATTTGGATAAGAAAGCCGACCCAAAACTGAACCGTAGACTAATGCGGATGCTAGGCAAAGCTGAAGAGGACTGGCCTAATTTCACCGATGCTGCGGCGGCATGTTTTCACACGAATTTGGAAGACACAATCAGATCGGAAGTTGGTGAGGAAATTTGGAAAACGGCTATGGAAAAGTGTATGAGCCTGACCGGTATGTCCAAATATTCTCATGTGAAAAAGAAAACCCTCTTTTACGAGATGCTGAAAGATGAAGCGGAAGCCCAAGGACAAGAGATTCAATCACTAAATGAAATAACTCAGAAGATACTTAAATTACAAACTTAAATTCTTAATATTACTAATCAAAAATGAAGGCACTGAAGCCTTCTATCAAGAGGCCGATCAAATTGAATCAAAGATTAGGGCTAAGGTTTCGAACCAGGAATCGGACAATTTATCATTGTGGCAGTCAAATTGCTGATGCTTCCACTCAACCTCACGCGGGACACCTCGAACAAAATCCGTCGTATAAATGCGGAAACAGTTCGAGCCACTTCACCCATTGGGCTACCATTTTGCCTTGGCGATACTGTGTTTTTTCCGCTATAGTTCCAAATTAGTAAAACCCTTACCTCCTGCGAGCTTGTGTGCTACGGTTCCTGCACTACTCGAACACCGACCCAACCAAGCCCTAACCTAACTTCGCGAAGTGTTCGGAACATTGCCGGTTTTCGAAAAGGCTTGGTTTTCGACACTTGCAGCTGCGCAGTTTTCCCAAATCATACGACGGGATCGGCACTTAGCGGCTTAGGGATATCCAGAAAATACTTTACAAGATTGCGGATAAGTGGCGTAATGGTTCGACTTGTTGCTCGAATCGGTGCACCAGGTGGAACACGGGGTCGGTTCGCGGCCATTTCGAACGGAATTTTCAGCTTAAATGAGACGGATTTGCCGTTGGCGGTGAAGTTCGAAAAAACGGAATCGACCAAATCGCGGCGTTGCTCAGGATTTGCCGAAACAAAGCTTAGATAAGCGGAGTTTGCGAGTTCGAGAAATTCGACTATCTCATTCGGGATATGATCGCTTGACTGCTCAGATTCAGCCCGGCGCCTGGCAAGTTCGTGCTGTTCGGACACGAGCTCGTTCTTTTTCGACATGTAATCCTTCTTGTCCAAGATGCCGTCGATGTAACCGTCGGTGAGCCGAGAAAGGCGCTCTTCCGACGTCGCGTATTGAAGCTCCAAGTGCCGTCGGGTTTCCTCCATCTCATTTTTCAGATCGTCGCACTCCTTTTTCGCTAAAGCAGAGAACAACTCGAATTCACGATCGGAGAACTTGATCCGCTTGAGTTCAATTCCGATCGCGTGGTAAATTTCCTCCTCCTTGAGACAGGATCGCGTGCAGTCGCGAGTGTGACACCGGTAGTAGACATTTCCCTTTTGCCGTTCAGGCACCAGGATATTTGCACACTTTTCACAAGTGATCATTCTCCTGTATGAAAAAAAGTGAACGTGTTGCTTCTTATGATTTTTTCCCTTCAACACCACTTGAACTTGGTCGAGCAGCCGCCGGTTCACCAACGGTTCGTGCACTCCGGGAAATAACTCACCAGTCTTTTTGATCCGTATCATGCCCATGTAAAACGGACTCTGCAGTATGCTCGATAGGGCGTTGCGGCCGATCTTGTTGCCCCGCTTGCTCCGCAACCCTCGGGCGTACAACAAATCCGAGAGCGATATCAGCCCATAGCGTCCTGTCGCGTAGAGTTCGAAGCCCTCTTTCACCAACGGCCCGGCGATGGGGTCGATGGTTTTGGGTTTGGCTTTTCCGTTATCCAAGTACCCGACTGGAGCGGGAAACGGGTAAAAACCTTGTTTCAGCCGTCCGTATATCCCCTTTTTGGATTCCTCACGAAGGTTGCGGATGTAATCCGACGCCACAACGGCCTGGATGTCAGCGGAAAGCCGTCCGCCGCGCGAGTTCAAATCAAGGCTCTCCGAGGCGAAATGCACCTCGATCCCTTTGTCGATAAGTGAACCTAGATCGGCCCAATCCTTCAGGTTGCGTGCGCTTCGGTCGATCTTATGGATGATGACACCTTCGGCTTTGCCCATTCGAAGCTTTTTGAGCATCTCCAAAAAAACCGGACGACCTTGCTTGGCCGCGGTCTCGCGTTCCTCGAACCGTTGGATGATTTTGAAATTGGAGTTTTGCGCGAACCGTTCGATCGCGGCCTGCTGTTCGACCAGGGAGGTCCCCTGCTCACCCTGTTTTTGGGTGGAAACGCGCACGTACGAGAAGTACTCTTTCGCAAACATTGAGATTGGATTAATGGTTATGAAGGAGGAAAAACGCGCTTATTTATGCACCTTTTCCTTTCTTAGCTTAGCGCGCCGCCGAAGATCGGTCAAAATTTTTGGATTCTCGGCTTGGATGTGATCGAATATCCGTTTAACCACGCCCAAGTATCTTCGAAGGTTCGCCTCCGCGTCGGCAAGTTGCTCCGTGTTAAGATCATCGTAGAGTTCCCTCATCGAGATTTGTTGATTTTCGTGCCTAGCCATATCAGAAAGACGTTAGATTTGTAATCCATTTTGTTCAACTCTTGTTTTGTTATTGAAGAATACCGGCTCGAATTCTTTCAGTTATGGACGCCCATGCGTACAGCAGAGCCTAAATTCATCCGCAGGCAACGGCTTAGAGGATAAGAAAAAGTCAGACTCTTCAAAAATGACCAAGTCTTTCAGCTGTCTTTCTCACGAGGAATGTGGAATGTCGGCGAACCTTAGTAATTTCCTTCTCAGGCAATGAACGTTCCGCCAGTTTTTGTTCGTAAGTGCAGTAGTCAAATTCGTCAAACTCTCCCGCGGCAACGTCATTTCGCCGTTTGCTCACTGAGAGGAGCGCTTCCTGTCGTTGAATTTCTACTCGGCAAGCCTCGAAATACCCATCCAGCATGATTCGCACTGGAATTTTATAGATCTGCGCCAACTTCAGAGCAGTCTTTAGATTTGGAATCTGGACGCCTTCCTCATATCTGGAGACTTGATCGGTACCTCGATGACCCAACAAGGCCGCAACTTGTTCTTGCTCGATGCGCTTACTGCGTCTAATGTTCGCAAGCTGATTACTGAAAGGAGGTTTTGTTGTGTTTTTCATTTGTTTTCGGTTAATTGATTGATAAGTCTCGAAAAATATTCTTACCAGTACTTAGTTACGCAGAACTTCCAATAATTCCGTCAGTGAGTTTTATTTGGTTCTTTCCTATCAGGATCTCCAGTACGGCGAGGCCCATGAAGTGCATCTCCTCGCTAACGTCACTCGCGCATGAGTCCGCAATTACTACAGGCCTTAATTCCCTTTCGAAGGCGTCGACCGCAGTTTTTAACACGCAACTTTCGGTGGCAACGCCGCAAATCAAGACTGTTGTCCATGCCTGTCTTTTCACAAACTCATCAAATTCGGGAGTAAATGCTGTGTAGAAATTCTTTGTAAAAACTGTGTCGGCGAAGGGCTCAAGTGATTCATGGAGAGCTTTCTCTTCGACATCCCGCACGTTTTCCCAACCTATTAATCGCTCAAAAGGACTACCGATTTTGTTCTCGAAGGCAGTGAACAAGATGGGTATTCGGTTCCGTGAGCATGCCTTAACCATGCGAAGGACGTTTGAAACAACCGGTAAAGAATGCTCATTCAGGAACCCGTTCTGCATATCTACTACCAGCAGAACAGGATTGGACAATTCCATATTGACTCCTCATTCAAAAACGTAGCTCCCAAATTCTTAGTGCATCCCAATTGTTTCTTCGAAGATTTCGTTGATACGGCTGGTCTTCATCACTGCTTCAACCATCGTTCTCTGCGAAGGCGACTCTGTTGACGATATACTCCTTAATTGCGAGAACCGGCGTTTTAGATCCGGGAGAAGCTTCCAAATCATTTCGATGCTACTAGGATTTCCGGACGATAGAACATCCGCAAAACATTTGCATTGCCACCACAGTGTTTGAATGGCGATCTCAAATTCCACTAGGTCGCTTTCAAGCCCAGGAGCTTCATTCGACTGCCGAAAGTATGAAAGACCATCCCAACTCGCAAAACCCATATCAATTCCAGGCAAACCAAATTCCGCGAGGTCTTGGTTTGGAATTCCATCGTTTAGAAACTGGAGCTCCAACTGGACCAGATCTTTTGCATCGCTTCTCGATTCCAGGGCACTCGGACAGGATAGGACTTGAAGTGTCCGGCGAATCATCTCTCGGCGCTTAATTCTGGAATTGCCTAGCACGATGGCTGAGAACACGTAACCGGGAGACCCCGAGAACCCGTGAAAATAAGAATCCTTTGGAGATGTCGACAGAAGACCCTTTAGACTCGCGTTCAGTACGTGTTTCCCATCGAGTATTTCGCGATAAATTTTCTTCCGCCACGCTGCTAGTTCCGTAAGGCCGGAAAATTTATTTAACTCAGCAACATGCCATACACCAAATCCCGAATCCGCAACACAAAGTCTACCGGCCCCGACTGGGAAATCTTTGTATTGGAGCCAACGGCTTGTTTTACTTTTGCCATCAATCCTGTCAAAAAAGTTGGCTCCCAAATATACGGGTGCGAATAGATGAGAATTCGTTTCCAACGCTGATCCGCTCCTTTCAAATTCTTTCTTATCCAGAAGTTCTTTGTGTTCGAAATTCCGCTGTTTGACACCGGCAACAAATCGATATCCTTCTTTTCCATAGACCGTTTTGATGAATTTCGGTTTGTGCGGGTCGCAACCGAGAGCCTTCCTTATTTTCGCTATATGATTCGTTATATTTCCCTTCCTCAGGATCGCGCCTGAACCCCATACCGCTTCAACTAACTCGGCAGTCCTAACCAATTCGTTGGGGTGCAGAACTAGATACTGAAGGATCTCAAAGTCTCGTCCCGTAAGTTGTACCGGTTTATTAAAGTGCAATAAGAGTTTATGCCTTGGCGATAGGACGAACTCGCCAAACTCATAACATAAGTTGGTTTCGGAGGGCATGCAGAGCGGAAATTAATAGGTGGGTGTGAGTTGCGAATTCGCAAATCTTTCGTAACTTCTTCAGAAGTTCGGGAACTTCATCGAATGCATTCTATCGGTATTTAAATATTTGTCAATAGACTTATCAACAACGACCCGCCAGACATCCCCGTCCGCCCAACTGTTATTGAATTTGCAGAGTTTCTTTTGTAGCGAATGACGCATTGGCAACAAGCCAATGAAGACAACGAAAGTCCTACTCTGCTCCAATCTCCTCGCAGGCCCGTACCAAAATTTCTTTAGTTTATGCAAAAATTGAAGGTCTTCGAAGAGTCTCATAAAGTGTAAACGCCTATCTCTTTTGCCTGTTCGGAAGGCTTCCCGTCCGACTGTTCTTTGTTATTTTGAGTATCCGGCTCGATCCTGAAGTTTTTTCCATTACCTTTTGCGTACGTATGGGAAGATATGTTTCCATGGAATGATTTATGTAACCAAAATACAGTGTTGGGTAATTCCGAAACCTAGTTCACATGATGCGAACGTGTAGTACTATCTGATGAATAGGTCGAAACAAACGAATCGAGGCGAGATGCAACCCGGTTGGCGGTCTCGGTGGTGATGTTCAGGTACCGGAGAAACGTTTTAATCTGCGAGTGTCCCGTAATCTTCATCACCTCCGTGTGCGGGGAACCCGAAGAAATCATCCGCGTGGTGGCCGTATGGCGGCAATCGTGGAACCTGAAATCGGAGATGTTCGCCTCGGTGCAAGCGGACTGGAACGCGGTCTTAACGGTCGCGCTTATTCCGAACACGGTCGACTCCGCGCGTTTCGGGGATGCCTCCCAAAGACGATCAAGTTCCCAACGCAATCTCGAGGTTATCCCAACGGTTCGAGCTTCCTCGGTTTTCGTATTGGTTTGGGGGATTTTTATTTCATTCGTCGCTAAGTTTATGTCCGACCATTTCATTTTGAATATCTCCCCGCGACGCATCGCAGTGTCGAGCGCACATATAAGGAGAGCTCGTAGATGACTTCGTCGGCCCACGCAAACGTCGAGGAGGCGACGCTCCTCCTCGAACGACAGGACCCGGTCCCGCTCCGTTTCAGCGGCCTTGGAAATGACCCCCTTAGTTAACAGGAATGGATTCTTGACGATCCACTCGTTCCGGATCGCGTAATTTAACATCGCCCGGAGAAGTTCCAGCTCGCGATTCACGGAAGCGACCTTTCGCTGTTTCCCGTTGGCGAGCGGGGTCATCAGCCTGGCGTATTTGAAGTGTTCGATGTCGGCAGGTTTAATCGAGCGGATAGGTATAGTTTTGAAATGCTCAACTAGATTGTTTAATGCGGAACGGACGGGAATAAGAGATCGCCTCCCAGCCACCTTCACACCGTTTGAATATTCGGCGGCAATCAACTTATGTTCGGAATAATGGTCCGCGAGTTCCTGGAATGTGAGTTTCTCCGACTCGAACACGGTCCGCCCGTGAGCGTCCAACTCACGGCGCATCTCATCGACAACCGTCCGAGCAGTCCGCTTGTCGGTGATCGGCTTGAGCTTTTCCCGCCACTTGCCCGTATCGTCCTGGTACTGCAACCGGGCGTATAGGTTCCCTTTAACTGTCCTCCAATACTTGGTTGACGCACGTTTTTTCGGATTCGAAGGTTCGATGTTTTCCATTCTCCGATTACCCGTTTCCTAAAAAGTTTCCTAACGGAAGAATGATAATCCATGTAACCTCGTGTTACAAAGCAGGGCGGCAACGGTACCTAAAACACCTTAATATATTGCATTTACAGCCAGTTATGACGGGGTACCTGTTACCGCATGTGATCTCATTTTACAAACAAGAAACGGCTGTTAACCGAAGGGTTGTAAGTTCGAGTCTTACCTGCGGAGCCAATATTTACAACGAATTACGGGAGCCAAAAGGCTCCCGTTTTGCGTTTTGTGTCATGGATTGTGTCATGACATTCAGGAAGGCAATATGCGACTCAGTGGTAAGTTTCCAAAGCTCCGTGTGGAATACACCGTGTATTGCTTCGCCTTTGTTTGTATCAATCTAACCGATTGAGCAATGATGCAGGTGTCCTTGCAGTATTTCTTCACCCTTGGATGTAACATCGGTTTCCCGAAGCACTAGTCTTTTTAGATTTGACAAACCATAGAGGTGATGTAAGCTCCGGTCGCTGACAAACGTTCCGCCCAAGTTGAGCTCGCGAAGCTGTCTCTTATCTCGTAGGTAAACTAAAGAAGCATCGGAAACTTCAGTGTACTTCAAATTGAGTTCTTCCAAGCCCGTCATGTTCCTCAAGAAGGACAAATTGCGTACACTTGACGCGCCAAACAAGCTAAGCCTCTTCATTTTTACCATTGAGCCGATATTTACTAATTCCTTTTCATCAACTGGGCACTGCGTCAGATCGAGTTCTTCCAAGTTCACCAGGCGCGCGATATGAGACAAATTCATTGCGGAATCGCCTCCGGTGTATGATAAGTCCAGGCAATTTAACCCGATTAGATGGGCAATATAATGAAGGTATGAATCTTTAAATTGTCGTCCATGGAAGGCCAATTTGTAAAGATCCCACGCTCGAAGGCTTGCGAGGGGCGACATGTGTTCAATCTGATTTCCATGGAGTCTCAGTGTTAACGAGCTGTCATTCGGAATCTCAATTTGACCGATTGCCTCCATACTTTGAAGAGATTCTCCAATTGTGCTCTCGACAAAAAGGGTGCCGATTGAATAATCAGAGGGGAACTGCAGCCTTCGAGAACGAAATCTAACCTGACTCAAGCCCCTGTGAATGAGGTTGCGATTGCGAACACTCAAGCCTCTGTTGTCATCAGGAGCAAGAGCAAGGTTATTTTCTGTTGATTCATCAATCATTTTGGGATTACTAGAGGTTCTAGTCCTCCTTTAACGCAATAATCTTTCGTTCAATATCGGCGACCATTTCGGCGAAGAGATCGCGGCATTCGGACTCGGCGTCAACGGCGCGTTGACGAAGCTCAAAGAGTTCAGAAGACTCGAGTCCTTCGATCTCCGCGGAGATTTTGCTAAGCCGTGATCTCGCGATTGCGATCTTGCGGATGATGCGGACAAGGTTGGCTGCGGTGTCGTCGCCCTCGACTGCGTCGGGACTATTCTGCCAATCGCCGAGGATCTTGGCGAGAAGATCTTCATCACCATTTTCATAGGCCCCGTTCGCCTTAGCCATTACTTCGTGCCGTAGGGCTTTGTCTTCGGTCCCAAGCACGAGGTCAGGATGGATCAACCGCGCCAATTCGCGGAAGAGCTTCTTCATCGAATCGGAGGGCTTAAACTTTACTTTCGCGGCCTCAAGTTCGTTCTGCTGAGTTGCGTCGGCCGATTCGTTCGCCCGAGCCCGAGCTTGTTGCGCGCGGTGCTGAGCGCCTTTGTTTTCGGGAACCTGTTTTGCCTCGGCTTCAGCCCTCAGAGCCTCCAGTTCGTCCAACTCTGCATATTTCGAACCGACAATTCGAAGGTACAACGCTTCAAAATCTTTAAGCTCTCCTTGAAGCGTCAGAAGTTCGAGCTCCTTCTGGGCAAGTATATCTTCAAGCTGTGCCAATTGGGCGCGTTTAGTATGGAGTTCCAGTTCTTCCGGGGACGGCGGTTTTTTTGCAGTTCGCGTAAATTCAGGATCGACCTTCGCGAGTTCTGCAAGCTCTTCCCAGAATTCTGCAACAGAGTTGAAGCGCGCGGCTATGTCGGTTTGGGTTGCCTTTCTCAAAATATCCAGAAAAGAAGCAGCCCAAGGAAGACTTCTTACAGCTACGGGCAGTTCGAGAATCTGTCGTCCAACGAACTCCGCCGGCGAGTGACCGCATAGGAAATAGAAACAGCTTTTTGCCAGCGAGTAGATATCAGCTGAATCGGTCAGGTTCCCGTAAGTTATGCCAGCCGTTGTTGGAGAATGTTCAGGAGCCGAATAGGCACCTGTTCCGATTCGAGTTATCGCGCTCGGTTCGTCCGAGTTGACCTTCGCTGCTCCGAAATCCGCAATCTTTACGATTGAACAGTCGAGGCTGAGGAGGAAATTGTTTGGCTTTAAATCACGATGGATTATCCCTTTCGAATGAGCGAATGTAAGCGCGTCGCAGATCTGCCGAAGATAATCGAGGAACGATCCTAGGTCGAGTCTGCCAATACTCTGTGATCTCGTGAACCGGAGCAGGTCGCCGCAGGGCATGTACTCTAAAACCAGGAACGGAGCCGTCGTATTTGAATCAATGGTCGCTTCGCCGTGGTCGAACATCTTGACGATGTTCGGATGTTCCAGGGTTCTTAGGATAGATATCTCCTTTTGGAAGTTCTCTTGATGAAAAGCAGCGATATCCGGTTCGACGGAACCCTGCAGATCGGCGTTCAGTGCCTTTATCACAACGTCTTGATGTCCGTTTAACAGATCATTTGCGACAAACACTTCGGCATAGCTTCCCGTACTTATGCGCCCCTTTACCCTGTAGCGGCCGCTGAGCGTCAGGTTGTCGAGTCGAAGTTCGTTCATTTTCGGTACGAAGATAATAAATCCTAAAATTCAAAACGTAAAATTAGATAGTAGGAGCCTTTTTGCCAATTTCCTTTGCCGTGTTGAGTAGATTCTCGCTATTCTTGGATCGGCTTCAAGATTCGTTTTCAGATTCAGGAATTGGATTTGGTTCGAGTGCGGTGGCGGCTTCGTTGAGGGCTTTTCGGTGGATGTGGCTGTAGGTTTTCATCATCTGCGGATCGACATGGCCGACCTGGGCTTGGATCACCCAATCCGGAAGTCCTTTCTCAGCCAACGTCGTGATCGCTGTGTGTCTTCCGTCGTGGAAACGAACTCCCTTCAAGCCTGCGGCTTTAAGGATCGACCGCCATGCCGTCCGCCACGAACCCATCGCCTTCGTCGGATTAATTCTCTGTTCGCGACCGTGCCACGGGAAAATGTAATGTTCCGGTTCTGCGGCGCCTAACAAAGCGGCCTCGTCAAACAGCTGACGAAGGGCGTCGTGACAAGTTGTATTCAGTGAAGGCGTTCGCCAACCTGCCGGCGTTTTTGAACGCCTGATCGATATCAGCCGGTTATTCCAGTCCACGTCGCTCCAATGCAGACCCCGAATTTCGCAAGCCCGCATTCCGCAATAAAAAGAAAGCGTCGCGGCGACGTAGGCATAGGTCCAGTCAGGTCGTGTTCTGGCAACCTCAAACAATCGAGTCGCTTCTTCGGGAATGAGTGCACGTCCGGCGGGTGGTTTCGTGTTCGGTATCGGTTTGTAATCTTCCTGGAATCGATACCAAATACGGGCGTGCTTTAACAATTGCCTAAGCACCGAGATCTCACCGTTGATGGTTTTCGGTGCCCGACCTTGTGCGAGGCGTTCGGACTGGTAGGCCCCGATCATCGCCGAGGTAATCTTCGAAAGTTTGACGTCGCCAAACGTCTTCGAATTAGAAAGCGGTTTGCATTGGTTGCTCCAGTACTCGACCATCCGCGGCGAAACTTGGGCAGACCTTTCGGTAATGTATGTCTTGACCGCGTCGGCGATCGACATCGAGCTGATGGCCTTACTTCTAGCTGTCGGATCAGGAGCTTTATCCTTTAGTTGCGAGACCCGTTCACGCTCAAGTGAAGGAGCCTTTCGGGAATCAGTCGTTCCCAAGGGCTCCCTGTAACGGTGGCCGTTCACCACCGCATCCATCCAGTACCATTTTCCTCTCTTAAAGATAGCCATGGGATTCTTTCCATTCGGAGCGGTACTGAACAAAAGAATGCGCTGATTTAGAAGGGCCAATTTGCCATATATATTGGCCTACATTGGATCGATCAAGCCCTTTCTCTTTTTCCGCTTGGTGGACTTCGGACATAAGGTCTTCGAACCGCGTGTCCATCCACCAAGCTCAAACGAGTACAATTTGCAATGGCTCGAAGACCTATCTATTTCCCCTTATCTACCTGCCTTCCGCCTTTTTCTTCCAGGCTGTCAGCATCATCCACGTTGATATAGCGGATCGCTTCGTCTTTGAGAATGAGTCGGCGAGTTCCCTTTTTCAGACTCTTGAGTCTGCCCTCTCTTATGTCCTTGCGGATCTTCGGTGCCGAAAGTGTGGTCAGCATCGCCAGCTCGTCGATCGAGAAAGCAAATTTATCGATTACGTGTTCGCTCATAGAAAAACCTCCATTGATTTTGTACGGCAAGCAATATGCCGCAGTAGTATTGGTGACTATTGGCTCGAATAGAAACAAAAATGCACCACCGCGGAATACTTTTAGACCGGGTGGTGCAATTTCGTTACAGCGATCGCCGAAGTCACCTGACGTGGATCGTCTCGTGGATCGGTTGTTTTGGCTTACGGATCTCTTGCGTGATCGGAGTTCGATCAGGGGCTTTTTCGATCGGTTTCTTTTCAGGCAGAATGTGCACGGGGTCGGCCTGTTCTCTTGCCGGATTGCGTGCGATGGTCTCGTCCATTTTTCTGACAGCCGTGTCCATCAAAACGCCGGGCACAAAGACTCGGATTTGATCCCTCAATTCATAATGCGGAATGGCTGCGGTCGGGAGTCTTTTGAGCATCTCGTGCTTGTCCTTTTCGAGCGAAATGAAGCGTTTGCTGATGACGATATGCACGTGAGGATTGTCGGTGTTTCGGTGGATCGCAGCCGCCCAATCAAGCGATTCCGCACCGACAGTTTGCTCAAGATTTCGCATCGTCTCGCGGCTGATTTCTCGCAGAGATTTTCGACGTTCCCTTTCGTCCCCACCGAGCTTCTTAAAGTCATCGGGCCGCAGTGAAATAACCAGATGGAGCAGGTCCTCATTCTTAGGCCGGTTCGACGAGACTCCGGGCTTGAGCGAGAAGTTTGCCTGCTCAACATTTATGAGATCGGACCGGTCATTAAACAGCTCTCTGCTTCCCGACGATTCGCGTGACGGATCGATCTTTGAGTGAGCGATGTAATGGACCAAGCCTCGTGTGCTTTTGCTTTGCGATTGCACGCTAACGATAACTCTCATTTCTTCGCCTCGCCTCTCTTTTTCTTTTGATCGCCGACAAACCTTCGAATAGCCTCAACCTTCATGCCGTTGTAGCTCTTTTCCCCGAAAGCCGGACCTACCTTGAGGCCGTGGAATCGAGCCAAATTATCCAGATCTTCGACAGACGAGGCGAGAAGACTTGCCATATCCAGAGACGCTGAATCGTCCGGGTGCTGGATCTCATCAAACGACGATGCGGCTAGCTTTATCAGCTTCGACAGCGATTGCTTTTCGGCCCAGAAGACAGCAAGAATGATGCAGTACATTTCGAGCAGCAATTTCCTAAGCGTATTCGATGTTTCCAGCTCCGAACTTTCGATCCAGTCGATCCGTTCACGAATGTCATCGATCGCCTTCTTCAAGGCATCGGCATCGATCCGTTTACGCTTGCTTTCTCTGACCAGCCAATCGAGCTTTACCGAATGGCTTTCCTTAGCGATCTCGATGTCCTTACCAGTCAGTCCGCGCGTCACAAGTTTGCGAACAACTTCCGACTTGTTCGCACCACTGATCGCCGCCAATTCCGTGATCGCTTTGTGCGCGGTTTTGCCCACACGAAAGTACATCGATCGCGTCGCCTCGGCATCCTCGTTTTTCTCGATTTCCTTTAGAAGTTTTTCTCTCTCGTCAGCTCTCATTCTTCGCTCCGTTCACGGTAGAAACGATCCTTCCTCGTCAGAAGGCCCACTCACCGCAATAGCAAACAACGTACCGCTCACGAGAAATTACAAAAATTACAACCGCCGTCAGACCCTGACACTCCAAACCCGCCGCGAACACGCCCCGCCAGCTCTGACCACCGACAAAACCCCGCCCATCCTGTCATACACGCGCACCAACCAATGGTTCATTTCCACTCCATGTGACACCCGCCCGAATTCCACGCTCTGCCAGCCGCTTATTTTTTGTCTTTTCGAACGGCTGTGCGAGGAGGTTTCAACTGCGAAAGGAAGTCCTAACGAAGCATCTTCACTCGAAAGTATGTTATTTTTGTAGTCGACCGATACGGCATCATCGCCCCGAATCATTCATGTCTTCTAAGTTTTTCACAAATGGAACCGGTCGAGGTTTGTTCGATAAGTTCACTGGAATTATCGAGAACATGAAGGATCTTTACGCCTTTCACGCGGTGGTGGGTTACTTCCGTTCGTCGGGTTACTTCGCTCTTCAGCCGTTTCTCAAAGATCTCAAGGAAATCAAGATCCTAGTTGGGATTAACGTGGATCAGATTTTCGCCGAAACACAACGCAAAGGACTACTCTTCTTCGGCGATGAGGCCAGAACGAAGAAGGAGTTCTTGAACTGGTTCATCGAGGACATACGCGAAGCAAAGTACAGCAAAGAAGTCGAAGAAGGAATTCTCCAATTCGTCACCGATCTCGTTGAAGGCCGGATCGAGATCCGAGCGCACAACACCAAAGCGCTTCATGCAAAGTTCTATTTGTTCTTGCCCGAAAAGCATTCCGAGCACTCCGACGGCTGGGTGATCATGGGTTCGTCAAATCTTTCGGCTTCGGGGTTGGGAATAAAGAAGGCGCCGAACTACGAATTGAACCTAGCCCTCAAAGACTTTGACGACGTTAAGTTCACCCGAGAGGAATTCGAAAAACTTTGGACCGAATCGACAACCATTCTCCCGGCAGACATTCAGCAATTCAAAGAAAAGTCACACATCGGCCAGGTTTTCACGCCCTACGAGTTGTATCTCAAATTCCTGATCGAGTACTTCGGCAACAACATCGACTACGACCCGGATACGGTCGGCGATCTCCCCACAAATTTTCGAAAACTCAGCTATCAGATCGACGCCGTAAACGAAGGATTTCAGATGCTGATGAAGCACAATGGATTCTTCTTAGCTGATGTGGTTGGCCTGGGAAAAACTGTTGTTGCAGCTATGATCGCGAAGCGATTCCGAATCGCCAACGGCTCACAGAACACTAAGATATTGGTGGTATATCCGCCAGCTGTGGAGCGAAACTGGAAGGAAACCTTTCGGTTTTTCCGCCTTGATAAAGATTCGAAATTCATCACGAACGGTAGTTTGGAGAAGATCCTCGACGGAAAGAATCCGAACTATTGGCCGAAGGAGGAATACGATCTCATCCTCGTTGACGAGGCACACCGGTATCGGAATCACACTTCGCAGATGTTCGACAACCTGCAGCGGATATGCAAATCGCGACGCAGCGGTGAGGGATTGGTTCCCGGCGACAATAAGAAGGTGATCCTTATTTCGGCGACACCACTAAACAATCGGCCGGCAGATATCTATTATCAGCTCCAGTTGTTTCAAGACGCTCGACGGAGCACTCTTACCGAAACGAATCTGCAAACCTTCTTTGGTCCGATTATCAAAGAGTATCGAGAGATCATTACCGATCCTCAACCAAATCTCGCACGGATTCGCGAACTCTATGAACGGATGCGCGAACGCATAATCTCGCCGATCACTGTCAGGCGCACCCGCAACGACCTAAAGAAGTATCCGAAGTATTTGGAAGACCTCACTACGCAAGGCATTTCATTTCCAGAGATCGCCGAACCTAAGTCGATCGAGTATGCGTTGGAAGGCAATCTCGGGGAGCTGTTCGTCGAGTCGATGCGGATCTTGACGGAGGAGGTTAAGTATCATCGCTATCAGGCGATCCTTCACCTCAGTGAAGAGATTCGCGACGAAACCTATCCTCAGGCGAGCATTGTGTCAAAGTCCTTAGCCGGCATCCTCCGCAACTTGATGGTGAAGCGGCTTGAAAGCAGTTTCTTTGCATTCAAGCGAACCTTATCAAATGTTGCGAAGGCGACCGAGCGAATGATCGAAATGTTTGCTCATGACAAGGTTTTCGTTGCACCCGACTTCGACGTGAATGCTCTGATGGAAAAGGGATATTCGATGGAGGAAGTTGAAGCGTATATTCTTGAACGCACCCTGGATGATCCCGACTCTCGAAATCGCATATTTGCGGCCTCCGACTTCGAGCCTGAGTTTCTGGTCGGACTCAAAGAGGACCTGTCCCTCCTAAACGATCTCATTGAACGCTGGCATAACATCGAAGGCGATCCGAAACTAGAGAAGTTTTTCGACGCTCTGAAGAACGAGTTTCTTCGAACGGATATCAACCCGACGGGTAAGCTGGTTGTCTTCACTGAGAGCAAGGACACAGCGGATCACCTGGCCGAAGCGATCAAGGAACGCCTCGGCATTGAAGCGCTCAACGTTTCGGCACAGACACGCGCGAAGCTCTTTGAAACCATTCGCGACAATTTCGACGCTAACTACGCCGATCAGAAGGATGACCATCGTCTCTTGATCACCACTGACGTACTCGCCGAAGGCGTAAACCTTCATCGGGCTAACGTCATCATCAATTACGACACTCCGTGGAACGCCACCAGACTGATGCAGCGTATCGGTCGCGTGAACCGGATCGGCAGTATCGGAAAGGCTATATACACCTATAACTTCTACCCTTCTCCGCAGGGCAATGCGTTCATAAATCTCTACAACAAATCGTTAGTTAAATTGCAATCCTTTCACTCCGCCTTCGGCGAGGATGCGAAGATCTACACGCACGAAGAGTTTGTCGAACAGTTTCAACTCTATCAGGCCGGAATCGAGGACGAGGAAGACAAGCGGCTGCAGTATCTCAGGCAGATCCGCGAATTCAAGGACGACAATCCGCACGAGTTCAAGCGGATCAAGGCATTCCCGCTTAAGGCCAGGACAGCTCGAAGTGTCAAACTTTCCGGCCGGACAGCAATGGAAGACTCAACGGTTGTTTTCCTGAAATCACCCTACAAGACTGAATTCTATAGAGTCGGCGGAACGGATGTGGCAAAAGCACTTACGTTCCTTGAAGCAGCGGCCATATTTGAAGCACAACCTTCTGAACCGGCTCGTCCGCTTCCCGAGAGTCATTACGAACAGGTGCAAACTGCACTCGATACCTTCGATAAAGACTTCTTCGGATCGGCGGCGGAGACCGTTACAACTACCGAAAAGGCGGATGCAAGGTCTAATCAAGCGAAGAAGTTCCTCCGAGATATGCGAGGGATCACAAAGCTCGAAGACATTAAGTCCATCTGCACGAATCTTATCGACCTCGTTGATCGCGGAACCTATGCGATGCTACCGAACGAGATCAAGAAACTTCGACAAAAGGTCGAGAAGAAACAAATGACTTGGCAACAGGCCGAAAACGTGCTCGTCGAATTTGCTAGGAAATTTGATGCGCTTGCAGACGACGGTGAATCGACAGCGATCAGTGAACTTTCCGCAAATGTCGAACCCGAAATAGTCCTTTCCGAATCATTCATCCATTAATGGACAAGAAAGAATTACAAAGACGCTTTGAAAGCCCCTTTGACGCCCGTGCGTGGAATGAGGTGCTTGTGTCCGTCTTCGGCGTGAGAAAGCTTCACACCCATCCTAAACCTGTCTCGTTGGCTTCAAATTCGATTAGCCGCTCTGCCGTCGAGCTTGGTTTCTTAACAACGTCGGACGACCGGATAATCGGCTTGTATACGATCGATATTCTTAAGGGTGTCCGACTCGAACGAAGCAAGGTTCAGCTTCGGGAACTTATCCGGAACATCTACAAATATGACGTCGATGGCGCGATCGTCATTTTCAACCAGGAAGATAATTGGCGGCTTTCCTTTATTTCCGAGATTCGTGTAATCAATGAAGATGGGTCTGTCGAAACTAAAACTACGGAACCCAAGCGCTTTACATATCTTCTGGGAAGGGGAACCAAAGCCAAAACGCCCGGCGACCGTTTATCCATTCTTTCCGGAAGAAGATTATCGCTAGATGATCTACGGGCCGCCTTCAGCGTTGAAGCTCTTAACAAAGAGTTCTATCAGAAGGTTGCCGAGCAGTTTTATGAACTGGTTGGGGCCACTACCGGCAAGGGTAAAAAGCTTATTTCCCGTGAAGCGGTTCTCGCGCTTCCAGGAGTGTCTCGGGATACGCCCGAAAATAAGCGGTCGAGGCAGGAGTTCGCGGTCCGGCTGATAGGTAGAATCATCTTTTGCTGGTTTCTGAAGGTCAAGCGCTCTGATCAGCAAATCCCCCTTTTACCTGATTCACTCCTTTCAAGCGAGTCGGCTAGAAAAACTAAGAACTACTATCACGGCGTTCTCGAACCACTCTTCTTTCAAGTCCTAAACCGACCTGTGGAGGATAGGATCTCGGACCTGCCCGACGCAGCAGATTCGATTCCATTCCTAAACGGCGGGTTGTTCGAAGCTCAGACCGAGGATTTCTATAACGCGGAAAGTGTTACAGGAAATTTCGCAAACTACGCACTCAAGATACCAGACGATTGGTTCATTGCATTGTTCGAGAAACTCGAGCAATACAATTTCACGATTGATGAGAACTCCCCAACGGAAATAGAAGTTAGCGTAGACCCAGAAATGCTCGGGCGTATTTTCGAAAATCTTCTCGCAGAGATCGATCCTGACAGCGGAGAATCTGCTCGAAAGTCTACCGGGAGTTTCTATACCCCACGCGAGATCGTGAACTACATGGTAGACGAATCATTGATCCTCTACCTGAAAGACAAATTGAGCGAAGGAGACGGCGGCCGCGCGGATGAGGATCTCGAACGGTCGCTGCGAAAACTTTTTTCATATCGAGATTCGCAAAATCCCTTTAAGCCCAAGCAGACTCGCCAACTCATTGACGCCATAGACCAATGTAAGATACTCGACCCGGCCTGTGGATCGGGGGCGTTCCTAATGGGAGCCTTGCAGCGCCTTGTGCACCTACTCGGAAAGCTTGACCCAGAGAATCAATACTGGAAAGAGAAGCAGCTGGTGAAGCTCGACGATCTGATCGAGAGTGCTGGAGCAATCGACGCTCCGAAGGTACGTAAAAAAGTGGTTAGCGATCTTAACAAGAGACGCAGGGACATCGATAGCGACTTCGCGAAAAAGGAACTCGACTACGGTCGCAAGCTATTCCTTATCGAGAACGGCATTCACGGCGTCGATATTCAGCCGATCGCCGCCGAGATATCGAAGCTGCGCTGTTTTCTTACGCTTATCGTTGACGATTCCGTCAATGATAAGGAGCTAAATCGTGGCGTTAATCCTCTACCAAATCTCGAATTCAAATTCGTTACAGCGGACGCTCTGTTGGAATTACCGGCTAGCGGTTTGTTTAATTCAGATGGGCAATTGAAAAAGCTAGAAGCGGTTCGTCACGAATACATTAATAGCTACGGCACAACAAAAGAGACTGCAAAGCACAACTTTCAGAAAATTCAAGACGAGATTTTCGACCAGCAGATCAGGAATTTTAATGACAATCAGGATCGGCGGGCTATCGCACTAAGCACATGGAACCCGTTCGGCCATGAAAAGGTCGATTGGTTCGATCCAGAATGGATGTTCGGTGTAAAGGGCTTTGATATCGTCATAGGTAATCCGCCGTATGTTGAGTTCAAGAATTTAGCAAAACAGGTCAAGGCATTGCTTACTGGCTACAGGACCACTAAGGGAAAGTACGACCTGTATATTCCCTTCCTTGAGCAGCCGAGTCGCCTTTTGAAGAAGTCTGGGATCCTCTGCTACATCTGTCCGACCCGATTCATGCATCGGGATTACGGTGCGGAGGTTAGGAAGTTTATCGCCTCGAACTATGAGATTGCGCAAATCGTTGATTTCGGCGACAGGCAAATGTTCGAGACGGCAACAACATATACGGGAGTTTTCATTTTTAAGAATGCAGTTCGCTCGGACTATACGTTCTATTACGCAAACGAGCTAACCAGAAACGAACCTCTGTCAGTATCCTCCACGAAACTTTTAGAAGGACCTTGGTATTTTGAGAACGAGTCGATCGAGGGTTTGATCTCGTCGATTAGAGAAAAAACGAGAGCCCTTGAATCTATTTCAGAGGGTATTCTTCAGGGAATCGCGACTGGCAAAGATTCCGTCTTCCTTGTTAAGGAAAACATAATACGGGAATACGAAATCGAACGGGACATTCTCAAACCATTCCTGATGGGGAAGGACATACGGCGATACGCGATTGAATGGTCCGGCAACTACTGTATTTACCCGTATAATGACTTCGGAAAGGTAATCCCGGAAGCGGATTTTAAGACCAAGTACCCAAAGGCCTACCGCTATCTTACAAACAGGAAAGCGGAGCTTTCCGGACGTGACTATTTCGAACGATCCTCCAAGTTATGGTTCGAGCTGTGGAATCAACGGACCATAACCAAATTCAAGAAGCGAAAGATTGTCACCTTGGACAATGCATCTAGGAATTCGTTTGCGATTGACGATGGCAAATTCATTGGCACTACAACAACATACTCAATCATTATTCCCGACGATTCATTCGGACTCGAGTTTGTTACGGCTTTACTAAATTCTCGATTGTTAACGTACTACCATCAAAAGAATACAATTCCGCAAGCGTCGGGGTTCTTCCGCTATCAGGCGACCTTCATAAAGGGCTTTCCGATAAAGGTTGCTGAGGCACATATACAAGATACGTTCAAGAATCTTGTTGATTACCTGCTGTTCTTGCGTGAAGCTGACGTAAACGTAAGCGAGCATGTTTCGAACAGCCATTTGACCGAGCAGTTTGACGAAGTTATCGACGCTCTCGTTTACGAGCTGTATTTCGAAAAGTACTTCCGGCAGGCAGACATCGCTTTTCACAAGTATGCTGCCCGCGATTTCAATCCTATTGAAGGACTCGACAATAAGGACAAGTTAAAGGTCATCGAAACGGCTTACCAAAAACTTAGAGAAAAGAATAGCGAGATCCGAAACAACCTAAAGCTAATGGATATTCGCCTTGCGGATCTAATCGGCCCGATAAAGAAAGCGAGATAGTTACCCTACTCCGAACTCCCTATGCAGCGAATCAGCAAGCTCACGTTGAAAAATTTTAAGTTCTTCTACGGAGAAGTGACCATCCCATTCGATCGTAAGAACATTCTACTTTATGGCGAGAACGGAAGCGGAAAGTCTGCAATATATTGGGCCCTTTATACCTTTCTTCAGAGTTCCTTCAAATCAACCGACCTTCAGATCGCGAAATATTTCGATGAAAACTCCGACGAGAATCTGATCAACCGTTTTGCCTCACCGGGCGAAGAGAGCCTCATCGAAGTAACGTTCGAGGACGATCACCAATCTACGTCGAGCCGACGAATCTCGAAAACCGTGTTCAGTGCGCGAACCGATACTTTGGTGAAGGAAGCTGCTCAAGCCAGCGACTTCATGACGTACAAGCTCTTGTCTCGGCTATATGATTTCAAAAACTCACAGAGGATCGACCTGTTCCCGATTTTTGCAGATGAGATTTTGCAATTCGTAACTTTCAGGAAGCCACTCATCAGGGCGGACGGATCGGCAGGCACACCGAACGCGTACAACTGGTGGAAGTACATGGAGCCTGGAATAGATCCCAGACCGAAGATGCATGAAGCGTCATATAAGAATTTTCAGGCGGCGGTTACCGACTTCAATGAGGAATTCGAGTACTATCTTGATTCGATAACCGCCGGCGTTAACGAATATCTGAATAAATTCGAACAGCCCATCCGCCTGGCATTTGAATATTCTTCTTTGCAATACGATCCTTTCGAGCCGGGCAGCACGACTAAAAGAATTCACAAAACATTTCCACCGCAAGTTTGGCTCCGAGTTGATTGGAATCATGACAAGCTAGACGATGAGCGGAAAAGACTCGACCGACCACACATCTTCTTGAACGAAGCCAAACTCACAACTATTGCGCTGGCGATTCGATTCGCGGTCGTTGACGAGAAACTTTCCGGAAGCGCAACCGCGGCACCGCCGCCGAAACTTCTGGTTCTCGATGATCTCTTGCTCAGTTTGGACATGAGCAATCGAGATGTTGTCTTGGACGTCGCTCTGGAATCCTTCAAGGATTCTCAGCTCGTGTTGATGACGCATGACCGCCACTTTTTTGAAATGGCAAAGCACTATGTGAATGATCGATTCGCGGAAGATTGGAAATGCCTGGAGATCTATGGATGCGTGAAGGGTGGCATACCGCAGCCCAAAATTAACGAGGCGAAGAGCTATCTTGAAAAGGCCGAGAGGTTCCTTCACGAGAATGAATACGAGATCGCAGCGAACTTCCTAAGGAAGGAGGCCGAATCGTTTTGCGAAGACTTTCTCCCTGGCTATCTGAGGCTCCGGGACGATGGAACTATTCTTGATTTGAATGGAATGCTCTTAAAGACAATCGCGTTCGCAGAGGAATCTGGGCTGAGTAAGACGCTTTTTCAGAAGCTGGACCTTAATCGAAAGTTCATTTTGAATCCGTCTAGTCACCATAGTCTTACAACACCGAAGTATAGGCGAGAGATTGAAAAGTGTTTGGAAACGCTCCGACGACTTCGCAAGATACAGTCGCGGAAGGTGCTAGAGGGTAATCCTTTGCTCATCTTTGAGTTGGCCACTCCGGCCGGTGAAAAGTACAAATTCGAAATCGTTCCGTCGGGCGACGCTCGACTGATAAAAGAGCCGTCGAAGAATCCGGTCCTGAGCAAGTGTCACATTGAATATAGGGTATTTAGGAACGGGAAGAAGATTTCTCATGAATGCCGTCGCCGTGAGTCATTGAAGAAGATGTACGAATCGAAATATGAACAGTCCGATAAGGCGGGGCCTGCAGAATTCGCGGAAGGTATTAAGATCAAGTCAACCGGTGCCCAACTTAAGTCACTCTTGATCGCTTGATCGAGACAATAAGCACATCCAATGCCTGACCAGTTATCGCTATTCGATGCGGAAGGAGCCCGATCATTGCTTGATCGGCTGATATCTGAGTCTCGGCTCTACAAGACGAGCAAGGACTACAAGGAACTTCTGGACTTCGTCATTAGACTGCGTCACATGGCTCCGTTCAATGCGATGCTCCTTCAGATCCAGAAGCCCGGGCTGCAGTATGCGATGTCGGCAAAAGATTGGCGAGGGAGATTCGGACGGTATCCGAAAGAAGGAACGCGCCCGCTCGTCATCATGTGGCCTTTTGGACCGGTCGGCTTTGTATACGACGTGGTGGATACAGAAGGCGCCGAACTTCCGCGTGATGTATTCGCATTCACTGCCCACGGCGAGGTCGATGCGGCGTCCTTCGATCGATTCAAGGTCTTGCTCGATCGTAAACGCATTTCTTGGTTCGAAGTCGATCGAGGTGATGCCCACACTGGGCTTGTCCGAGTCCTGTCACGCTCGGAAGAGAACGGAAACAGTTATCGGATCAACATTAACAAGAACCATACGTTACCAACACAGTTCACAACCCTGGCTCACGAACTCGGCCATATCTTCCTTGGACACCTTGGGACCGATAAGAAACTAAAGATCAAAGACCGTACGCATAAGTCCGATGACTCAAAAGAGATCGAAGCAGAATCCGTAGCTCACCTCGTATGCAATAGAGCCGGCATTGAGCCACAGTCCAACAAATACCTCTCATCATTTGTTCAGAACGAGCAAGAGATCAAGGATCTCGACATTTATGCCATCCTCGTAGCCGCCGGCGCAGTCGAGACCCTTTTAGAACTGAACCCCAAAGCATTTCGTCCGCGGATGGAATGAGAATGGGGGTTAAGTTGTCGAAGTAACACAATTGCCGTCAAGAATGACGAGCTTAGCGAAAAACTAATATGCCACTAATTGCGAAATCTCGCGCTGTTCTTTCCCTTATTGCGGATGGGTTGAGCTATTCGCAGATCGTTGATGGACATCCGGGCATAACTTACAAAGATATCTTCGAAGCTGCGGAAGAAGCGTTGCGGCTCGACGGTTCTTCGACGAGTTACCATGAGCGAATAAAAGAAATTAAGTCGAAATATTCTCGAGCGTATGAAAAATGGACAGACGAAGAAAAGCAGAAATTGGAACTTTTGAATTCCTCCGGCAGATCCTTGACGGCGATTGCCGAGGAATTGCAGCGGCAACCCGGGGCGATTAGTTCACAGCTCGAAAAACAAGGTTTGAGAAACAAGGAACAGTGAAAGAAGTCTCTGGAGCATTAATTTATTCGCCCACGGACCTTGTTCGATACCTTGAGTCGCCGTTTTCATCTTGGATGGATCGGTATCACCTTGATCATCCGGGCACCTTGGTGCCTGACGAGCGTTCTGAGGATGCAGAGCTGATAATCAAAACCGGAGAGGCTCATGAGCAGGCGATATTAGAACAGTTTCGTGGCTCCATTGATGATCTGTGTGAGATATCCCGAGATGGTGATTCGGCGGTCGATGTGCGTGAGGTTATCCGGCGCCGTCACTCGATCATTTATCAGGCGAAACTCGAGTCGGGTAACTTCGCTGGATACGCTGACTTCATAATCCTCGACGAATCGACGGATCGGTATCAGATCTGGGATACCAAACTTGCCCGCTCTCCGAAGCCGTACTACGCGATCCAGCTTTGCTGCTACTCGGAGATGTTCGCCGAGATGACCGGTGAACCGATTCCAGAGAAGTTTGAGCTTATTCTCGGCGCTGATGCCAATGGAATATCTGAACGCGTTGAATTTAGAACAGAAGATTTCATCCATTACTACCGCCATCTAAAAAAGTGCTTTCTTGAAATGCAAGCCGCCTTTGATGGCAATTTTGACGATCGGCCTATTCCTGATCCGAGAGCCGATCACGGAAGATGGCAGACGCATGCGGACCGATACCTGGATGAAAGGGATCATCTGGTTCGCGTTGCGGGTATATCAGCTGGGCAGATCAAGAAACTCACTGAGGCGGGTATAGACACGCTGACCGCTCTCGCCGAAACAGGAGTAGGCTTAATTCCCAAGATGCCGTCCACGACACTCGGGAAGTTAGCCCATCAGGCCCGATTACAGAAAGAAACACGCGAGCTTCGACAGGCCGACAAGAACGCTACAGCAAGGTTCGACATCCTCTCATCAATCGACGAAAACGATCGTCCGGTGGGACTGGGCGCTCTTCCGGAGGAGAATCCGGCCGACGTTTATTTCGACATGGAGGGGTTTCCTCTTATTCCGGGCGGCCTGGAATACCTATTCGGCAATACGACCATAGATACTCAAAACGGCGAGTATGAATTTACGGATTTTTGGGCGCACGACCGCCAGAGCGAAAAGCTCGCTTTTGAGCAATTCATAGATTGGGTGTATGACCGGTGGCTGAAGAATCCGGGAATGCACATCTATCATTACGCGCCTTATGAGGTCACGGCCGTGCGACGGCTGAGCACGTTTCATGACACGCGGCAGGACGAGGTCGATGAGCTGCTAAGACATGAGGTGTTCGTGGACCTTTATAAGATCGTAAGGCAGGGACTGAGGATCGGTGAGGAAAGCTACTCCCTTAAAAAAGTTGAGAGAATATATTGGCCTCAAAGCCGTACAGGCGTGGTGACACTATCGATAGGGTCCGTGGTTCACTACGCCCGATGGATGGAGAGCGGTGAACCAGCCGACTGGCAGAGTAGCCCGATTCTGAAGGAGATACGCGACTACAATAAGGACGACTGCGATTCGACAGCGGAACTCGCGAGATGGCTGAGGCGATTGGCTGCTGAGAATGAAATTCCGCCGTCTACCGATCCTTCCGCACTTCGTTCCGCTGATCAATCCGACATTAAAGAGCCGGACGAAAGAACTGCTGCCCGTCTGGAGATCGCGCGTCAACTTCGAGAAAAGAAAGACGATATTTCGATGGTGATGGCAGACCTGGTGGACTTTCATCGACGGGAAGGTAAACCGGTCTGGTGGAAATTCTTTGAGCGATGTTCTTCAGAGTCAGAAGTCCTTCGAGACGATAACGGATGCATCGCCGATGTTGAGGCCGTCGGAGAGCCTGTACCCGAGAAGCAGTCGCTAGTTCAGGAATACCGGTTTGACCCTAACCAAGAATGCAAGTTGTCAGCCGGCGACAAGAAGAAGGTCGTTTTTTCTCATGCAAAAGAGACGAGGGTCAATCTCGTTTCGCTCGACCTCGCAAACGGGTCGCTTCATCTTAAGGCGGGGAAGAAAGTCCTTGGCGCCTTTGGCGGCGAATTTCCGTCGCACGGTTCGCTCGTGCCTGATGAGTATGTTAGCCCGGATCCTATCCCCGATGCGTTAGCGCACGTTGCCGAATCACAACTTAAGAATACTTTGAACGCCGCGGCCGATTCTCTGATGAAGAGCAAGGCTCCAGCAGGGCTGCCGGCATGCGAGGGCGAATCAACAACCGATCTCGCCATCAGAGTCGCCGGTGAGATGAACGGCGACTGTTTGGTCATTCAAGGGCCGCCAGGAACGGGCAAGACCTACACGGCGTCGCACATGATCGCTGACCTGTTAGCGAAAGGCAAAAAGATTGGCATCACTTCGAACGGACACAAAGCGATAATGAACCTCGTTAATGGCTGTGCTCGGGTGCTAAAGGTCAAGGGCCAGCCTCTGATCGGAGTAAAGGCAAGCGGCAGCGATCATGAGCAAGTCTTCAAGGACAATATTGGATTTCTCTATGCGAAAGACGGAGCCGAGGGTTTCGCACGATACACCAACGGCATCATCGCCGGTACAGCATGGCTATTTTCGCGAGCTGATTGGGATCACGATCTCGATTTCCTGTTTGTTGATGAAGCGGGGCAGGTTCCTCTTGCGAACGTCGTCGCGATGACTCGTTGTACAAAGAATCTGGTCCTACTAGGCGATCAGATGCAGCTCGAACAGCCGATCCAAGGTTCGCATCCTGCGGACGCGAGGCTCTCGGCATTGCAGTATGCGTTGGAAGATATAGATAAAAGCAGCGAGGACACAATTGAGTTTCACTCCGTTGTTCCAGATGACTTCGGCATCTTTCTGGGAGAATCTCGTCGTATGCATCCCGCAGTCTGTGACTTTATTTCCGAGAGTGTTTACGAAGGGCGTCTACATTCGCACCCCGATTGCGCAAACCAGGTGATAGATATTTTGAACGATCACGTTGCTGGATCAGGAGTCGTCTTTCGGGGAATCGAACACGACGGGAATATTCAAGAGAGTGAAGAAGAGGTTGATCAAGTAGTCGAAATCTACAACGAGCTTATCGGTCAAAAGTACACCGATAAGAATGGCCTAACCAAACCACTGGAGCTGTCGGACTTCCTCTTTATATCTCCTTACAATGCGCAGGTTAGGTCTCTGGAACAAAGGCTTCCCGCTGGAGCTCGGGTCGGGAGTGTTGATAGGTTTCAGGGACAAGAGGCGCCCGTTTGTATTCTTTCCTTGTGCTCCAGCTTCGGTGAGTACGGTTCTCGTGGTATCGGATTTATTCTCAATCAAAACCGAATTAATGTCGCCATCTCACGAGCTCAGTGCACAGCCATTGTCGTTGCCGACCCGCGAATCGCCACTACGTCGCCCAGTTCAATCGAGACCATGAAGCTCCTCAATCTTTTCTGCAAGCTTTTGCCGTTCGGAAATGCCGATTCGGTCCACTGATGTTTATTGGACTTGACAACGAGGTCATCAGGAATGAAGCAAATACTTTACAGCATTGCCAGAAGCGAAATCGGCGAACTGATACACGCTGTCGATGCAGAAAAGGGTGGTGTCTTCTTTTGCGGCTTTTGTAAAGATCCTCTTGTCCTCAAGAAAAGTGGGAATACCGGAAGGGGCAGCAAACGTCCGCATTTTGCTCACAAAGCCCTTGATCCGAACTGCAGCCCTGAATCCGCTCTTCATTTTGAATTCAAGACAATACTTGTCAACGAGATAATGGAGCGGCTTGATCGACATAGTGAATTTGCGATCTCTTGGAAATGCATCTATTGCTACCGGAAACATTCAGGTGATCTTATCAAGAAGGCTCGTCGCGTCGCTCTGGAACATTCACTTGGTATTTGTCGCCCTGACATCTCACTATTTGATGAGGATGGTCGCGTGTACGCCGTTATCGAGGTTGTCGTAACACACGCCCCGGACAACGCGGTCAAAGACTATTACAGAAAGAATGGAATCACTCTTATTGAACTGCATCTTGATCCCGATGCGGTATTGAACGACGTTTCTACAAAGCTTAGTAGCGCAGATCATGTCCAGCTTTGTCCTGATCGCAAGCGGTGCAGTGACTGTGGCCATTTTCAAGAGTCGATTGAAATGAAGTTGATAGAAGCTCCCTGTTATCGCTGCAATTCGAAGATGAAAGTCCCTTACATCGAAGGTGACCACTCGAGAGGTTCACATATTGGTCCCGACCAATTCTCGCAAAAGGAAATGGCCGTTGCCCGTGAACAAGGAGCTTTTATCGATTGGCAATACAGCAGAACACTCAACGCAAAATACTGGGCCGCGACCTGCTGGCGGTGCAAGAGATTTATAGGTCGAAACCAGTTATTCACAGACTATATTGCCCCCGCAGCATTTGAAGGATCGGAAGTCGTCCTAATTAGACTAAGAGACTTCTGCAGCTATTGCGAAATGTTAAATCAAAACCTTGAAACCAACAACTAAATGCGGTAACGGTTAACCAAGCAAGCTACAAAAAGTAGAGATGTAAAAGCCCGCTTGCAATCAGCCGCACATCAGGTTTCGCCATTCATCCATCAGATGTCGCAATTACGGTAACTGTGGCACAAATAGGCCAGGAGCTTGTCGTTTATGTCACATTTATGTCGCATTTAATCTGGCAAAGGATTACCACGAGTGAAACATCTGGTTAAGTTAGTCCGAAGAAGTGATCGCGTCCATAATAGACGACTGAATTCAGTGGTCATATCAGATTGTCCCAGATATTTTATTGTCCCAGATTCTGGGACATAGTATTTTCTGGGACAATAGGCTATTATAAATAGGGTTCTACGGGGCTTGAATCGGTAGGGTTGTTATGAAAATCGAAAAGGAGATACTAAGAGAAGCTGCACGGGCTTTTAACGAGGAGACCGGTCTGGTGTTGAAATATTCCCCGCCTGACATTCGCGGGTCCCGATCCGATCACTACATCGATTCCGCTCTTGAGCTGCATTTTAACGGAAAAAGTATATCGTATGCGGCCGAGATCAAGACAAATGTGAGCGATGCGGTTATCGGCAATGCGGCTTTGCACTCACAAAAGATCGGCGAAAAATTTGCGTTGGTCGCGCGTTACATAACCCCGATGCAAGCCCAAAAACTGAGACAACTGGGACTCGTCTATTTCGACACTGCAGGTAACGCTTATGTTGAAGAACCGGGGTTACATATCCACGTAACGGGCAAACGAACGAAGCACAACACAGAGAAGCCGTCCGACATTTTCAATTCCACGGGGATGAGGGCCTTGCTTGCATTCATCCACAAACCGGGGCTCGAAAATCTGGATTACAGAACGATCGCTGAGGATATCGACGTTTCCAGAGCGGCTCTAGGGCGCTTGATGAAAGACCTTGATCGGGCGGGATATCTACAGATCCGTGGAAAACATGACCGTACACTGATACGCAAGGAAGAGTTGGTAAAACGATGGGTCGAAGCTTACAGCGAGACATTCCGTCCAAGACTAAACCCAGTCAGATATTCGTCAACCAAGTATAAAGGCCGGTGGTGGGATGAGATCGACATAGCTGCGTACAATGCGGTCTGGGGAGGAGAGACAGCGGCCGTCCACCTCACCAAGCACCTCAAGCCTCAGAACGCGACGATCTATGCCGATTCCAACCTTACACGACTCCAGGCCCGTTATGGACTTGTCCGAGATGAGGGCGGTAACGTCGATATCCTTCGAAGATTTTGGACCTCCGGTGAACTAAACGACTGCGCTCCGTCACTGGTGGTCTATTCGGATCTCGTCGCCACCGCAGATGAGCGCAATCTGGAAGCCGCCCAAATGATATATGACAAGTATATTGCCCCCCTTACGGAAGCAGCCGCCTGATCTTCTCGTCGAAATATTACGCCATATCTTCGGTGCCACCCGGGATATGGGGATGAACGCATTCGTGATTGGGGCAGCCGCGCGTGATCTGATATTCGAGTACGTTTACGACGCGCGGATCCAGAGAGCAACCGAGGACCTTGATTTTGGAGTCGCGGTAGAAACGTGGGCAGATTACGACAGCCTCAAGACACAATTAATCGGGAGTAAGAAATTCAAAAAAGACCCGAAGCAGGAGCAACGGATCTTGTGGACGGAAAAAGTCGAACAGGACGTCCCCATCGATCTGGTTCCGTACGGCGGGCTTGAGACTAGCGAATCAACGATAGCATTCCCTCCTTCAGAGGATTTTAAGATGAGCACCCTGGGATTCCGCGAGGTCAGCCAGAATCTCCTCACGCTGGAGATCTCAAAGGAATTAAGTGTGGACCTTGCCTCTCCAGCCGGCGTAGCATTGTTGAAGTTCGTTGCGTACAACGATAGACCCGCACAAAGACGAAGAGACATACAGGACATATTCTTCATCGCGGAGAACTACATGGCGGCGGGAAATGAGGACAGACTTTACAATCCACAATCCAATGACGCAGATCTTCTGGAGAATGAGAGCTTCGACTACAGAACGGCGGGGGCACGGCTTCTAGGCCGAGATATCGTTCCCCTCCTAAATAATGAGACCAAGTCAATTGTTTTGAGAATACTCGATGAAAGTCCGAGAAGCGGATCCATGGATCAACTCATCGATATCGTCAATAAAAACCCTTTTCGGGATACTGACGGGGATGAACTAGTGAAGCGCATATTTCGCGATTTAGCGAACGGGATCGGCGATGTACCAGCTTAAATTCAGCTGGCTCCGAAATTGGTTCTAGACTAACAGTGACCGGACAAGTTGTCATACAGAAGTACGGAGAGGGGCGTTGATGACGGATTCTTGAATCGCTGGGAATTAAGGTATATAAGGTATATATTGATGGGCAAGTCGATAAAAGAAACGACACGAGTTATTGATTGTTGACGCCAGCCTTTCGGCAAACCGCTCACAAAATATTCTAAAAATCCACCCGAAAATTGTGTCATGGATTGTGACATAACCCCTCGAAATTCGACTGATTTTCATTATTTAGCACGGGTTGGCATGGTGTGGGCGAAGTGACCCGTAAACATTGGGAATAAAGAAGATTGGTGGTGTTCTAGGCTGGTAAAAAACAGAATATTTCGGCTTCTGTTAACCGAAGGGTTGTAAGTTCGAGTCTTACCTGCGGAGCCATATCCTCAATAAAACCAATGGATTACGGGCGTTTGTTTTTACCCAGACGCCCGTTTTGGTTTTCACTCACACATTTACTCACATTTCCACAATAAATCTCAGACATCTCTGATGTTGTCTTTTGGGGATTTTGCGTGAGGATAAGAGTTCGTGTGAAATCGTTAGTTGTAGTAGCTATCGAGAATCGATTGCAAATCCACGTCTATCGGATTGGGGTCGAGGTATGCACTTTCCAAGAGAATGTCGTTCCAGTCTTGCGGAGGAAACACAATAATTTTGTATTCAGTTAGTGTCAAATCTTTTGTGTAAATGATCTTTCTTGGTTTTTGATTTCCTTCTTCATTTTTATCTAGAAGTAGTAGTAGCGGCTGTGGGAACGTTGGGAAAATCGCTTTGGATTTTTCCATGGTTTCCATAGCCGGATTTTGCTTCAGTCTATGGGCACGCGGTCTTCGTAGATGATCGCGAAGCGATTGAGGGCGGCCTTCCAGTTCTGGATGGGCATGGTCCATATTTTCGCGATGTTCCGCAGAGCCAGATAGAGCAGTTTGATCACGGCCTTGTCGTTCGGGAACGAGCTGCGGGTTTTCGTTACTTTTCGCAGCGAATTATTCAGCGACTCGATGGCGTTGGTCGTGTAGATCACCCTCCTGATCTCCGGCGGATGTGCGAAGACGGGATCACACGGACCCAGTTCGAGCGCCAGCTTTTCGAGATCATCGGAAACTTCGCATCCCATTTCCCGGCGAATTCCTGAACGGCTCTCTGTCCATTCCGACAAACAAAAAATTCTTTATCTGAGAGAATGAATTACCAGCCACAAATAGGATCAAAGCAAAAATAAAAAGTATCCGTTTCATATAGCGATTCGACTTCCATATTTCCTATTCCGATGTCATTTTAATTGTTCGCAACCATCTGACAACCAAGTTTTCCCAATCGGCGATCGGAAGTTTATTCCAATTTGGATTGTCAAGTATGGTTCTATCCAAACCAAATGCGTGTCCGCCTTCAGCATAAATATGATATTCAGCGTGAACCTTAGCCTTTTGGAGGGCGATATAATAGACCAAAGAATTCTCGATCGGATCTATAGGGTCATTTCCCGCTTGTAATATAAATGTAGGTGGTGTGTTACGGTCAACAGGAAGTTTTTTGTTAAGTTCGTAAGGGTTGCTTGTATGATTGGTCATATGTCCGGGAAACATTACTATTCCGAAATCTGGTCGGCAATCTGTATTATCTATGTCGTCCGTTAGGAAATATGCCCTTTTTCTGTAATTTGTGCTTACATCGGCAACTAGATGCCCGCCCGCCGAAAATCCCATTACACCAATTTTTTTTGGGTTAATGTTCCATTGTTTAGCTTTTGAACGAACCATGCTTATTGCTCTTTGTGCATCTTGCAATGCAAGCGGCTTAATTGG
>Ga0138256_10000662_pt1 | contig 37200 bp, 33 predicted proteins | sample KNB2016incub_MG_FD_105486 | JGI IMG/M metagenome (GOLD analysis project Ga0138256, IMG submission 105486) | Active sludge microbial communities from wastewater in Klosterneuburg, Austria - KNB2014incub_MG | ecosystem: Engineered > WWTP > Activated sludge > Unclassified | place: Austria... | reverse complement strand
GTACGACCTCACCAGCGGAGCGCCCGGCAGCAAGGTGGAGTACTTCAGCGCCAACCCCGACGGTGCCGCCGAAGTGGTGCAGGTCACCCTGCGGCCGCGGCCCAACCTGCGCAAGACCAGGTTCGATGTGGACTTCAGCCAGCTGTCGGTGAAGGGGCGCGGCAGCAAGGGCAACCTGCTGACGCGGTACATGGTGCAGAAGGTGGTGCTGAAGGAGCGCGGGGGCAGCACGCTCGGGGCGATCCCCATCTGGTTCGATGAGACGGTGCGCCGCCTCAACGACACCGGCCACGGGCGCTACCTGGGCCGCTTCTCCGGCGAGGACCGCATCCTGGCCATCATGAGCGACGGCAGCTACCAGCTCTTCCCCTTCGTGCTCAGCACGCACTTCCCGGACAACGCGGTCACCGTGGTGAAGTGGGATCCGAAGGCGGTGGTGAGCGCCGTGTACTGGGAGGGGGAGAAGCAGCAGTTCCAGGTGAAGCGCTTCCTGGTGGAGCCCTCGCGCGAGCCCATGTCGTTCATCACCGAGCATCCGGAGAGCAGGCTGGCCGTGCACAGCCTGGTGGGCCATCCGCGCGTGCGGGTGAGCTTCGACAAGCGAAGCAGCGACCGGCCCGACGAGGAGGTCGACCTGGAGACCTTCATCGCGGTGAAAGGGGTGAAGGCCCTGGGCAACCGCCTCACCCCCTTCAAGGTGAAGGACCTCGAACTGCTCGACGCCGTGTTCATCCCGATGACGCCCGAGCTGGAGGAGGTGCAGGGCATGCTGATCAGCGATGAGGAGATCGGCAACATGGAGGCGCCCGAGGAGGAGGGCCTCGAGGAGAGCCCGGTGAAGCAGTTCAAGCGGCAGCAGGCCATCCAGGAGGTGGAACGGTCTCCGGAGGATCCGCTCATCGGTTACGAGCCCGGCAAGCAGATCACGCTGGGGCTGGACTGACGCGACCCGACCCTCCCCGCCGGTCCTCACCAAGCCGTTCCGTGACCGCGCCGATGTAGCTTCGACGCACAAGCCGGACCCATGCACCACCACCATCGTTCCCTGCTCGCTGTCCTGCTGACCTGCTGCGGCGCCGTCGCGCAGCTCTCCGCACAGAACCTGGTGAACACACGAAAGACCGAGGTGCACCTGCTGTGCCACTGGCGGCCGGGCACCGAATGTCCGGGCGATGTGCTGAAGGAGACCGCTGTGATCTACACCGTGCCGGCGGACAGCGCCATCGTGCCCATGCGCCCCGGCGGCGGCGACCGCTGGGTGCTGAACCGCGTGGAGGTGTGCTGCGATGCGCGCTGCCTGGTGCGCTCCGAGGCGATCGTGACCTGCAGCACCTCCAACGACAAGGGCAAGTGCGGCAAGGAACCGGTGAGGCTCATCCGCGAGGAGCGGCGCTACACGGTGGAGTGATCACGGCCTGATCACCACCAGCGGCAGCCTGTCCGTGCGATCGCCGCGGACCACCTCCACCTGATAGCGGCCTGGTGTCAACGTGCGAATGTCCAGGCTGAGCGGAAGCGCTGCATCTCCCGGCACCATGACCAAGCGTCCGGTGGCATCGTGCACGCGCACGACGGCCCGTTGCGGGAGCGCATCGATGAGCAGGTGGTCGGCGGCCGGATTCGGCCAGAGCCGCAGGGACGTGGCCGCCAGGTCCTGCCCCAGGCCGGTGTCCTCGTCCACATGGATGCTGTCCACGGCGATGCCGGTGCAGGTCCCGTCGTTCACGGCGTACTGGACCACCACCCAGCCGAGGCCGTGTTGCTGGGCGTCGAAGCTCGTGACGACCTGACCATCGATCGTGTAGGTGCCGCCCACGGGAGCTCCGCCGGTCAAGGGAAGTGCGGGTTCATGCAGGCCGAGGGTGTCCACCGGAAGGGTGAGCGCGACGGGCGGTGCGGCGAGCACGACCACCTCCACCGAGTCCGTGCCCGGGCATTCGTCCTCAAGCGCGGCGGTGAGCGTGATCGTGTGCGTGCCCGTTCCGGCGGCCGCGGGGTCGAACTGCCCGAAGGTGCCGGAGCCGGAGGCCATGCCGCCCCAGTCCCCTGCCGGTGATCCGGTGAGCTCCACCACGGCACCGTTGTCGCAATAGGGGCCACCGGCCATCACCTCCGGAACGGTGCGTGCCTGCACGGTGAAGGTGCGGGGCAGGTTGCTGCATTGGCCGCCGGTGGCATCCGTGAAGGTGTAGATGGCGATGCCATCGAACGGGAGCGGCGCCAGGAAGGTGGGGTCCAGGGTGCCGTCGGCCCCGTTCAGCGGTGCGGACCACAGGCCTCCCAAGGGCAGGGCGTGATAGTCCTGGATGCCCTCGTCCGCGCAGAACACCGAGCCGTCCGCCGCTCCGAACACCGAGGGGCGCCGCAACGCGGTGATGGCTTGTGAGGCCGTGGTGCTGCAACCCTGGACGTCCGTGTAGGCATAGTGCAGCAGGTAGTTGCCGAACTGGTGGGTGCTCACATCGAAATGTCCGCCCAGCACACCGAAGCCGCTCCACAGACCGCCTGGGGGCTGCGCATGAGCGAGCGGGTAGGGCCCCGAGCTGCTGCACAGGGTATCGAAGGGTGTCAGGACCACCTCCGGCTCGGGATGCACCGTGATCCAGGTGGTGAGCGTGTCGGGGCAGAAGGCGCCGGCATCAGCGGTGGTCACCAGCGCATACGTGCCGGGCCCCAGGGCCGGATCGAACTGCACGGCCAGGATGTGGGGCTGCACGTATTGCGCGCCGAACACCGGACCGCTGATGTCGACCGTTCCGGGGGATGGGCCGCTGAGCACGATGGTCTGCGACGGTTCGTTCGCACACATCGCCGTGTCCACCAGCAGGCTCATCGGCGCGGGTGCGGGCAGGTCGAGCCAGAGGCCTTCGCTGGCGCAGCTTCCCCCGGCGGCGTCCTGCAGCACGAAGATGGCCTCGCCCAGGATCGGCCGTTGGTCCAGGTCCACCAGACCGGTGCTGTCCACCGCGCCGAACCAGATGCCGGAGGACGGGCGGGCGATGAGCTGCACCGGTGCGTCCGGGCACGTGGGGATCGGCACCACCACAGGCTGCACGGTGGGTGCCGACACCACGAGCAGGGGCGCATCGCCGGAGACGGGACAGCCTGCGGTATCGATCACGAGGTGCTGCAGGACGTAGGTGCCGGGCGAGGCCATGAACGCCTTGAACTGGCCCTGGTCCACGAGCGGGCCGGACCAGAGCCCGGTCGTCGGCTGTGGCGGAGGCAGCGTGTAGCTGCCACCGTACCAGCACAAGGTGTCGAGCGCGGGCAGGCTGAGGGTCCAGGAAGGTGCTGCGGCGGGAAGCTCGCTCCGGTACCACCCGAAGGCATTGGGATAGATGACCACGAGATCGTCGAGCCCATCCCCATCGAGGTCGGCCCAGAGCGGGAGGTCGCCCTTCAGCACGTCGGTGAGGTCGACGGCCGGTGACGATCCGATGAGGCCGCTGCGCAATTGCCGCCAGCGTGTCGGTGCGCCAGGGTCGTTGGGGAAGAGCACGACCGAGGCCGAGACACCGCAGCCCGGACGGCCGAAGGCCGCTTCACCGGCCTCGCTCCCCGAGGCGAACGGCAGCACGGCAAATGCCGGCCACGGACCGTCGTTGCGTGCCCACTGGAGCACCGGTCCGTGCAACCCGATGTCGAGGTCACCATCCCCGTCGATGTCGAGCAGCGCCGCATCATGCTCAACATCCGAAAGCGCCGTAAAGGCATTGAGGGCGGTCCATGCACTGCCATCGCCTGCGCTGTTCTCCGCCACCACATAGTGGCCCTCGATGTCGTGCAGCAGCAGGTCGGCATCACCATCGGTGTCCAGGTCGCCCACGGCGAAGAGCCCGGAACCGATGCCGGGCAGCACGTCCGGCAGGGTCTCCAGCGGGCTGAACGCGCCGCCGGTGTTGGTGCAGCGGAACACGGTGTTGTGCCCACCGAAGAGGGCGAGCACCTCGGGGAGGCCATCGCCGCTGAGGTCGGCGAGGTGGAGGGCGGTGAAACCACGGGGCAGAGGACGGGCGGGCATCGTGGCGATGGCCTGTGGTGGGCCGAAGGAGCCCAGACCGTTGAGGTTCGCCAGCAGGAAGAGGGTGCTGTCGGTGTCCCGCGCCATCACCAGGTCGGTATCGCCGTCGCCATCCACATCGCCGGGTCGCACCATCAGGCGCGTGTTCGGCGGTTGAGGGAGGATGACGTGATGCGGACCGAAGCCGCCCTGACCATCGAGGTTGCGGTACCACTGCAGGCCGTCCTCCTTGGTGACGAGCAGGTCCTGGTCGCCGTCACCGTCGATGTCGCAGGCCTGCACGTGCTGTGCGGCACAGCCGTCCACCGGCTGATAGACCCCGAATTGGGCCACGGCCGGGCCGGTGCTGCTCAACACCAGGATAACGACCAGGTCACGTGGGATCCACATCGGGCTCACACAAAGGTAGCCCGGCGGTCGGGGTCAATGGGCGCAAAGCACCGGGATGCCGTGCGCGTTCACGAGCAGGCGCTCTTTTTCGGCATCCGCGATGTAGCGGTACTCGTCGGACGCATCGGCGATGATGGCGAAGGCATGGGCGTCCACACCGTGCGCGTATCGGATGGTCTGTTCAGCGAAGCCGACGGAGAACACGCTGAGCGGTTCGTTCACCTCCACGGTGCGCACACCGGCCTTCCCGAGATGGTGGAGCGCACGCAGCTTGTTCGTCAGGAGCTGCTCCGAAGGCTGTTCGTTCGGGCGCATCACTTGATAGACGTGCACTTCGGTGCCGTCGAGCTTCGCCAGCCAGGTGACCGCGTCCAGCAGGCCGCCGATCTCCTCGTGGCCGGACACGGGCATCACCAGCCGCTCCACGCGCCGCGCGGGGCTGTCGCGCTGCATGATCCAGCTGGGCAGCACCACATGCCGCACCAGTTTGAGGATATCGGCGCCGAAGAGGTTCTGGCGCAGGCCGCGCGGCCCATGGGTGCCGGCCACCATGAGGGCATGGCCGGTGGTGGCCTCGGCGGCGATCTCCTTCATGAAGCTGCCATCGCGGTAGATCACGTTCACCGCGGCATCGCCGGCCCTTCTCTTCACCAGTTCGTCGAGCTCGGCGCGCACCTGGTCGCCCACCGGGCCCGACCGCTCGTGTTTGTCGCGGACGTGCAACAAGGTGACGGATGACGCCGAGGCCTTGGCGAGCCGCACGGCGTGGGCCAGGGCGGTCCCGCCCAGTTCGGACATGTCCACGGGGCAGAGCAGGTCGCGCATGGTCTCCGGATGGGGCGGCAAGATAGAGGCGATCCAGCGGTGCGCACCGACGACCTTCCATCGGCATGGGATGCCCTTCCAACGATCGGTGCGGCCTTTCCACGGCGGGGCCATGGGCAGGCCTGGGCGAACGCCTACCTTGCCCGCATGATCATGCGTTCGTTCCTTCCGATCACCGCTCTGGTGCTCGCCTTCACCGTCACCACGGCCACCGCCCAGGTGAACATCGGCTTCCTGGGCCAGTACGACTACCAGGCCGCGCGCAACAGCGACCTCAGCAACCTGTGGGGCTACACCGACGAGTTCGGCAACGAGTACGCCCTGGTGGGGGTCAACGGCGATGACAACGTGCAGAACTCCGGTGGTTTTTCGGTGGTGGACGTCACCGATCCGGCGAACCCGGTGGAGGTCTTCTTCACCCCCGGTCCCAACAGCATCTGGCGCGAGATCAAGACCTGGGGCGACCATGCCTACATCACCACCGAGGCCTCGGCCGGGCTGCTGATCGTGGACCTCAGCCCGCTCCCGCAGAGCAACGCGCTGCCGGTGACGCTCTTCCAAGGCGACAACTGGGACACCTCGCATTCGCTCTTCATCGACGAGAACGGAAGGCTTTACCTGCACGGGGCCAACCGCGGCAATGGCGGCGTGATCATGTACGACCTGACGCAGGACCCCATGGCGCCTGTGGAAGTGGGCGTGTTCGACAACTGGTACTGCCACGACAGTTTCGCCCGGGGCGACACCCTGTACGCCGCCCACATCAACGACGGCTTCTTCAGCATCGTGGACGTGAGCGACCCGGCGAACCCCGTGCTGCTCGGCACCCAACCCACCCCCAACACCTTCACGCACAACACGTGGTTGGACGACAGCGGTCAATACCTCTTCACCACCGACGAACGGGAGGACTCCTTTGTGGGGGCCTATGATGTGAGCGATCCGGCCGACATCCAGTTCGTGGACAAGCTCCAGAGCGACCCGGGCAGCAACACCATCCCCCACAACACCTACTGGCTGAACGACTATGTGGTGACCAGCTACTACACCTACGGGGTGGCCATCTACGATGCCACGCGGCCATGGAACCTCGTGGAGACGGGCAGCTTTGACACGTCGCCCTTCACCGGTGGCGGCTTCAACGGGGCGTGGGGGGTGTATCCCTTCTTCCCGTCGGGGCGGCTGATCATCTCCGACATCCAACAGGGGCTGTTCATCCTGGAGCCCACTTACGTGCGCGCCTGCTGGCTGGAAGGCACGGTGACCAACGCGCTCACCACGGACCCGGTGAACCTGGCCGCGGTGACCATCACCGGAGCTCAGGCCACGGACACCACAACCTTCGACGGGCAGTACGCCACGGGCACGTTGACCGCGGGCACGTACGATGTACAGGTGAGCGCTCCGGGCTACTTCCCCACCACGGTGACCGCGGTGGTGCTGGTGACCGGGCAGGTGACCTTCCTGGACATCGCGCTCCAGCCCATGGTGCCCTTCAACGTGATCGGACAGGTGGTGGAGGCCGGCACCGGCGATCCGGTGCCCGGTGCCATCGTGCAGTTCGACGGCCTGATGGGCGATGCGCAGACGGTGGCGGATGCCAGCGGCCAGTTCACCGTCCCCTCGGTCTTCGCCGACTCCTACGCGGTGACCGCCGGCCGTTGGGGCTGGCATACGGCATGCCTCCCCGCCCAGGCCATCGATGCGAACACACCGGCCCTCACCATCACGCTCGACCCCGGCTATGCGGACGACTTCGCGCTGGACCTGGGCTGGAGCACGGTGAACGCGGCCTCGAGCGGGGCCTGGGAACGCGGCAACCCGGTCGGCACCGTCTACCAGGGCGATCCCTGTGCGCCCGGTTCGGACGACCCGAACGACTGCCATGGGGCGGCGATGGTCACAGGCAATGGGGGCGGGAACGCGGGTGATGATGATGTGGACGACGGTCGGGTGCTGCTGAGCTCCCCGGTGTTCGACGCCACAGGGCTCAATGTGCCCGCCGTTCGCTACGACCGATGGTTCTTCAACGATGGCGGCACCGGTGGCGCGCCCAATGATGAGCTGCTGGTACTGCTCACCGATGGCACGGACACCGTGACGGTGGAAACGGTGACCGCGGGCAGCCCGGGCATGGGCAGCTGGCGACCGGCCCAATGGACGATCGCCGATCACCTGGCGCCCTCGGCCACGATGCAGGTGCTGTTCCGCACGGCCGACGACCAGCCCGGCCACCTGGTGGAGGCTGGAGTGGATGTCTTCGAGGTGGTGGAGACCTCCTTCGATGCCATCACCGAACAGGTCCGTCCTGTTCTCCTGATGTGGCCCAACCCGGCGGAGGGCGTTTTCGAAGTGCGTGTGCCGGGTTCCGGGCTGGAGGCCGTGGAGGTGCGCGATGTCCAGGGGCGCTCGGTGCACATGCAGCGTGCGGCCGGCGAACGCGCCACGGTCGAAGCCTCCTGGGCTCCGGGGGCATACGCCGTCACGGTGCGCACGACGGATGGCCGCTCGGCCAGCACCACCTTGCTGCTGCGTTGATCAGCGCCGGTTGGGCACGGCGCCACAGTGCTCCTGGATCAGCGCGTCCACATCGCTGACGCCGCCCAGGATGCGGGCCAGGGAGAGGTCCGCGCAGCCCTTCTCCAGGTCGCCCTTCCGCAGGCGCAACAGCGCTCGCGTGCGCAGGGCGAAGGAGTTGGCCGGGTAGAAGCGCAGGCTGCGCTCCACATCCTTCCACGCCTCCTCATTGCGGCCCAGGTTCAGCAGGGCGTAGGCCCGGTTGCTGAGCGCCACGGGTTCGTCGCGGTCGATGGAGAGCGCCTGCTCGAACATGGCCAGCGCGTCGTTCCACCGACCCAGGCGCGAAAGCTCGAAGCCACGGTTGGTCCAGTGCCCCGGATTCCGGGGTTCCAGCGTGCAGAGGCGTTCCAGGACCACCAGTGCGCCTTCATGGTCGCCCGTTTCGTCCAGCATACGCGCCAGCGTGCGGTTGGCCTCCAGGTCCTCGGGGATCATGGCGAGGCCGTCGCGCAGATCGGCGATGGCCAGCTCCGGGCGACGCAGTTCGGCCAGGGCTTCACCGCGGGCGAGCAACAGCTGGGCGCGGAGACGGCCCTGCGCACCGTGCCGGATGCCGCGGTCGCTGTACTGTTCCGCGGTGCGGTAGTCCTCACCCCGGAGGGCGTATAAGCTGCGTTGGTAGTTGGCCTCCGGATGCGTGCTGTCCGCCTTCAACGCCTGGTCCACGTCCAGCAGAAAGCGGTCGGCCCGGTCCATGGCGTACCAGGCCCGGGCCCGTGCGGCGTAGGTGTCGGCCGACGGCCGTGCCGCGATGGCGCGCGAGTAGGCGTCGATGGCCTTGGTGTACCGCTCATGGGCCACCAGGCTGTCCCCTTCGGCCATCAACTGCTCCACCGACTGGGCCGATGCGGCCGTGCAGGCCAGCAGGACGACCGCGAAGGGAACGAGGAGAGGGCGGGCCATGAACGGCAAAGGTAGGGTCTGGCCCCAAGGCCTTCAACGCTGAGGAATACGCGCCTGTGGGACGACCTCCAGCCCCGCGGTGCGGCCCGCGCGCAGGAGCAGGTCACCGGCCATCGCCACCATGGCCGCGTTGTCCGTGCAGTACGCGATGGGCGGGATGTGCACGGTCCAACCGCGCGCTGCGGCCAATTCCACCAGTCGGGCGCGCAGGCCCCGGTTGGCGGAGACGCCGCCCGCGATGCCGATGCGCGTGATGCCCGTCCGCTCCACCGCGAGGCTGAGCTTGGCGAACACTTGGTCCAGAATGGCCTGCTGCAACGTGGCACATAGATCCGGCAGCAGGTCGGAAGGAAGGTGCCCATCGGGCCCGCGCAGCGGAAGCACCAGGTTGCGGAAGGCGCTCTTGGTGCCGCTGAAGCTGAGGTCCAGGTCGGGCACGTTCGGGCGGGGGAGGCGGAAGCGCCCCGGGTCGCCCTGTGCGGCGAGCGCATCCACCTGCGGGCCGCCGGGGTAGGGCAGGCCCAACAGCTTGGCCCCCTTGTCGAAGGCCTCTCCGGCGGCATCGTCCAGCGTGCTGCCGATGGCCACCATGTCCAAGGCGGAGCGGACCAGCACGATCAGGGTGTGGCCGCCGCTCACCGTCAGGTTCAGGAAGGGGAACTCCGGCGCCGGGCGGTGCTGGTCATCGCGGATGAAGTGGGCCAGGACGTGCGCCCTCATGTGGTCCACGGCCAGCAACGGAAGCCCCAGCGCCTGGGCGAAGGACTTGGCGTACGCCGCGCCCACATGCAGCGCGCCGATGAGGCCGGGGCCCTGGGTGAACGCCACGGCGGAGAGCCCGGTGGGCGGCAGGCCGGCTTCGCGCAGGGCGGCCTCCACCACGGGCACGATATGCTCCTGATGGGCCCGGCTGGCCAGTTCGGGCACCACACCGCCCCAGGCCGCGTGCACCGCCTGACCGGCCACCACGTTGCTCAACACGCGCCCATCTTCCAGCACGGCCGCCGCGGTCTCATCGCACGAGCTCTCGATGCCCAGGATGCGCAGGGGACCCGTCACCGTCCGTTGCTCCGCTATTTTCGCCATCCGGGCCCGCGATCTGCCAGTTCGCGCCCAAAACTACCCGCTCCTGAGCAGCTCGCCCTTCATCAAGTGGTCCGGTCGCGTGCTGCGTGCGATCGCCTGGCTGCTGCTTTCCCTGGTGGTGGCGGGCATGCTGGGCGTCTTCGCCCTGCGGCTGCCCTCGGTGCAGACCTGGCTGGCCGGTCGGATCAGTGCTTACGCGACCGAGGCCCTGGGCAGCTGTGTCCAGGTGGACCGCGTGCACCTCACCTTCACCGGTCCGGCCGAGCTGCGCGGCGTGCTGGTGTGCGACCTGAAGGGCGACACGCTGTTCGCGGTGCGACGCCTCAACCTGCGTCGCTGGCGGGTGAGCACCGAGCGGCGGCAGGTGCACCTGCGCGGTGTCGTGGTGGAAGGGGTGCGCTGGCACCTGCGGCAGGGCGTGGACGACCCCACGAGCAACTTCACCCAGTGGATCGCCGCCCTGTCCTCCGGGGACACCACGGCACCCGGCGCACCGTGGGCCATCCAGGCCGATGCCTTCACCATCCGCGACCTGCGGTTCACGCACCACAAGGACACCTCGCCCGTGCGTCCGTTCGGGGTCGACTTCGACCATGTGGACGTTTCGGGCGATGTGCTCGGCCATGACCTGCTGGTGATCGAGGACAGCATCCAGGCGGTGCTCGACCACATCTCGTTCCGCGAGAAGAGCGGACTGGTCTGCACCGGCCTGCAGGGCCGGGCCACCGTCAGCGGGCGGGGCATCGCGGTGGAATACCTGGAACTGCGCACGCCGTTCAGCACGCTGCGGGGCCGGTATGAGATGCGCTCCGCTTCCTGGAAGGACTACACCGGATACATCGACCGGGTGGAGATGCTGGCCGAGCTGGACAGCTCGGTGGTGGACCTGCGCGACATCGCGTGGTTCGCGCCCGACCTTGAAGGGCTTGCCGCCCGGGTCGGTGTCCGGGGCCGGGCGCGTGGCACCGTGCGCGAGCTCAAGGCCCGGGACCTCACGCTGGACTACGGCCGGCACACCCACTTCGAGGGCTCCGTGGAGATGAGCGGCCTGCCCGACCTGGCCGGCACCTTCGTGGTGGTGGACGCCCGCACCCTGCGCACCGACGCCGCCGACCTGGCCACCGTGCCCGTGCCGCCTTTCCCCGAGGGCCGCGTGCTGGAGGTGCCCCGGGAGCTGGCCGTTCTGGGACCGATGGCCTTCCGCGGCAACTTCACCGGCTTCGCCTCGGCCTTTACCGCCTACGGAAGTGCGACCACGCAGCTCGGCGCGCTGTCCACCGACCTGTCCTACGAGCGCGACACGGTGAGCGACGTGTTCCGGTTCAACGGTGCGCTGGCCACCACCGGTTTCGACCTGGCGCCGCTGGCCGGCGACCCTACCGTGGGGCCCATCGCCTTCGATGTGAAGGTGAACGCCAAGGGCCGCGACCTGGCCACCATGCAGGCCGACCTCGACGGGCGCGTGCCGCTGATCACCATCAACGACCGGCCCCTCACGGGCATCACCGCCTCCGGCCGCCTTCAGCGTCGCCTGTTCAACGGGCGCCTCACCTGCGACGACCCCAGCGTGAAGCTCAGCTTCGATGGCCTGGCCGACCTGCGCGGGAAGTGGCCGAAGGTGGACTTCACCGCCGACCTGGAGCGCGCCGACCTCTTCGAACTGAACATCGCGCCGGAGCTGCACCTGGGCGAGGTGAGCGGCATCGTGCGCGCCCAGGGCGAACTGGCCCCGGACAGCCTCAAAGGGCGGCTGGCGATCGAGGGCCTCACCTATTGCGACGACCAGGGCGTGCTGGAGCTGGGCGATGTGGAGCTCGCAAGCGCACGCCGGGACGGGGAGCCGATGCTGTCCCTTCGTTCCGGCCTGGTCAACGCGGATGTGCAGGGGAGGTTCCTGCCGACACGCCTGCCCGATGCCTTCCTGAGCGTGGTGTACAGCGTGTTCCCCGCGTTGTCGGACCGTGCACGATACGACCAGGAGGAGCAGCGCTTCGCGTTCGACGTGCACGTGAAGGAGGCCGGGCCGCTGCTCAGGCGGCTGGTGCCGCGCCTCGAACTGGACCCTGGCGCGCACTTCAGCGGCATGTTCGACACGCGCACCTTCGACATGGCCCTGTCGGCCGATCTGCCGCGCATCGCCTACGGCACCGTGGGCGGCGATTCGGTGCGGGTGATCCTCGACAAGACCCTGGACCTGTTGATCTTCAGCATGAGGAGCGAGCGCCAGCAATTGACCGACAGCACCTTCCTGGAAGGGATCGACCTCTCCGGCAAGGCCTATCAGGACGAGCTGGAGGTGCGCATGGTCTGGGACGGGAGCACGCACGACACGCGGGGCGATCTTCGTCTGGCCGGCCTGGTGAACGGTTGGACCGATGTGGAACTGGACCTGCTTCCAAGCCGCCTGCACCTTGGCCTGGGCGCCTGGTCGAACCCCGAGCCGGTGCGGCTGCACTACCATGAAGGAGGCCTCGAGGTACGCCAGCTGGAGGTGCTGAACGAGGATGAGCGCATCACCCTGGACGGTTGGCTGGCCGCGGATCCGGAGCGCGCGCTGGCCTTCGATGTGGACGGCGTCCGGTTGAGGCACCTGCGTCCGTTCTACAAGGGCCCGATGGTGTCCGGTTCGTTGAGCGGGGAGGGACGTGTCTTCGACCTGCTCGGCGAACCCAGCCTGATCAGCCACCTGTGCGTCGACTCCCTGAAGGTGGACAAGCACCCGGTGGGCGACATCACCTTCGCCGCGACCTGGAGGGACTCGCGCCGCGAGATGGAGGTGGGCGGAACCTTGCAGCGCGGCCGGCTGAAGGCACTCGAGTTCAGTGGTCGCATCGCACCCGCCGCGGAGGCGGAACAGCTCGACCTCGTTCTGGACCTGGACTCCTTCGATCTGGCCTTCATCGACCCCTACCTGCCCGCAGGTGTCAGCGACATCCAGGGGCGGGTGACGGGCGACATCCGTGTGGGTGGCACCTTCGCCGAGCCGCGCGTGGAGGGCACGGCCGTTCTGGACGAGGCCGGCCTGCGCATCGACTACCTCAACACCTTTTACAGCCTGAGCGACCGGGTGCGGATCCTGCCGGACGGGTTCTGGCTGGACCTGGTGCGGGTGAAGGACCAGGAGGGGCGCACGGCCAGGGCGGTGGGCACCATCAACCACAAGGGCTTCACGAACTGGGACTACGACGTGGTGCTCGAGCTCGACCGGTTCCTGTGCCTGAACACCACGGTGAACGACAACGAGCTGTTCTATGGCAAGGCCTATGGCACGGGCGACCTGCAGGTGAGCGGATACCAGGACAACCTGGAGGTGGTGTTCACCGGCCGCACCGCGCCGGGCACCACCATCAGCCTGCCGTTGGGCACCGCGCGCGACCTGAGCGGGATCGACTTCGTGCGTTTCCATGCGGGCCGACTTGAGCTCGACACGGCACGGGCCCCGGTGGACCTGAGCGGGGTGCGCCTCGACCTCGACGTGGAGGTGACCCCCGATGCACGGTTCGAGCTCATCTTCGACCCCACCGTCGGTGACATCCTCAGCGGGCGCGGCCGCGGCAACATCGAGATGACGGTGAGCCCCACGGGCAACCTGTCGATGCGGGGCGACATGGAGGTGGTCGACGGCACCTACCTGTTCACCCTGCGCAACGTGGTGAACAAGCGCTTCGACGTGGACCCCGGCGGGCACATCACCTGGTATGGCGACCCCTTCGACGCCCAGCTGGCGCTGAACGCGGTGTACAAGCTGCGCGCCCCGCTGGTGGACATCATTCCGGCCGAGCGCGCCGAGGGCCTGGGCAAGCGCGTGCCGGTGGAGGTGGTGATGCGCCTCAAGGACCGGTTGGCCAACCCGGACATCGGCTTCGACGTGCGCCTTCCCTCCGTGGACGAGGGCACCCGCACGCAGGTGAACAGCGTGCTGAGCGAACCGGATGAGATGAACCGCCAGGTCTTCAGCCTGATCGTGCTCAACCGTTTTCTGCCCGTGGACCGGCTTGGCGCCGCGAACGGCCCTGCCGGTTCAAGGGGGAACGTGGTGGGCACCTCGGGCAGCGAGCTGCTCAGCAACCAGGTGAGCAATTGGCTCAGCCGCCTCAGCAACGATGTGGACCTGGGCTTCAACTACCGGCCGGGCGATGCGCTCACGCAGGATGAACTGGAACTGGCCGTGAGCACCCAGCTGTTCAACGAGCGGCTCGTGCTCAGCACGAACCTGGGCGTGCAATATGGATCGAGCGCATCCCAACAGAACAATGCCCTGGTGGGCGACTTCCAGTTGGAGTACCTGATGACCAACGACGGCCGCATCCGCCTGAAGGCGTTCAGCCAGAGCAACGACCGCAACCTCAACCAGGCGGACCAGGCGGCGACGACGCAGGGCGCAGGTGTGGCCTACCGCGAGGATTTCGACACGCTCGGCGAGCTCTGGCGCAACTTCACGGTCATGCTGGGCTTTCGGCGGCGCCCACCCGGTGTGACGCCGACCACCCCGGTCCCGGAGGAGGGTGCGGAGCCGCGCTGATCAGTCACCGTCGCCCAGTCGGAGCAGGTGGCCCAGCTTGTTCTTCTTGGTGCGCAGGTAGCGCTCGTTGTGCGGGTTGGCGGCGATCTCGATCGCCACGTTCTCCACGATCTCCAGGCCGTAGCCGATGAGGCCGGTGCGCTTGCGCGGATTGTTCGTCAGCAGACGCATCTTGCGTACGCCGAGCTCGTGCAGGATCTGGGCGCCCACCCCGTAGTCGCGGGCGTCCATGTCGAAGCCGAGCATCACGTTGGCCTCCACCGTGTCGGCGCCCTCCTCCTGCAGTTTGTACGCTTTCAGCTTGTTGATGAGGCCGATCCCCCGGCCTTCCTGCTGCATGTACACGATGACGCCCTTGCCGGCGGCGTCGATCATCTCCATGGCCCGGTGCAACTGCGGACCGCAGTCGCAGCGGCAGCTGCCGAAGATGTCGCCGGTGACACAGCTGCTGTGCACACGCACGAGCACGGGCTCATCGGCCCGCCATTCGCCCTTCACCAGCGCCAGATGCTCTTCGCCCGTGTTGGTCTGCCGGAAGGCGATGAGCTCGAAGTCGCCGTGCGCGGTGGGCAGCTGCACACGCACCTGCCGTTCCACCAGGCTTTCGGTGCGCATGCGATGGGCCACCAGGTCGGCGATGCTCACCAGCTTCAGCCCGAAGGTGTCGGCCATGCGCCGCAGTTCGGGCAGCCGGGCCATGGTGCCGTCCTCGTTGAGGATCTCCACGATGACACCGGCGGGTTCAAAGCCCGCCAGGCGGGCCAGGTCGACCGCGGCCTCCGTGTGGCCGGTGCGGCGCAGCACCCCGCCGTTGCGGGCCTTCAGCGGGAAGATGTGGCCGGGGCGCGCCAGGTCGGCGGCGGTGGTGGCGGGGTCGATCAGCGCCTGGATGGTGGCCGCCCTGTCCTGCGCCGAGATGCCGGTGGTGGTGCCCCGGCCCTTCACGTCCACGCTTACGGTGAAGGGGGTTTCGTGCAGGGCCGTGTTGTCATGCACCATCAGGCCCAGGCCGAGCTGCTCACACCGTTCCTCGGTGAGGGGCGCGCAGATGAGGCCGCGACCATGTTTCGCCATGAAGTTCACCACCTCCGGCGTGGCGTTGCGTGCGGCGGTGAGCAGGTCGCCCTCGTTCTCTCGGTCCTCATCATCCACCACGATCACCACTTTGCCGGCACGGATGTCGGCGATGGCCTCCTCGATGGGGTCCAGACGGATGTCGTTCATGCACCAGGGTGCCGGGCGGCAGGCCTCAGCGGCCGCGAAGTTAGCCGATCGGAAGGGGGGAGCCGGTGCGGACGGGCGTGGAGATGAGGCTGTTCAGCGTGTCCACGGCGCGGGCCCAATCGAAGGTGGACAGCACGTGGCGGTGGCCGTTGCCCGCGATGCGCCGACGCTCCTCCTCGTCGGCCAGCAGGCGCAGGATGTGCGCCGCGTAGCTCGCCGGGTCGTGGCCGATGAGGATGCCCTCTCCGGGCCGGGCGCCCACGGCGTTGTTGGCCAGGGCCGAGGTGATGCACGGCATGCCCATGGCCATGGCCTCCAGCAGCTTGTTCTGCAGGCCGGTGCCGATCTGCATCGGCGCCACGAAGACGCGCGCCGAAACATAGCTCGTGCGGATGTCCTTCACCCAGCCCGTCACGGTGATCAGGGGATCCTCCTCGGCCAGCTGCCGCACCCGCTGGCTGGGGTCCACGCCGCTGATCAGGAGCGACACATCAGGCCGCTCGCGGCGCACCAGCGGCAGCACCTTGTTCACCAGGTACAGCACGCTGTCGATGTTCGGCGGGTAGTTCATGTTGCCCGTGAACAGCAGGTCGTGCGTCAGTTCGCCCGGGATCGGATGGAAGAAGGTGGTGTCCACACCGTTCGGGATCACCGTCATGCGTGCGCGCTCAGGGTGGTAGAGGTAGTCGCGGTCCTGGGCGGAGATGATGATGCGATGGTCGAACAGGTCGAACATCAGGTTCTCGTAGGCCTGCAGGCGGCGCGTCTCCGTCAACAACAGCGGCCGAAGCAGGGGGCTGCTGGTCTCGGTGCGGCGCTCCATCCCCTTGCTCAGCGTGTCCATGTAGTCCAGCGTCTTGGGCAGGGTGAAGTGCCAGCGCACATACTCGGTGGTGCGCACCAGCTGGCAGAGCACATGGTCCGGTGAGAACCGTTCGATGAGCGCGTCCACGCGCCGTTGCGCCGCTGCATGGTGGAAGTAGGCGACCTGGAAGGGCAGGCGCGAGAACACGGCGGTGATCAGCTTCCACACGATGCGCCAGCGTGGCAGGTGGATCACCTCCAGGTGGTGGCAGAAGCTGCGCAGGTGGTCGAGGTGGTCCTGATGGATGCGCTGGTCGTTGAGGCAGCAGAGCAGCACCTCGTGCTGTTCGGCCAGGCGCTTCACCACGTGGTAGGCCCGCAGCTTGTCGCCCTTTTCCAGGGGATAAGGCACGCGGGAGAGCAGGACCAGCAGCCTCATCTGCGCTTGAGGCTTCGGAGGAACCCCACCAGGTCGTGGATGATGCGCGCATCGCTGTAGTGGCCCACGATGGTGGCGCGGGCATTGGCCCCGATGGTGGCGACAAGGCCCGGTTCGTCCAGGGCGCGTGCCATCTGCCGGGCGAAGGCCGCCGCCGTGTCCGCCAGCAGGATGTCCTGGCCGTCCGTGACGGAGATGCCCTCGGCGCCGATGGTGGTGCTGATGACGCAGCGGCCCATGGCCATGCCTTCGATGATCTTCACACGCATGCCGCCGCCGCTGTGCAGGGGCACCACCATCACATGCCGGTCGGCGATGTATTGTTCGGCGCTCTTCACGCGGCCCTTCACCTGCAGGCCGGGCAGGTCCAGGTGCAGCAGGTCATCGGGCATGCGGTTGCCGGCCAGGTGCAGCCGCGCCTCGGGGTGCCGGGCGATCACCCGCGGCCACACCTCGGCCACCAGCCAGCGTACGCCTTCGAGGTTCGGCTCCCAGTCCATGCTGCCCAGATGGAAGAACACGGTGCGGCCGCCGGGCAGGGGGCGGTCGTGCTCGGCGGGGTCCACGCCGAAGGGGATGGTGGCGATCGGTGTGCGCGAGCCGTGCGCTTCGAAGTGCGCCGCATCCGCCGGACTGATGGCCGCCACACCGTCCACCCGGTCCAGCACGGCCATCTCGTACTCCTTCAGCTGGCGGGCCAGGAAGCGGCGGTAGGGCCGCTTGATGAAGTTGCGCTCCCCGCTGGCGATGCGCTCCTGCAGCACATGCTCCAGGTTGTGCGACCGCAGCACCACCAGCGCCTCGGTGTATCGGCGGATGGTGGCGATGTAGGGGGTCATGAACAGGCTCTCCAGCAGCACCACGTCGAAGGGACGCTCGCTGAGCACGCGGATGAGCGCGATGTCCATGTCGGGCGAGAAGAACCGGCTGATGTTGTAGTTGTCGGCCGTGATCAGGTCGGTGAAGGCGTCGACCACATTGAGGCTGGTGTCCACGAACACGCCCTGGATGTCGGTGGCCCGGGTGTAGGCTTCGGGCAGCGCATCGATGTCCAGGGGATGCTTGGGGGTACGGATGCACAGCACCTTCACCGAATGGCCGTCCGCCAGCAGGCCGCGCGTGAGGTTGTGCATGGCCTTGCTGCCGCCGTCGATGGGCGGGAAGGGGGGTTTATGGCACAGTTGAAGGATCCGCATCACGCCGGCCGCGCAGCATTGACCTGAGCCGGTACCAGCCGCGATAATAGGCATCGCGGTCCAACAGGGGGCTGTCGGTGGCGGCCTTCCAGGTGAGCCAGAAGCCGATGGGCAGCAGCACCAGGCTGCTGATCCACATGCCGGGCCAGGGGTTCAGCTTCAGGCTGATGACGAGCTTCTCGGTGCTGAAGGACACGATGTGGAAGATGAGGAAGAAGACGATGGCGAACACGGTGGGCAGGCCCATGCCGCCCTTGCGGATGATGGCCCCGAGCGGAGCGCCGATGAAGAAGAAGATCAGGCAGGCGAAGGCGAGCATGAGCTTGCGGTGCCATTCCACGCCGTGCCGTGCGATCTGTTCCAGGCTGCCCTTGCGCTCCTCATCGGTGCGCTCCAGGAAGTTCATGGTGGCACGCGCCATGTCGATCGCCTGATCGTGCACCGCAGGGGTCGGCGCCGTGCCTGTGGCGGGCAGCACGGCCGGCAGCGTGTCCGCGCGGGCAAGGCTGTCGCGCAGCGGGCGGAAGGAGTTGTGCAGGTAGCTCTCCTGCATCGCGACGCGTTCGCGGAACGCGCTCGTCAGCGAATCCTCGGTCCGCGCCAGCTGGCCGATCGTCTGCATCTTGTAGTTGTCCTTGAAGAGGTCCTCGTCCGTGCGCTGCAGGCCCAGGCCGCTGAGGTCCATGCGCACCACGTCCGTGGCGAAGGTGCCGTGCACCAAGGCGTCCGTCCTTCCCTTGCGGCCCGAAGGGTCCCGCGCATCATAGAAGTGTCCGTCGCGCAGTGTGAGCAGCAGGCTTCCACCGTCGGCGCTGCGCTGCATGGTGCCGCTGCGGGCGCGCACCACGGTCCGGTTCCCCTGGAAGGGTTCGCGATGGTCGTAGATGAGCACATCGGTGAGGGTGCCGTCCTCGGCCTTGTCCCGCACGCGGATGCTGAGCCCGTCGATGCCGTTGTAGAAGACACCGGGCCGAAGGTTCATCGCGGGCTTCTTGCGCGTCACGTCCCACAGCAGGCTGTGGAAGCGGAGGTTGGCCACGGGCAGCACGTTGTTGCTGAAGAGGAACGACAGGCCGCTGAGGAGCAGCACCAGCACCACCAGTGGCCGCAGGATGCGGAAGAGGTGGAGCCCCGCCGAGCGCATGGGCACCAGCTCGCTGTTCTCCCCGAGCCCGCCCATGGTCATGATGGAGCTGAGCAGCACGGCCAGGGGCAGGGCCAGCGGTACGAAGCTCGCCGTGGCGTACACCAGCAGTTCGGTGAGGGTGTACCAGGGCAGCCCCTTGCCCATGAGGTCGTCGACGTACTTCCACAGGAACTGCATGCTGAGGATGAAGAGCACGATGCCGAAGGTGACCACCAGCGGGCCGAGGTAGGCCGCGATGATCATGCGGTGCAGGCGCTTCATCCGAAAGGGGGGCGGCGGCGGCCGGGCCGCCGGGGCAAAGGTACCGGCCTCAGGAGCCGATCACCCGCATGAGGTGCGCCACCTGCGAGGCCCAGAGCTGACGCGCGCTCTCCAGGTCCTGCGGCCAGGCATGGTCGGTCACCACCAGGGCCACGTCGTTCGTCATGGGGTCGATGCGGATGCGCAGCTCGAAATAGGCACCGGGGTCCTCGTCCTCCAGCCAGCGGAACCGCATGAGCTCACCGGCCCGGCGGCCGATGCACAGCGCTTTCTGCACCTCACCGCCCCACTCGAACGCGAACTCGTCCCCGCGCACGTTCACATCGTCGCAGAACCACTCGCTGAAGCCGCTGGGCGTGCTGATCAGCTCGAACAGCACATTGGGCGTGGAGCGCATGTAGAACTCGGCCTGGTACCGCTCCTTGACGGCGCGCTTCAAGGCGCGGGCCGGCTGCGCGACCGGTTCCACGCCCATCATCACGGCCTGGATCGGGGCGGCGGGCGCCTTGTTCGCGGTCGTGCTCTTCGGCTTGTTGCTTCCGGTGGTCGCACCTTTTTCCGGCGGAGCCGGCTTGGCCGGAGCGGGTTTCGGTGCGGCCTTGGGGGTCGGCGGTGGCGGCGCTTTGGCCGCGGTGGGTCGGGTCACGGCCTTGGCCGGCGCCTTGGCTCCGATGGGGCCGGCACTGGATCGCTTGGTCGGCTTGGGCGGGGCTGCCGCTTTGCGCGGTGCCGGAGCATGAAGGGGCTTCTTCGCGGACGTCTTTCTAGCCCCTGCGGCCTTCGTGGGTCTTGGCGGTGCGGCCGTCCTCGCCGGGGCGGAGGCCTTGCGCTTCACGGAGGGTCCCTTGGCCGCCACTTTCTTCACCGGCTTGCGCGGACCGGGCCGCGATGCCTGCTTCCTGGCCGGCTTGTTCACGCGTTCGGTGGCCGGCTTCTTCGGGGCGGACTTCCGCGCCTTCGCAGCGGATGTGGCTTTTCCTGCGGCGGGGCGTGCCCCCGGCTTCTTCCTGGTCGCCTTCCTCGGGCCCGATGAGGCCGCTGGTCGTCCCTTGCCGGGCGCCGCTTTCTTCGGTGCAGGCCGGGCTTTGGGGCGCGCCGGTTTCGCGCTGGTGCGGGACTTGGCCATGGTCCGGGCAAGGTAGAAATTCCCCACGCCCATGCAAGAGCAGCGGGCCTCGGACCCGATCGGACCTCCTGCTATATTTGCCGCCCCTTTCGCCCGGCCCAGGCCGGGCCGAAGCCGATGGCGCGGTAGCTCAGCTGGTCAGAGCGCAGGATTCATAATCCTGAGGTCGAGAGTTCAAGTCTCTCCCGCGCTACGAAGCCCCCTCCCCGGGGGCTTTTTCATACCGCACCCATGACCACCGCCCTCCACCGTCCGGCCTTCCTCGCGCTTGCGCTGTGGCTGATGGGCTGCTCCGCGGAGGAACAGGACTTCCGCGAGGTCGAGGTCAGGTCCGCCATCACCCGCGTGATGCAGGAGCAGGAGGCGGCCTGGGACCGGGGCGACATCCGCGGCTTCATGTCCGGCTACACCGAGGCGGCCTGCTTCATCACGGCGAAGGAGCGCACCTGCGGGCGCGAGGCGGTGACCCAGCGCTATCTCAAGCGGTACCCGGACAGGTCGGCCATGGGGGACCTGCGGTTCGGCATCTCCGAGGTGCTCGCCGTGGGCCGCGCACATGCGTGGTGCACCGGCACCTGGACCCTGGTGCGGCCCGCCGACACCTTGAGCGGAGGCTTCAGCCTGCTGTGGCAGCGGGAGGCGGATGGCTGGCGGGTGGTCCGCGACCACACGTACTGAGCCGCTACTTTCGCCGGCATGTCCGCCACGGTGGTCATCCTGGCCCTCACCGTCCTGGTGTCCGTGCTGGCGTTCCGAGATCGGCGCCTGTTCGACACGCTGGCCTTCGAGCCCTTCGTGGTGCATGCCCGGAGAGACCTCCATCGCTTCGTGACCCATGCGCTGGTGCACGCCGACTGGCCGCACCTGTTCGTCAACATGTACGTGCTGTACGGGTTCGGACCCTTCGTGGAGGGCTACCTCACCGGGCTCACACCGCTGCCCGGCTCGTGGCTGTTCGTCATCCTGTACGTCACGGCCGCCGTGGTGGCCTGTGTGCCGGGATACGGCCGGCACAAGCACGACCCGCGCTATCGGGCGGTCGGGGCCAGCGGCGCGGTGTCCGCCGTCCTCTTCGCGCACATCCTGATCCTGCCAACGGCCGAAGTGGGCCTCTTCCTGCTGCCGATCGGCCTGCCTTCGGCCGTGTTCGGGGCGCTGTACCTCATCTACGAGGGCACCATGCATCGGCGCGGCGGCGATCACGTGGCGCATGACGCCCACCTGATGGGTGCGCTGCACGGGGTGCTCTTCATGGTGGTGCTGCGTCCGGCCCTGGTGCCGGCCTTCTTCCGTTCGCTCACCGAACTGCTCCCGGGATGAAGCTGCGGCCCGCCCTCTTCCTGGACCGCGACGGCGTGGTGAACCGCGAGCGCGGCGAGCATACCTGGCGCCTGGAGGACTTCGAGGTGCTGCCCGCCGTGGCGGACGTGGTGGCCGCGTTCAACCGCAAGGGCTGGGCGGTGGTGATCGTGAGCAACCAGAGCGGCATCGGGCTGGGCCTGTACGCCCGGGCGGATGTGGAGCGGCTGCATCGTTATCTTCACGACCACCTGCACCAGCACGGGGCCCACGTGGACGACATCCTCTACTGCCCGCACCACCCCTCGAAGGGGCGCTGCCTCTGCCGCAAGCCGTCGGGCCTGTTGATGGAGCGCGCCATCGCGTTGCACGGCATCGACCCGGTGCGCTCGGTGATGGTGGGCGATCGGGAGCGCGATATCGAGGCGGCGGCCACCGTGGGTGTCCGCGGCGTGCTGATCCCCTCCAACTCGGGCCTTGCGGCGGCCCTGCAACACGCCGGCATCCCGTGAGCATGGAGCGCTTCGTCGACCTCAACGGGGAGCTGCTGCCGGCGGACCGGCCGGTGATCACGTTGGACAACCGGGCGTTCCACTATGGCGACGGCCTGTTCGAGAGCATCCGCGTGGTGAACGGCCGTCCACGGTTCCTCGATGCGCACTGGGCCCGCCTGGTGGAGGGCTGCAAGCTGCTGCGCATCGACCTGCCCGCCGGGTTCGACCGTGATGCCCTGGAACGCGCCATCATCCGGCTGGCCGAACGCAATGCCGTGCGCAGCGCCCGCTGCCGGCTCACCCTCTTCCGCGATGCCCGGGGCCACTACCGGCCGGACGGGCATCGGGGCGGTTACACCATCGAGGTGACGCCGTTGACGGTGGACACGTACACACTGAACGAGCGCGGGTTGATGGTCGACATCTACCCCGACATGCGCAAGCCGGTGAACGCGCTGGCCGTGCACAAGACGCTGAACTGCCAGTACTACGTGATGGCCTCCCTGTGGAGCGAGGCGCGCGGGCTGGATGACTGCCTGCTGCAGAACGACCGGGGCAACATCATCGAGAGCAGCACCGGCAACCTGTTCATCGTGAGCAACGGCGTGCTGTACACGCCGTCGCTGGCCGATGGCTGCCTGGGCGGCGTGATGCGGATGCAGGTGATCAACCTGGCCCTGGCGAACGGCATCAAGGTGTACGAATGCTCGCTGAACCCGCAGAACCTGCTGGCCGCCGATGAGCTCTTCTTCACCAATGCCGTGCGCGGGGTGCAATGGGTGGCCACCTACCGCACGAAGCGCTACACGCACCGCATGGCACAGCTGGTGATCGACCTGCTGGCGCGCAGCGTGGTCAGTTGAGGGCCGGGTCCTCGGGGAAGTTGGCCAGCGGGGCGAAGGCCTTGCCCATGGCGCGCAGCGAATCGCCCCAGAGGTCCTTCACCTGGGTGTTCATCACGTGCCGCTTGGTGGCCTGCGCCACGATCCACGACCGCTGACCGAGCTCCTTTTCCAGTTGCTGTTCGCCCCAGCCGGAGTAGCCCACGAAGAAGCGCACATGGCGGGAGAGCCGCGGGTCGGCGGTGAGCAGGGCCCGCAGCTGGTCGAAGTCGCCGCCCATGTGCACGCCGTCCATCACCTCCAGGCTGCCCTCCACGCGGGTGCCGAAGGTGTGCAGGTAGTAGAGGTTGCCGCTCTGCACGGGTCCACCGATGCTGACCCGTGTATGGATCGGCGGCATGTTCTCCATCAGGTCGCCGACGTCCATATCGAGGTAACGGTTGAGCACGAAGCCGAACGAGCCCTCCGCGTTGTGCTCGCACAGCAGCACCACCGTCCGCCGGAAGTAGGGGTCCGGCAGGTAGGGTTCGCTGATCAGCAGGCGGCCGCGTGCCGGGGCCACCGTGCTCTCCGGATCAAGGTCGAGGAGGTCCCTGCCCATGGTGTGCGGTGCTCAAGGTACGGTCGATCGCGATCGATGCGCACCGCGCTGCCGCGGCGAACGGATATCTTCGACGCCATCAAACGGGAAGCATGGAACGCGAGCGCTCGGTGGACCATCGGATCGACTACAGCAAGGCTGTTCTTCTGGAAAGTGACGCCGGGGACGACCCCTTCGCCCTGTTCGGCCGCTGGCTGCGCGCCGCGGAGGAGGAGGGGCTGCCGGAGCCGCATGCCATGACGCTGGCCACGGCGGGCTCGTTCAGCATCAGTTGCCGTGTGGTGCTGCTGCGGTCGTTCGATCCGCAGGGCTTCGTGTTCTTCACCAACTACAACAGCCGCAAGGCCATGGACCTGGAACGCGACCCGCGAGCGGCGCTGTCGTTCTTCTGGCCGCAGCAGGAGCGGCAGATCCGCATCGAGGGCAAGGTGGAGCGGGTGAGCGCCGAGGAGAGCGACCGCTACTTCAGGGAGCGTCCGCGCGAGAGCCAGGTGGGGGCGTGGGCCAGCGACCAGAGCCGCATGGCGGACGATCGGGCCCAGGTCGACGAGCGATACGCACGATGGACCGAGCGGTTCAAGGATCAGGCGGAGGTGCCGCGCCCGTTGCATTGGGGCGGCATGCGCCTGCGGCCGGTGCGCATCGAGTTCTGGCAGGGCCGGCCGAGCCGGTTGCACGACCGCATCATCTTCGAGCACTTCAGCGACGGCAGCTGGAGCCGGATGCGGCTTCAGCCCTGAACGATGAAGCCCCCCGCGATGCGGAGGGCTTCCCTGCGGAACGGATCGATCACTTCTTGGGGGCGGCCTTCTTGGCTGCGGCCTTCTTGGGGGCGGCCTTCTTGGCTGCGGCCTTCTTGGGCGCGGCCTTCTTGGCGGCCTTCTTCGCCGTGCCAGCGGCGCCGGCACGTGTCGTGGTGGTGGCCTTCGCACGCTCGCTCGCGCGCACCTTGCGCTTGCTCGGCCGGCTCTTGCCGTGGCTGCCTGCGCGCCGTTTGCCTTTCTTGGATCGGATGTCGCCTTTGCCCATGGGGGGTGTTGTTTGGGTTCGCTGCGAAACTACCCGAGCCCGAACGGACGACAGGTTCCCGCGTGTGCGCACTTGTCCACGCGCGGGTGTTCAGAAGGACGGCGTTCAGTGTGCTGCATCGCCGCGCAGCCGCTCCTCGATGGCCTGCGCATCCTGAAGCGCGGCGCGCGTCCAGTGCAGCTTGAGCGCGTTCATGTCCTGCTCCCCCAACTGCCATCGCACGGTGCTCGCCCGCAGCCGCTGCATCACCGTGTAGAGCACGATGCCGGCGGACACCGAGATGTTGTAGCTCTCCGTGAAGCCGTGCATCGGAATGCGCAGGGCTCCGTCGCAGGCCGCGATGAGCTCCGCGCTCAACCCCTGGAGCTCGGTGCCGAAGCAGAAGGCGATGGGCCGGTCGATGGGCACGTTCTCCGGTGTCCATGCGTCGGCGTGCGGGGTGGTGGCCACGATGCGATGGCCACGGGCGCGCAGGCCGGCGATGCATTGCTGGGCACCCTCCGTGCCGCCGTACCGATGCACCGTGGTCCACTTGTCGCTGCCGAGCGCGATCTCGCGGTTCGCGGTGAAGCGGTTGCGCGACTCGATGGCGTGCACGTCCTGGATGCCGAGCAGGTCGCAGGTGCGCAGCACGGCGCTGGCGTTGTGGGCCTGGTGCAGTTCCTCCAGCACCACGGTCACATGCCGGGTGCGCTGCGGGGCAAGCCGGTCGAAGAGCGCACGCTTGTGCGGCGTGATGAAGTCGCCCAGCCGGTCGAGCAGATCGTGGTCGTCCATGGGTGCAAAAGAAAAGGTCCCTCCGAGGAGGGACCCTTCCGAAGATGCACGGAGGTGCTTACTTCACCTTGTTGGAGAGGTCGGCACCGGCCTTGAACTTCACGACCTTCTTGGCCGCGATCTTGATCTCCTTGCCCGTCTGGGGGTTGCGGCCCTTGCGAGCGGCGCGCTTGGAGATGGAGAACGTTCCGAAGCCCACGAGGGCCACGCGATCACCCTTCTTGAGGGCCTTGGTGGTGTTGTTCACGAAGGCGTCCAGAGCGCGCTTGGCGTCAGCCTTGGAGATCTTCGCTTCAGCAGCGATCGACTCGATCAGTTCAGCTTTGTTCAGTCCCATGTTCGTTAGAAGGTTTGTGTGAGTGTTTGTGTGAACTCGTCGCAAAAGTATTCGGAGACCCGCGTCTGTCAAGGGTTTCCGGATGGGCGTCCGGAAAATGTTGAAAAATCAGGGGTTTTGTTGATAAGTGCGCCGGAATCCCGCCCCCAGCAAGGGTTTGCGGAGAGGGCCTTGGTCGGAAGGGCATGAGCCGTTGGCTCAACGCTTAGGGGCGGGGCCCGCGCCCGACGCTCACTTCAGGCGGATCGCCTCCCGCAAACCCGCGCGGAACGCGGATCCGGCCATTCTGCGGCGTCCTTCGGGCTGCACGTCCACCAGCCGCAACACCCCGTCACCACAGGCCACCTGAAGGTCCGATCCTTCCAGTAGTACAGTGCCGGGATCGGCGTTCGACGAAAGACCGGTGCGTTCGGTGCGCAGCACCTTGAAGTGTTCCGTGGTGCCATCCGTGCGCACCAGCTCGGTCCATGCGCCCGGCACCGGGGAGAGCCCGCGTACGTGGTCGTGCACCCTGGCCGACGGCCACGACCAATCGATGCGGCCGGTGGCGGTCGTGAGCTTCGGTGCCTCGCGCAGTCGGACGCCGGTGGCCGGTTCCTCCTGGCGCCTCGGAGCGATCGCGCCGTTCGCCAGGCCATACACCGTGCGCACCAGCAGCGCCGACCCCTGGGCGGCCATGCGGTCGTGCAGCTCCCCGGCCGTCTCGTCCGCGCCGATGGGAAGGGTTTCCTGCAGCAGCACGTCGCCGGTATCGATGGCCTGTTGGAGCAGGAAGGTGGTGAGCCCGGTGCCGTGCTCGCCGTCCATCACGGCGCGGTTGATCGGTGCCGCACCACGGTACTGCGGAAGCAGCGACGCATGCAGGTTGATGGTGCCCATCGGCGGCATGCGCCACACCACCTCGGGCAGCATGCGGAAGGCGACGACCACGAAGAGGTCGGCAGCGCACGCGCGGAGCTCCGTCAGGAAGCCTTCATCGCGCAGGCGTTCCGGTTGAAGCACCTTCAGCCCGAGACGCAGTGCCGCCTCCTTCACCGCCGACGCGCGCAGCTGACGGCCGCGGCCCGCCGGCCGGTCCGGTGCGGTGACCACGGCGGCGATGGGGATGCCGGCGGCGTGCAGGGCCTCCAGCGAGGAGACGGCGAAGGGCGGCGTGCCCATGAAGACGATGCGGGGTGCGCTCATGGCGCGAAGGTCATCACAAGCGCACGATGCGGAAGCGATAGGGGAGCAGCGCGTCCGGTCCGGCGTAGTCCACCCCGATCCGCGGACCGATGGCGATGGAGCGGGGATCGGGGCGGTGCCCTTCATCGCTGATCCAGATGCGGCGCCCCAGCAGGTCGGTGCCGTCGTGCGACCGGTGGATCCCGAGCGCCTGTGCCGCGGTGCCCGGTCCGTCCGTGCGCGCACCGGGCCTTCCGCGCCGGACATCGGCGACGGCCTGTCCTTCGAGGATCCGCACACCGCGCAGCAGCACCGCGTGCGGTACTCCGGCGGAGTGCGTGACGATGTTGAAGAGGTGATGGATGCCGTAGCAGATGTAGACGTAGGCCGTGCCTCCCCGCGCGTACATCGATGCGTTGCGTTCGGTGCGCCGGCCGGCGAAGGCGTGCGAGGCCCGGTCGTGGACGCCGGCATACGCCTCCGTTTCGGTGATCAGGGCGGAGACCTGTGCACCGTCGATCCGGGTGTGCACCACCTTGCCCAGCAGTTCGCGTGCGATGGCCACCACGTCGGGCCGCTCATAGAAGCTCCGGTCCAGGCGCATCGCTCACCGCTGGTCCTGCTCCCAGCGCAGCAGTTCCGCATCGGGCCCGTCGACCGCGCCGGCGTCGGCGTGGTGGTGCGCGCGGCAGCGGTCACAGCGGCCGCATGCGGCCGTTCCTCCCTCTCCGAAGTAGCCGAGCAGCGTGCGTTCGCGACAGCCGGCGCCGGGGGCGAAATAGGCGGCCATGGCGTCCACGCGTTCCAGCGCGCGGTGCAGCCGAAGGTCGAGGGCCTCGGGGTCGAGGGTCAGTCGCTGCGCATCGCGTCGCGGGGTCATCAGCGTCACCAGCGGGTCGTCGGTGCGCGGGGCGTAGCGCAGCACCTCGAGGCGTTGCAGTTCGCGGAGCCCCTCGCGCACGGCGGAGGTGGAGGAGGAGAGGACCTGGGCCAGGCGTTCCTCCTCGATCATCGCCGGCGCCTCGAACAGGCCACCGTACAGGCGCAGCAGCGCTTCCAGCAGGGGGCCGAGGCGCGCGTCGTTCAACCGAAGGCCGTGCACCGTGGACGGACCGCAGGTGAGCAGCACGCGCGACGGGGTGTGGACACCTTCGCTGAGGACGATGTCCTCGTTCAGCTCCAGTGCCTTCAACGCGCCGAGGGCGGTGGCAGGCTTCAGGCCGCTGCGTCGGCCGAGGTCGCGCAGGTCGAGGGTGTACGTTTCGTGCAACCCGCTGCCCAGGGCGATGCGGTGGGTGTCGGCGAAGGCCTGATAGGTGCGGCGCACCTCGGCCGTGGTGGGAAAGCCGCCCTCCACGCGTTCGCGCAGGCGATGCGCGTCGGCATCGTCCACCAGAAGGAAGGCGTACGAGGGCCGTCCGTCCCGGCCCGCGCGACCGGCCTCCTGGTAGTAGCTCTCCAGATCGGGTGGCGGGGCCAGGTGCACCACGGCGCGCACATCGCCCTTGTCGATGCCCATGCCGAAGGCATTGGTGGCGGCCACATAGCGCAGGCGGCCGTCCTGCCAGTCGCGCTGCACCCGCTCGCGCTCGGTGTGCGGCAGTCCGGCGTGGTAGGCCTCGGCCGACACCCCCATGCGCTGCAGCACGCCCGCCAGCTCCACGGTCCCGCGCCGGTCGCGCATGTACACGATGCCGCTGCCGGGCACATGCTGCACGATCCGCTGGAGGCGCGCCAGCTTGTCCTCGCCGCGGCTGCACCAGAAGGTGAGCTCGGGGCGGTGGAAGGCGGACCGCAGGACGTTCGGTGCGCGGAAGGCCAGGCGGTGCTGGATATCGTCCACCACGGCCGGGGTGGCGGTGGCGGTGAGGGCCACCACGGGCACGTCGGGGAACACGGCGCGGAGCTCGGGGATCCGCATGTACGCCGGCCGGAAGTCGTAGCCCCATTGCGCGATGCAGTGGGCCTCGTCCACGGCGATGAGCTTCACGGGCATGCGTGGAAGTCGGCCGCGGAAGGCATCGGTGCCAAGGCGTTCGGGCGACACATACAAAAGGCGCAGCCGGCCCAGCGCGGCATCCTCGAGCGCATTGTCGATCTCGTAGCCGGCCATGCCGCTCATCACGGCCATGGCCGGGATGCCGCGACGGCGGGCCTGGTCCACCTGGTCGCGCATCAGGGCGATGAGCGGGCTGACGACGATGGTGAGCCCGCCGAGGGCCAGGGCGGGCAGCTGGTAGCAGAGGCTCTTGCCGCCGCCGGTGGGCAGCAGCGCCAGCGTGTCGCGGCCGTCCAGCACCGAGCGGATCACCTCCTCCTGCATGGGACGGAAGGCGTGATGTCCCCAATGCCGCTGCAACAGTTCGCGGGGGGCGGGCGTTACAGATGGCGCGCCCGATGCGGGAAGTCCACCGGGGGCTATGGTTACATTTGGACGCACCAACGGATCCTGCTGCATGATCACCACCGGGCAAAAGATAGCCATCCACCGCACCGAACGCTCGCGTCTGCCGGAGACGGACCTGACCCACGTGAAGTTCGGTCGCGTGTTCAGCGACCACATGTTCGTGATGGACTACCAGGACGGTCGCTGGCAGGATGCGCGCATCACGCCGTTCGCCGACCTGGTGATGAGCCCGGCCGCGCTGGTGCTGCACTACAGCCAGACGATCTTCGAGGGACTGAAGGCGTACCGCACGCCCGAGGGGGGGGTCCACCTCTTCCGACCGCAGGCCAACATCGCGCGCATGAACCACAGCGCGCACCGCATGTGCATGCCGCAGCTGCCCGAGGAGCTCTTCCTGGAGGCGCTGGTGGAACTGGTGAGGATGGACCGCGATTGGCTGCCCACGGACAAGGAGGGTTCGCTGTACATCCGGCCCTTCATGTTCGCCAGCGATGAGTACATCGGGGTGAAGCCGAGCGACAACTACACCTTCATCATCTTCACCTGTCCGGTGCAGGCCTATTACCAGGAGCCCGTGCGCGTGAAGATCGAGACCACCTACAGCAGGGCCTTCCCGGGCGGTACCGGCGAAACGAAGTGCGGCGGCAACTACGCCGGAGGCCTCTATCCCGCCAAGCTCGGCCAGGACAAGGGCTTCCACCAGCTGGTCTGGACCGACGGGCTCACGCACCAGTACATCGAGGAGAGCGGCACCATGAACGTGTTCTTCAACATCGATGGCACACTGGTGACGCCCTCGCTGGACGGCACCATCCTGAAAGGCGTGACGCGGGACAGCATCCTGCGCATCGCGCGGGACCAGGGCGTGCCGGTGGAGGAGCGGCGCGTGAGCGTGGAGGAGGTGGTGGCGGCGGCCCGCGCGGGCCGGCTGCGTTCGGCCTTCGGTGCCGGCACGGCGGCCACCATCGCGCACATCGCCACCCTGGCGCACGGCGACGAGGTGTTCGAGCTGCCCAACTTGGAGCAGCGCACCGTGGCCAACGACATCGGCCGTGCGCTCGACGACATCCGCCGCGGCCGCGTGAGCGACCCCTACGGCTGGATGGTGCCGGTGGCCTGAGCGCTCAGTGCAGTTTCGGGAAGTCCTCCCACAGGAGGCGCGCCGTACCGCGGCCCACGTCGGCCCAGCGGTCCACATCCAGTTGCAGGCACACGGTGTGGCAGGTGGCCATCTCGCCGGTGGCCCCGCACAGGTCGTAGGCGAAGCCGCTGATGCCCGGGTTGTGCCCGAAGAGCATCACGGTGGCGGCATCGTCCGGCAGCGTGTTCACGATGTCCAGCAGCGTGTCCTCGACGGCGTGGTACGCCTTGGGCATGGCTACGATGGCCCGTTCGGGGATCCCCAGCGCGTCGGCGAAGGCCAGGGCGGTCCGCCAGGCGCGTCGGGCGGTGCTGCTCACCAACAGGGGAGGGGGCAGACCGCGCCGCACGAAGCGCTCCGCCATCGTCGGCGCGTCGCGTTCACCGCGCGCGTTCAGCGGGCGGTCGAAGTCGCTCTGCCACGGATCGTCCCAGCTGCTCTTGGCGTGCCGGGTGAGCAGGAGCGTGCGCATGGTGGCGCGGCGATCAGTGCGCGTGGTAGCGCTTCAGGCCCTCGACCAGTCCGTTCAGCAGCAGCGTGTGGTCCATGCTGGGGCGCAGGGTCACCTGCACGGCGTGGGCGTCGCTGAACTGCGTCAGGCGGCGGCCCGCCTTGGAGATGGTGAGGTGCAGCGTGTCCGGGTAGGCGCCGGTGAAGTGCAGGTCCAGCGGTTCGCCACCGGCCATGCGCAGCACATAGTGCGGGTAGTGGTTCACGGCGTCCTTCCAGCTGTCGTCCTCCTCCAGCACGTGGCCCTGCTCGCGCAGGTCGGCGGCCCATTGGTCCATGACGAAGAGCAGCACATCCTCCACGAAGACCTCGGGGTCGGTGGGGAGCTGGTGTTGGCGGTGGTCGATCGGGGCCAGCAGGCGCGAACGCGTGCGGCGCAGGGTGGTGGACAGGTCGTCCAGTTGGGCGGTGAAGGTCATTTCGGTCGTCGCTCGCTCGGTCTACGGGGGGCAAACTAGTCCCGTCGGCGATCGCACGGCCCGTTGGATGTTCCGTTTTTTTACACGATCGATCGCGCGATCCGCTGATCCTCAACCGGTGGACCTGTGGATGATCAAGGCAGAGCAGCGCGAGGCGGTAGGCGGGCGCTGGAAGAAGAGCCCCATGCGGGAACGCCGGAAAGGTCCGCGCGACTCTGACCTCGGTCATGGACAAGGCCTCGAAGGGAACGCACCTTCGGACTGCAGTTCAACCTTCAAACCGCTCGACGCCATGTCAACCCTCATTCCCTCCCGTCGCTCCCTGCTGTCCCGGTTCCTGGATGATGATGCCTTCGGCTTCCCGGAAGGATTCCTGGATGATGCGGGGTTGATGCCGTCCCGCATGTTCGATCGCCCCTTCTTCAAGGAGATGAAGATGCCGGCGGTGAACATCAAGGACAACACCGATCACTTCGCCATCGAACTGGCCGCGCCCGGCTACAAGAAGGACGACCTGAAGGTGACGGTGAAGGACGGCCTGCTCACCATCGCCAGCGAGAAGAAGCACGAGAGCGAGGAGGAGAAGAAGGGCTACACCCGCAAGGAGTTCAGCTACGCCTCCTTCAGCCGGTCGTTCGTGCTGCCGGAGCACACCGATGCGGACAGCCTGAAAGCGAACTTCGCGGATGGCGTGCTGAAGCTGACGCTGAAGAAGACCAAGGCCCTGCCGGAGAACAAGGCCAAGGAGATCAAGATCGATTGACCTTGGTCCAAGGAGGTGAAGCGGGGTGCCGGGAGGCGCCCCGCTTCTTCGTTGTGGTAGGGGGCCTTGTGCACCGTGTTAACCTTGTGCCATGCCCACCGCCTACACGGTGTACGTCATCGAGCTCAGCCGGAAGGTGTACACCGAGCACTGGAGGTTCCGCGCGGCCAACCCGCAGTACAACGGCGTGCTGGAGTGCCTCTACGTGGGCATGACCAGCAAGACCCCGCGCGAACGCTTCGAGCAACACAAGACCGGCGCGCTCAGCAGGAAGGGGTACGACCTGAGCAGTGCCATTGTGAAGAAGTACGGGCGCTACCTGCGTCCCAGCCTCTACCAGCACATCGGGCCGCTCAGCCGGGCCGAGGCGCTGGAGGTGGAGAAGGGGCTGGCGTTGGAGCTTCGGCGGAAGGGGTATGCGGTGTGGACGAATTGAGCGTGGTCACGGCAGCGTCGCGCACAAGGCTTCGGCGTCCCGCAGCACCTCGGACACACGTGGCGCACGCACCATGGCCTCGCTCAGGGCCTCGGGCCGCTCCATCACGTCGCGCACCAGGACGAGGCCACCGGCCAGGAGCCGCTCCTTCTCGGCCTTGGTCAGGCTGCTCAGGCAGGTGAGCGGATACAGCCCGCTGCGGTCGATGCGATGCTTGAGGCTGCCCTGCGCGGGCTGGTCCCAGCTCAGCATGCGCAGGCCGGCGCATTGGCCATAGCGCATGGCATCCGCGGTGAAGCGTGTGTTGGTCACGAGCCATCCCTGGGTGAAGCGGTCGCCATTGCCGGGCAGATCGCGCCAACGCTCGGCCACGTCATCGAAGCGCGCCTTGATGTAGAGCGGGACCTTCACATCGCACACGCGGCCGGGGGTGTTGTGGTACTTGCACTCCACAAGGAAATGCTGGACACCCTTCTCGGCCACCACATCCACTTCGTGTTGCACGCATCGGCCCTCCACCAGCACACCCACGCGCACGGCGTAGCCGTCGTGCTCCAGGATGCGCCCGACGAAGCGCTCGAAGGGGAAGCCCGATGGACCCAGGTCGAGGATGGCCTGCTTGAGGCGGTAGCGCGCGGCGCTGCCCCGGCTTCGCTTGCGCAACAGCTGGAAGGCCATGCGATAAAGCTTGTGCGTCGTGAGGCCCGATACGATGCGCGGCAGCAGCGCCTGGACCACCTGGGAGGCGGTATCCTCGTCCGCTCCCGACCGCCTGAGCGAGGCGGTGAGCTTCTCCGCATCGAACGGTGCCATGCTGCCGTCGGCCTTGGTGATGAGCAGGGGGGAGGGCATGGGGTGAAGGTAGGGGCGCGCCGGGATGCCTGCTACCGCGCGATCCCGTAACCTTACGCTCATGCGAAGCCCGCTGTTCCTCGTCCTCACCATCGCGTGCACCACCGCATTGGGCCAGACCCATGCGACGCTGCCACCACCGAACCCCGACCTCGTCATGATGGTGAACGACCACTTCGCCGGTCCGGGGGTGACGGTGCTCAGCGCCGGATTCCAGTACCTGCCGTACGCCATCGGCACCTTCACGGACACCCTCGGCAGCATCGGCATGAACGGTGGACTGGTGCTCGCCACCGGGCTGGTGCATGTGATCGAGCCGCCCAACCTGTCGCAGGGCACCACCATGGCTGGTCAGACCAGCGGCCTCATGGACGCGGACCTGCTGCAGTTGCTCAACCCGCCGACACCGCAATGGGATGCCGCCATCCTCACCATCGAGCTCATCCCGGCGGGCGATACCCTGCGCCTGCGCTACGTCTTCGGCAGTGAGGAGTACGATGAATATGTCTGCTCCGTCAAGAACGACGTCATGGGCCTCTTCCTCTCCGGTCCGGGCATCGCCGGCCCGCACAGCAACGGTGGCATCAACATGGCCACCCTGCCCGCCACCGGACTGCCCGTGTGCGTGAACACCGTGAACATCGGCTACCCCGGCACCTATGGCAATGGCCTGTGCTGGGCCTATCCGAACTGGCAGCTGGACACCGTGCATTACGTGGACAACTTCTTCGGGCTCTACTGCGGTCTCGATGGCTACACCGAGGTGCTCACCGCGAAGGCGGCCGTGCAGCCGGGCGCGGTGTATCAATTGAAGATCGCCATCGCCGATGCGCACGACGGGTTGTACGATTCGGCGGTGCTCCTCGAAGCCGGCAGCCTCAGCTCCGACCTGTCAACGGGCATCGGAACGGCGGCAACGAGCACCACCAGCATCTGGTACAACTCGGCACTGGGCGAAGTGGTGCTGCGCGGCCACCCCGAGCGCGACGGGCGCATGCAGGTGGAGGCCTTCGATGCGGCGGGCCGCTGCGTGGCGCAGGCCATGGCGTACCACGATGGTGCGAACTGGCGCGCTCCGATGGCCCTGCCCACCGGCTGCTATGCGGTCCGCGCCGTGCAGGATGAGCAGATGCTGTGCGGGAGGGTGATGGTGCGGTAGGGGGGCGAAGCGTGCCAGGCTACGGGCACTCCTCCTCGGGGTCGTACGAGTGGTCGATGCCCGATGTACATCTCCCGGCTGTCACCGATCGCGATACGGCACGAGCAGCTTCAACAGGGTAGTGGCACTGACCACGTCATTATTCTCCCGCTTCAGTTCGGACTTGAGGCATTCCCAGTAGTTGCGGGTCTTCTCGTCGTCGTCCTGGTCGGTCAGTACGGCCACGATGTCCAGCACACCGAACCACCACTTGGCCTGCTCCTCGTCCCACCCGGCGCGGACCTCGCGGTCGTCGAAGATGTCCTCATCCCGCACCAGCGGGAATGCGGATGGAGATCCTGGTCATGGGGGTGGGGTAGGCGAAGGGACCGGGCAATGCCGTGTGGCCGGCGAACGAGGATCAAGGCAGGGGTGAGCCCGGAATGAACTACGGTACTATGGCCACGTGATCCGATCCATCCGTTGCGCTCGGGATCAGCCGGTAGCCTTTCTCTTCGAGCCTGGCGAGCAACTGGTCGCTGCGGCATCACGATCCTGCGTCGTGCCGGTCTCACCGGTACTTGAACCACGCCGCCATGAACGGGTTGTACGGCGCGTACACCGGTTTTCCGCTTTCACTGCTGTGTTCGCTGATGTACACCAGCTCCCGGTCGATCAGGGCCTGCAAAGCGGTTACCAGCGCAGCCGATGACGGCAGATCGTACTTCTTCATGAAGGCGGCGCCGGTGGGGGTGTCCACCTCGCCTTCCTTTGAGATCGCGGCGAAGAGGTCCCACTGGTTGCGGGTGAGCGCGCTACGCAGCGTGGCCATGATGGCGTCCTGCTCCCGAACAATGCGTAGCAGGATGTCCACGATGGTGTCGCGCATCGGCGGACGGCCATCTGCGAAGAGCCGGTTGAAGAGCACCTGCACGTAGTAGGTGTGGCCCCGGCACAGGTCGTAGCAGAACAGTGCCTCCTCTTCCTTCAGGGTACGCTTGTGCCGCTTGAAGATGGACCGTGCCCATTCCGCGTAGGTCTGCCGGTCGATGCGCTTCAGTTCCATCTGGTCAGCACTGCCATAGAATGGGTTCTTCGCGTTGTTGAACAGATCCAGCAGGATATGGCGCTGGCTGCCGGAGAAGATCACACGGACCTTGGAGCTGTGTTGCAGTTCGGTGCGCAGCACGGCGTCCATGCGGAGTTCCCCGAACTCCGCGATCTGCTGGAACTCGTCGATGGCCAGGAAGATGGTCCGGTCCTGTTCGTGCAGGATGCGGAAGATCTCGCGGGTGGTGGCTTCTTCGCGCCGGCGATCACTGCGCTCCAGACCGATGCTCGGCTTGCCAGTCAGTTCATCCACTGTCACCACCGGCCGCAGGGCGCTGAACCAGGCCATGGCGTTCTTCAGGAACTGCTTGGGGGTGGGGTTGAGGGCCTCGTGGACGGCGTTGAGCAGGATGGTGTTGAACTCGTGCGCGTCGTGGGCCGCGTACACATCAGCGAAGACCGTGCGGGCGCCCCGTACCCTGGCCAGTGTGTTGAAGACATGGTGGATGAGGCCGGTCTTGCCGTAGCGCCGGGGACTGTACAGCATCACGTTGCGCCCATTGCGTAGCGCCGAGGCGATGGTCGCCGTCTCCTCCTCGCGGTCGCAGAAGAGCTGCGGCGACACGTAGGCGTTGACGAGGAAGGGGTTGTCGGGGGCTACCATGGACCAAAGGTAATGTTTAGTTAGTAAGAAAAGCTTAGTAAGATGGATCTACTCAGTACGCTGGAGCGTCCGATTGTATCGAGGACCTTCGGTACCCTGGCGGCCAGGTGGTCGCACCGGTCCTTGTCCCGTTCCCAGGTCATTGGGCAGCGGCAGCGCCCCAGGCAAGGACCCGTTCGCACCGCTCCTCCAGCGCATCCCGATCAAGCAGCCCTTCCACCCATCGCGTCGGAATGGACTCCACACCGAAGCGCGCGCCCAGTACACTGCCTGCGACCGCTCCGTTGGTGTCCGCGTCACCGCCTGCATGCACCACCGCCAGCAGGCCTTCCTCGAAGCTGGTGGGGTGATGGGCGGCCCACCAGCCCGCACTGGCGGTGCGCAGTGTGTAGCCGATGCTGTTCGGCTCGTCCAGGTGCAGCGCGGCGATGTCGGGGTCACGCAAGGCATGGAACCAGGCGAGGCTGCGCGGGTCACTGTCGGAAGGAAGCAGCTGGGCAGCATCGCCGGGCAGGGTTTCCTCCCGGAGGTGCGCGGCCACTACTCTTGCGACCAACCGGCAGCTGTCCACGCAGCGCGGGTCGTGATGGGTAATGCGGCATACTGCCTGCGCATCGGCCCATAGCTGTTCGTGGTCCCTGTGGTGCCACAGGCCGAGGATGGAGCTGCGCATCACGGCTCCGTTGGGGGCCAGGTCGCGGCTGCGGTTGCGCCAGATCAGCTCAGCGGCCCGCTCGGGTTGTTCGGTGT
>Ga0138256_10000661_pt1 | contig 37238 bp, 38 predicted proteins | sample KNB2016incub_MG_FD_105486 | JGI IMG/M metagenome (GOLD analysis project Ga0138256, IMG submission 105486) | Active sludge microbial communities from wastewater in Klosterneuburg, Austria - KNB2014incub_MG | ecosystem: Engineered > WWTP > Activated sludge > Unclassified | place: Austria... | reverse complement strand
AGCAGAAGGACTACATGCCCACCTTCTTCTTCGCCGAGACGATGAAGTACCTCTACTTGTCCTTCTCAGAAGGGAATGGCGCCTTCGACCTGAGTGACCACGTCTTTAATACCGAAGCGCACCCCTTCCGGCGCGGTACGTTCGATCGGACACGTGCGATGAAGCAAGTTCGGCCATGAGCGGTCCGATCATCCGAGGAGCCCACGCCTTCCTTCTGCTGGCGGCCTGCCTTGGGGCACGTGCCCAGCCGACCGTGATGAACGAGGCCGCGGCGAAGGAAGCCGTGCATCGGATAGTGCGCCACAGCGGGTTACTGCCCAATTTCGTCGTGCGCGAAGAGAAACATGTGAAGACCGCGGTAGCCTACATCAAGGACCGGGAGCGGGTGATCGCCTACAACCCTGCGTTCATCTCATCGATCCTCGACAGCACGTGCACGGATCAGAGTGCCGTCAGCATCCTCGCTCATGAGATCGCGCACCATCTACTCGGACATACGCTCGATCCCGATGCCATCCGGCCCGGTGATGAACTGGCCTGTGATCGCTACTCCGGCTTCATCCTTCAACGCATGGGCGTGGGCTTGGACGACGCATTGGCCAGCATGCAGCAGGCTGGCAATGTGCATGGGACCGAGCGTCATCCGCCCCAACATGCACGCCTTGCCGCCATCGCGCAGGGGTGGGAGGAGGCCGACCGTCTGGACAAGGGTATGCCGGATCCCCCGTTCACCATCACACAGGACTTCAAGTTCGTAGTGCGCATGGTGGGGGATGACAATACGTACTATGTGGATGCCCGTGACCGCTTGGTATGGTTCGACAACCATGCGGAACCGATAGAGTTCGGGTCATGCACGCGCCGGGAAAAAGGGGAAATAGCCTACGAGCTGAGCTGGCAGGACCAGCACTTCGTGGTGGACAGCCGAAGCTCCATCTGGCGCAAAGCTCCGCATGGCATGCTTCTCCACGTGGGCCGCATGGAGCCGTTCGGCCGGTAGGCTGTACGCACGATCCCGGGAGACGACCACGAGTAACAGCCCCCGGTCAGCAGCAGAAATACGGATACGGCGGGAAAGACACGATCGGATACCGGTTTATTGGGATGACATGGAAGCGATGGATGTAAGGAAGGACACGGCCATCGCTTCCTTCACCTCCATCTCCTCCCTCGCCCAGACCGGATCTGATCCACCGACTCGATCAGGGAAAGAACCCGGCTTCAGCACCGAGGAATGCCTCGATCCACCTGCGGATCAGCCCAGATCGGCGAACGGATGCGTTGACGCCAGCCGCACGCCCTTCTCCGTCCGCTCCACCGTGCCGCACTGGTTCACGCTGTCGTGCTCGAAGAACAGCACGTAGCGCTCGTCGGCCGCCTTTTCAAGGAAGGCGCCCTTCTCCTTCATGGTGAGCAGCGGCCGGGTATCGTAGGCCATCACCCAGGGCAGGGGCACGTGGTGCGCACTGGGGAGCAGGTCGGCCATGTAGGCCACCGTGCGGCCCTTGTACCTTATGTGCGGGATCATCATCGCGTCCGTGTGCCCGTTCACGAGGAGCACGTCGAAGCCGGGAAAGAGATCCTTCACGTAGCTGTTCTCGCCCTCTCCGGTGCGTTCAACGTCCACGAATTTCAGCTGCCCGCTTTCCTGTATGGGCAGGATGTTCTCTTTCAGGAAGCTGGCCCGCTCGCGCGGGTTGGGCTTCGTGGCCCATTCCCAGTGGTACATGTTGCTCCAGTAAGTGGCATTCTTGAAGGCGGGCGCGAAGCCGTCGCCCTTGCGCACGATGCTGCCGCCGCAATGGTCGAAGTGCAGGTGCGTGAGGAAGACGTCCGTGATGTCGTCCTTGCCGAGGCCGTGCATGGCCAGGGACGTGTCGAGCGTGTCGTCGCCGTGAAGGTCGTAGTGGCCGAAGAACTTGGCGTCCTGCTTGTCGCCGATGCCGTTGTCGATGAGGATGATGTGGCCGTCCGTTTCCACCAACAGGCAGCGCATGGCCCAGGTACAGAGGTTCTTCTCGTCGGGCGGGTGCAACTTGCTCCAGAGCGTTCGGGGCACCACGCCGAACATGGCGCCACCGTCCAGTTTGAATAAGCCGGTATCGATCACGTGGAGGTTCATGCTTGGTGCGCCGTAGTTGATGCAAGGGCGGTGGCGAAGATGCATACCCCAGGCTGAAGTTCACATCGCTCCGTTCGCAGGCTGTTCCATACCGGCTCGTGCAATGCGATGAACGCATCCACCTTTGCGGCGTCATGGGCACATGGGCACATGACCACCTGGGCACATGTCTTCTCCGCGCGTCCACTTCATCGCCATCGGCGGAAGCGCCATGCACAACCTGGCCATCGCGTTGCACCGCAAGGGCTGTGACGTTACCGGCAGCGACGACGAGATCTTCGAGCCGAGCCGCAGCCGCCTGGAGCGCCTGAACCTGCTGCCCTCGACGCTGGGCTGGCACCCGGAGGACATCACGCCGGACCTGAATGCCGTGATCCTCGGCATGCACGCCCGCAAGGACAATCCCGAGCTGCTCCGGGCGCAGGAGCTGGGGATCCCCGTCTTCAGTTATCCGGGCTTTTTTCACGATCAGACGAAGGACAAAACGCGGGTGGTGATCGGCGGCAGCCACGGCAAGACCACCATCACCAGCATGATCGTGCATGTGCTGCGCGAAGCGAAGGAGGATTTCGATTACCTCGTGGGCGCGCAGCTCGACGGCTTCGATTGCATGGTGCGCCTGGATCCCGCGAGCCGGGTGGCCATCATCGAGGGCGATGAATACTTCGCGTCGGCCCTGGAGCCCGTGCCGAAGTTCCACCTGTACAGGCCGGACATCGCGCTGATCAGTGGTATCGCCTGGGACCACATCAACGTGTTCACCACCTTTGAGAGCTACGTGGACCAGTTCCGTGGCTTCATCAAGGCCATCGAGCCCGGAGGCAAACTCGTGTACTGTGCGGAGGACCCCGAGGTGGTGCGTATCGTGGAGGAGCACGAAGGCGAATTGATCAAGGTGCCCTACGGGGTTCCGCCGCACGCGATCCGCGATGGCGTCACCTACCTGATCACCGAGAACGGGGAGGTTCCCCTGCGGGTCTTCGGGCGGCACAACCTGATGAACCTGGAGGGCGCGCGCCACGTGTGCCACCAGCTCGGTATCGGCGACGGTCTGTTCTATGCGGCCATCACCACCTTCCATGGCGCGGCCAAACGGCTGGAAAAGTTGGCCGAGGGCCCGGGCCGCGTGGTCTTCAAGGACTTCGCGCATTCGCCCAGCAAGCTGAAGGCCACGGTGGAGGCCGTGCGTGAACAATTCCCGGACCGCAGGATCACCGCGTGCATGGAACTGCACACGTACAGCAGCCTGAGCGAAGGCTTCCTGGACCAGTACCACGGCTGCATGGACGGCGCCGATGACGCGATCGTCTTCTACGACCCGCACGCGGTTCAATTGAAGCGCCTGCCGCCCGTGCCACCAGAGCGCATCCACCGCGCCTTCGGCCGCGACGACCTGCGCGTGCTCAACGACCCCATCGCGGTCATGGGTGCCGTACGCGCGCATGAGAAGAACAATGGCGTGCTGCTGATGATGAGCAGCGGCAATTTCGGAGGTATCGACCTGCAGGCCACGGCGGAAGCGTTCATCGCATAGCCTTCGCGCCATCGGTCGGGTCCCCACCCGTGTCCCGTTCCATCGCAGCTGACCGGTCTTGGGTTCTTTTACCAGGTCATCGTGCTTTTCACGGCGTGGATCGCCGGAACTTCGCGCCGCGTTCGCCAAGGTCCCAACCGGGGCGAGCCCCGGATGAGGTTCGCCCGCTCCTTCGCCTCCACGGTCGTTCTGCTGGCCGGCACCGCGGCCATGGCCCAATGCGGTACGCCCATCGCGACGTTCCCGTACACCGAGGGCTTCGAGGGCGCCCCGGCTTGGAGCAGCGGTGGCGTCAACAACGATTGGGCCTGGGGCACGCCCGCGCACCCGTTGATCAACTCGGCCGGTGAGGGTCAGAAGTCCTGGTGCGCAGGCGGGCTCACCGGTCAGTACTACGAACTGAGCGCGCAGAGCTGGCTGATGAGCCCCTGCTTCGACTTCACCGCGCTGAGCGCCCCGTGGATCTCCTTCAAGGTCTTCTGGGAGGTGGAGCGCACGTACGACGGGGCCGTGTTCCAGTATTCGCTGGACCAGGGCTCATCCTGGCACAATGTGGGCGCTTATGGGGACGCGGAGGACTGTCTCACACAGAACTGGTACAATACGAGCAGCGTCACCTACCTGACCACCGCTTCGCCGAAGCACGGCTGGAGCGGGCGGCAGGGCGCCACGGAGGGCAGTTGCACGGGTGGGCAGGGGAGCGGCGCGTGGGTCACGGCCTCGCACTGCCTGAGCACGTTGGCCGGGCAACCGCTGGTCCGCTTCCGTTTCCTCTTCGGGTCGGGCAGCTACTGCAACAACTACGACGGGTTCGCGGTGGACGACATCCTCATCGGAGAGGCCACACCTCCGCCGATGCAGATCCAATGGTCCTGCAACGGTGGCTCTGTGGACATGGTGGCTTCGGGGAGTTGCGGCGGAGCGTTCGCGTGGGATTTCGGCGACCCCGGTTCCGGCGCGGCGAACACGGCGACCGGCGGCAGTGTGTCGCACACCTTCTCCGCACCCGGTGCCTACACGGTTACCGCGTCACGGGTATCACCATGTGGCAACACGGTTTCGGCCACGGCCACCGTTGACCTCCCGGAACTGGAACTGGAGGCCACGCCCGCCACCTGTGGCCAGGTCAATGGCGCGATCGCGTCCACTGTATCTGGCGGTACTGGCGGCTTCGGTTACCTCTGGCAGCCAGGCGGGGCCACCACGCCGGATCTCACTGGTCTTGCGCCCGGTTCCTGGACGCTCACGGCGACCGATCAGGCCGGCTGTGCGGTCTCCGCATCGGCCACGGTAGAGGACGAGGGCTCAGTCCTGTCCATCTCCGTATCCCACACCGATGTCTCATGCAGCGGCTTGAGTGATGGCACGGCCACGGCACAAGTTTCAGGCGGCACGGCCACGTCCTTCCTATGGGCGCCGTCCGGAGGTGATCAGGCGCAGGCCAGCGGTCTGGCCGCCGGGGATTACACCGTGAGTATCACGGACGTGGGCGGGTGCTCCGTCACGGAAGACGTCACCATCGTGGAGCCCGCGCCGTTGCTGGTGGAAACCGCGCCGGACGTGGCTATCTGCGCGGGCACCGCCACCACGCTCACCGCCGAGGTGAGTGGCGGAACGGGTACGGCCACCTTGCAGTGGATCCCGGAAGGACCGGATGTTTCACCCGTCGTCACCACGGACTATGCCGTATCGGCCACCGATGCTAACGGCTGCGTTTCCAACACGGCCCAGGTCACAGTGAGTGTCGCTGGAACGGTGGTCCCCGAACTGGTCGTGGATGCTCCATCGGGCTGCGCGCCGCATTGTGTGGTCTTCGTTCCGGGGCCACCGGGCATGGGCTATGCCTTCGCGTACGGCGATGGGGAAAGCGGTGCGGACCTCACGCATTGCTACACGACAGCGGGCCCCCTCGATGTCTCACTCACCGTAACGGATGATGCGGGATGCTCGGGCACGGCCGTTTTCCCGGCCATGGTGGACGTGCTGCCCGCGCCGGAAGCGGGTTTCTCGATCCCGGCCACGGTGATCATTTCCGACGGCCCGCAACAGGTGACGGACCTTTCTTCGGGCGCCGATGCCTGGCAATGGTACCTCGATGGCGCGCATGGCGACAGCCTCGGCGCCGCACCGCGCCTGACCTTCCCGGAAGCGCGCTGCTACACGCTGCGGCAGGTGGTCACGAACGTCTTCGCCTGCGCCGACACGGCCGTTGCGGAAGTGTGCGTGGAGGATGAGTTCGCGCTCTACGCGCCCAACGCGTTCACCCCGAACGGCGACGGGCACAACGAGACTTTTGGCGTGGCTACCACGGTGCGGGCGCCTTCGTTCTTCCGCCTGCGCATCTTCGACCGTTGGGGCGGTGTGGTCTTCGCCACCGGCGATGCGCACCAGGGCTGGAGCGGCGATGGCCTGGTGGACGGCATCTACGCGTGGACCGTGGAACTGCGCGACTCGGAAGGCAAGCTCCGCGAGGCCGCCGGGCACGTGACGCTGCTGCGCTAACGCTTCCGAACGCTAAGGATCGTGCCATCATTCCGCATCGCGAGCATGTCGCCACGGCTGTAGCCGGTGAGCCGGGTACCGAAGTGTCCGCCCTCTTTGCCGATCAGGCCGTTCACCTGCCGCCATTTCTCCACTTCCAGGTTGTAGGCGGCCACGTATATGGAGTCCCCACTGATCCGGTCCACGCGGTAGAGCGAATAGCGGCGCGGACCGAGCTTCACCTCGTACAGGTCGCCCACCTGGGGCGTGTTCAACATAGAATTGATAAGGGCATCGTTCTTCCCGCTTTGCCAGAAAGCGGCCGGGATCAGCAACGCGATGATGATGATGAGCCCGGTGTACGTCCACGCCGGCGTCTTGAAATGTCCCTTCACCCCGCTCAGGACCATGCGCGCGTTCTCGCCCATCGCACGGCCTTCCAGCTTCTGTCCGCAATGGGAACAGCGGGCTATGCCCTTCTTGCCCAGCGGGAACAAAGGGATCCACAGCGCATGCGCATAGCGCTGCAGTACATGCAGTTCAACGGAACCCGGGGTGCCGCAAGAGGGACATGCGCCGGGAACGGTCACGTCCCCCAGGTCTTTGGCCCGCCAACCGTAGAACATCGGGCAAAGATGCGCCCTCCCGTTCAGGCGCCGGCGAGTTCCTTCAGCCCTTGGTACACGCGGTGCATCGGCAGGCCCATCACGGTGTAGAAGCTGCCTTCGATGCGTTCCACTGCGGTGTAGCCGATCCAGTCCTGTACGCCGTAGGCGCCGGCCTTGTCCAGCGGGCGGTGGGCCTGTACATAGTAGGCGATCTCCTGATCGCTGAGCTGCCTGAAGCGGACGAGGGCGACATCCGCGAAACTCACGAGGCGGTCCGCGGTGCGAAGGCACACACCGGTGATCACACGGTGATCGCGGCCGCTGAGCAGGCGCAGCATGCGGTGCGCGTCGGCCTCGTCCACGGGCTTGTTCAGCAGGTGCTCGTCGATCAGCACAGTGGTATCGGCCGCTACCAGCACCTGGTCCGGCGCGAGCGTGCCCGTCCATGCTTCGGCCTTCTTGCGGGCGAGGTGCTCGGCTACGGCGTCATCGGGCAGGCCGGGCGGCGGCGTTTCGTCCACATCGATGCTCACGATCTGCAGCGGCAGGTCCAGCCCCTGCATCAGCTGGCGGCGGCGCGGCGACGTGGACGCGAGGATGAGGCGCAGGTTCAGAGGAGGCGTGCCGGGTCCCATATCGTGTGGCGCATCAGGAAGGCGTAAAGGATGGCGATGACCATGGCGGCCTTCAACAATTGGCCGGCGATGCCGTGCTCGCGGCGTGTGGCGGCGTTGTACGTGAAGCCAGCGGACAGCAGGAGCGGGGCGATCACGGCGATGCCCACGTACCAGTAGCTTATGGGGTCGTGCATCAGGGTCATGCGCGCGTAGAGCACGCACACGAGCAGCAGCGCCAGGTAGGTGAGGGCGGCGGCCTTGCCCCAGCGCATGCCCAGCACGATGGGCAGGGTGCGGCAGCCGTCCGCACGGTCGCCCTCCACGTCAGCCAGGTCCTTCTGGATCTCGCGCGTCAATGTGGCCAGGAAGGCGAAGAGACCGTAACCGAGGATCCAGTACCACGGCTCGTTGAGGTCGATGACCACCTTCACCAACTCGCCGCCCTCGGTGCTCAGCCAGTTGTCGCGCGGATAGGTGTTCGCCAGGGCCATCACTTCGTACAGACCAACGGTGACGGGCACCAGAGCGGTGAGCAGGGCCACGGTGCCGTTGCCGATGAGGAAGGCGCGCTTCAGGCGGGTGCTGTACGTCCACAGCGCGCCCACGGCGAAAACGGGGATCACCGCCAAGCGGAACTGCCCGCTGCGCCAGGCCACGAAGGCGCCGATGGCGAGCCCCAGCCCGCTGAGGACGAGGTGCCCGGCCATGGCCGCGCGGCGTTTCACGGTACGGCCCACGATCACGCGGCCAGGGCGGTTCACGCGGTCGATCCGCGTATCGAAGTAGTCATTGATGACGTTGCCGCCAGCGGCGATGAGCACGGTGCTCAGCACGAGCAGCCAGAAATGCACCTCGCTGAAAGCGTGCAAGAGGCGGTTGTCGGGGATCTCGGCGATGATCGTTCCCCCGGGCTCCACGCTGGTGCTCTGGATCGCCGCGCTGGTGTACGCCAGCCACGCGCCCACGACGCCGTAGCGCATGGCGGCCATGGTGAGCACCATGATCAGCAGGTTCAGCGGGCGGGTGAGCCGGATGAAAGCCACCATGCCTTACCAGGTATGGGCGTTCTCGGTGAGCCACTGGCCGCGCGCTTTCAGGGCCTGCTCCAGCAGGTCGCGCACGCAGCCCATGCCGCCGGGCCTCGGGCTGATGTACCGGCTGATGGCCTTCACCTCCTCGGCCGCGTCCGCCGGGCAGCAGGGCAGGGCCACCCGCGCCATGACGCGCAGGTCGGGGATGTCGTCGCCCATGTACGCGGTGCGCGCGGGATCGAGCCCGCCGGCGATCAGTTCGTCCAGCTTCGCGCTCTTGTCCGCCACGCTGAAGAAACGCTCCTTCACCCCGAGGCGGGCGAGGCTCTCGTCCATGCCCTGCGAACGCCCGCCGCTCACGATCACGATGCGCAGACCTTCCTTCACCGCGTGCTGCACGGCGTACGCATCGCGGCTGTGGAAGGAACGCACCGGATCCAGCCCGGGATACAACAGCACGCGGTTGTCCGTGAACACGCCGTCGGCGTCGAAAAGGAAATGATCGATGTCAGCGAGGATCTCCTTGTAGGTCTTCAAGGCCATCGGCGGGGTGGCCGTACGCCTTCAAGATCATGGCGCTGAGCAGGGCGTAGGCGCGGCGAAGGTCGGGCTCGGCCTCCAATAACGCGAGGTGCTCCCGCACGGACCGCGCATCGCCGCGCCGCGCGGGACCCGTGAGGGCGTGCTCGGGCCCGATGGTGGCCACGTTGGCGGCGGTGGTACGCCACAACGGGGTGAGGAGGCCGGGGGGCAGATTCTCGCGCCGCAACAAGCGCTGGGCCTCTCCCGCGAGAAAGACGGGCAGGTTGCTGGTGATGGCCGCCGCCAGATGCACACGGCGCCGCTGCTCGCCGTTGAGTTGCAGCACGCTGCCGCTGATGGACCGGGCCAGTTTGAGGACCGCTTCCTGCGCCTCGGGGGTGTTGCCCTCCACGATCAGCGGGATGTCCGACAGGTCCGTGGGCGCGCCGTGGCTCAGGGTCTGCACCGGCCACAGCACACCGCAGTGCGCGTGCTGGGCCAATACGTCCAGGCCCACCGTGCCGGCGGTGTGGATCACCGTGCCTTGCGACGATGGCATACGCGCGCTCACACCTGCGATGGCGTCGTCGCTCGTGGCGATCACCGTGATTTCCGCCTTGGGCCACGTGTGGTCCCAGCGCAGCGGCGGGGCGTCCAGGAAGCGGGCCATGTCGGCCAGCTTTGCGGGATCGCGCCCGGTGATGCCGGTGATGGTGTGCCCGGCTTTGCGGATGGCGTGGCCCAAATGGTAGGCCATGCGGCCGGTGCCGATAAGGAGGATGGTGGACATGCGGGGCGAAGATCGGGAAGGGCAGGGGGGGCGGCTACTTCGGCTGCGCCGTGTACAACATCACCATCTTGCGCTTGCCTTTCAGGGGTACTTCGCCGATGGGCCGTACGTCCCACTGGCCCGGGGGCGGGAGCAGCACGTCCAGCAGATCTTTGCTGATCAGGTTGTCCACCCCGTGGGCGTTGCAGGCGGCCTGGATGTGGGCGGCGGTGTTCACCACGTCGCCGCTGAAGATGGTCTGCCGCTTCACCAGGCCGATCTCCCCAGTGGTCACCTGCCCGTAGTGGAGGCCGGCCTTGAACACGGGCGAGAAGCCGTAGCGCTGCTGGTAGTACGTGGAGCGTTTGCGCAGTTTCTCGCGGATGGCGAAGAAGCACTTCAGGCAGCGCTGCCCGCGCACGCCCTGGCGCAGTTGCCAGCTCACGCTGATCTCGTCGCCCACGTACTGGTAGATGTCGCCGCCGCTGTTGGCCACAGGGTCCGTGATGTCGGCGTACACCTCGTTGAGCAGCTGGAAGTACCGCGTGTCGCCGATCTCTTCGGCGATGGTGGTGCTGCTGCGCATGTCCAGGAACATGAAGATGCGCAGCTCCTGCCGCGGCTTGAAGTAGCGCCCCAGCATGAAGCTGCGGGCTCCCGTGCCGAACTGGTCGTTCAGGCGCACCAGCAGCATGGTGGCGGCGGCCAGCAGGCCCCACAGCAGGAACTCCCCGAGGAACCACCAGCTGAGCACGCGGGCGCGCAAGTCATCGGGGAAAGACCCGCCAGCCCGCCCGGCCGTGTATGCGGTCACGGCCAAGAGCGCCAACGCGACGGTTGCGGCCATCACGCCGGTAGCGGGCAGGTAGGGCAATCTGCGCAGCCGATCGCGCATCAGGAAAATGTACGCGCTGGCGCCGATGAGACCGATGAGGAGGAAGCGCCAGAAATGGTTGTCCACCGTGGACAGGCGCTCGGGATCATGGCCATGCAGTTCCAGCGCGTTGCTTTCCCAAACGGCGAACACGAGCCCGGCGGCCACCCACGACAAGGTGATACGCAGCACGCGCCGGGCGCGGCGCTCAAAGGAGGAGAGGGAGGCGGGCATCGCGGGCGGCGAATCTACCCGCGCCGACCTCAGCGCATGTTAACAGACCATGGTTGAGGGATCGGAGGGGACGCCCCTTCAGTTCTCCCCGCCCACGGCACTCCGCCCGTTGGCCGCTTTGCGGAGTTTCACCGGCAGGATCACCACATAATACCAGCTCACGCACAACAGCCCGGCCAGGAAGAAGGGCACGGCCAGGTGGCGGATCGTGTCCTCGTACCAGAATTCGCCGATCATCCAAACGCCATTGGCCGTGATCCAGCACACCACCGCGAGGCAGTGGAGCAGTTCACCGAGGTCCGCCCGGCTGCGCCACGCGATCCAGATCGCCATCAGGAAGGTGGGCACGAACATGGCGATGCCCAGCGGCTTCCAGCCCATGATCCAGGCAACGTCCTTCATCAACCAGAGGACGATGTGGAAATTCTCGCCTGCGCGAACGCTGATGGTGCTCTTCATGGCATGATGATCGCCTCACGGCGGCGGCCGCGAAGATGCGGATGGCGGGCCACGCGTCCACCTTGGGATAACTTGGCCCCGCCGCCGAGCCACGAGCCGAACGGAACGATGAGGATCCGCCCCCTGCTGTTGCTCCTGTGCCTGTGCGCTGCCTGCGCCACTGCCGATGCCCAGCGCTTCTATGTGAAGCTGGGCGGCAAGGTCACTGAGCATTTCACCGGCGACCCCATGAAGGGCGTGCTGGTGCGCCTGCTGAAGGCCGGCCAGCAGGAGGCCGAGAAGATCACGCGCGCCGACGGCAGCTATGAGTTCACCTTGGACCGCGGGTGGCGGTACTCCGTGTGGTACAGCAAGCAGGGCCAGATCACCAAGCATATCGACATTGACACGGAAGGCATCCCCGCATACCCGGACGTGCCGTTCTATGAGATGGACGTGCAGATGACCATGGTGGAGTGGATCAATGAATTCGACTTCGCCATCTTCGACCAGCCCCTTGGAGAGGCGTCCTTCAAGCAGAGTGTGCGCAACATGAGCTGGGACGTGGAGTACACCGAGAAGATGCGCCCGGCGCTGGCCAAGACGATGGACGAGTACGAGAAGACCTACCGTGGCTATTACAAGCGCAAGGCCGCCCGGCAGCCCCCGCCGAAGGGTGCGGTAGTGGATTCGCTGCGAACCGTACCGGAAGACAAGGAAGATCCGGATTAGGCGAACGCTCAGGCCACCTTGCGGCGTGCCTGGCGCGTGCTCACCAGTTCATACCGGGTGCCGGGGCCGTCGAGCAGGCGCATCTCGCCATCGAGCTGGCTGGCCAGTGTGTGTATCAGGTCCATGCCCAGGCTGTTGGGCCGGTGGAAGCCGTCGCGGCTCTTCAGGCCAACACCATCATCGCCGATGAGCATGTGCAGGCCCTCGGCCTCACTGCCATGCAGATGAACGGTGATGGTGCCACTCTCGCGTCCCTGGAAGGCGTACTTGAAGCTGTTGCTGATCACCTCGTTGATGAGCAGGCCCAGCGGCACCAGCGCGTCCACGCTCAGGGTCTTCACCGTGATGTCGATGTCCATCCGCAGCGAGACGTTCACCGAGTAGGCGTGCACCAGGTCGCGCACCAGGTGGTCAAAATAACTGTCAACGGGTATATTGGCCATGTCCTTGGTGAGGTAGGTCTGCTCATGCACCAGGGCCATGGCGCTCACGCGCGTGATGCACTCGTTGAAGAGCTCACGGGTGCGCACGTCCGTCACTTGATCCTGCTGGAAGCGGATCAGGCTCTTCACGATCTGCAGATTGTTCTTCACGCGGTGGTGGATCTCCTTGATCATCACCTCCTTCTCCTCCTTGCTGAGCATCGTTTCGCGCAGCTCGCGGTTGGTGGCCTCCAGGTCCCGCTTGGCCAATTGCACCTGCTCGCCCCGGGCACGGGCCTCCACCAGCAGGCGGCGGTTCATGCCCACCAGCAGGGCGAAGACCACGGCGAACATGCAGGCGAGGACCAGGATCATCTGCGCCTCATCCCAGCGGCGGCTCAGCGTGGCGGTCTGCTCGCCCAGCCCCTGCTCATGCACGTTGCGGGCCGCGCGGTCCACGTTCTTCTGCGCGCGCTGCAGCATGATCTGGAACACGGCCTCGCTCATGCGCTGCTGCGAATACCGTGTGGTATCGGCAATGCGGCTCATATCCCGGTGCAGGGAATCGCAGGCGCGGAACTGCGTTTCGAGAAGCTCGGGCAGGCCGTCCATCCCGGGCTCATCGGCGTAGCGCGCACAGGTGGCCCGCACGCGCTGGCGTGCACCGGCCAGTTCGTTGGTCCAGTTGTCCTGGCCGGTGTTCACGTCCACGCGGTGGGTGAGCGCCAACTGGTTCAGGTCGATCTTGATGCCACTGAGCCCCTCGAGCAGGTCCACCTGGCGGCCGATGCGCTCCTGGACGGTGCGCGTGCGCGACATCAGGGCGATGTCCCAAGCGATGAAGAGCAGGGCGAGCGAACCGGCGATGACCGGCCATACGCGCCAGTTGGTGGCGTTCATGAACATCCGTAGCAGGTGGTGAGCGGGGCTTGAAACGCCCGGCACCGCCGTTGGTTTCGCCGGGCAGGGGCTATTCGCCCGCAAGGGTGCGCAACCGTGCGGCGAAACGACGGATGGCTTCGCGGATCCGCGCGTCGGCCGTTGAGCGGATGTCCGCGTGGATGCGGCGTGATGCCCCGAGCCCCATGCCGGGATAGCCCTTGTCGGGCACCAACCCCTCCAGGATGGGCCCGGCATGGATACCACCGCCGATGGCGCCCCGGTTTCCGGTGTGCCGCAGGTCATGCACGCGCACGGAACACTGGCCGTTGCGGGCCTGGATGGTGACGCGGTAGCTCACCGTGCCCATGGTCTCTTCCCGCCCGGTGAGCAATTTGCTCCGGTAGTTCACCCGGGCCTGGCCCTCGATCAGGCCGCTTTCGGAGTCCAGCGTGCCGAGCTGCGCGCCGGGTTCCTGCGCGAAGCTGGCGCCCCAAGCATCGGAAACGGCTTGCATGATCTGGACTTTGCTCATGGCCAGGCCGATGTCCTCGTTCACCGCGTAGGCCGTATGCGGGGCCTCTTCGGCGGGTGGCTGGGCGATGACCCAGCGGACCGGCAGCGTCAGCAAAAGGACGAGGAGCATGCGCATGCTTGGTTCGCCGTAGCCGGGCGAAGGCGGGGCGGGCAAGTTACGGGCCGTGCTGCTGGGACCGCCCACGGGCTGGCGCAACGGCGCGGGCCGGTGGTGAGCGGTGAGGCGATGGCGATGGGGATAACTTGGCCCCGCCGCCGCGCGCTCCAAACCAATAAGCGGTGGCCAATTGACATTCGCTTGCCATGAGCACCAATACCGGACCTGTCCGCGCCCTGAAGCTGGGCGTCTTCTACGATGGCTCGTACTTCAGCCATGTGAGCAACTACTATAACTACGTGCATCCCCACCACCGCAGGCTCCATATCGGCGGGCTGCACGATTTCATACGCCACACCGTGGCGCAGAAGGAGGGCCTCACGCCGAACCTCTGCCACATCATCGACGCGCACTTCTTCCGCGGCCGCTTCAGCGCGAAGGACGCCAACGAGAAGGCCAACCAATTGTACTACGACCGCGTGTTCGACGACGTGCTCATGTACAACAACGTGCAGACGCACTACCTGCCCGTGAAGGACCTCATGGGCCGCAAGCGCGAAAAGGGCATCGACGTGCTGATGGCGCTGGAGACCTATGAACTGTGCATGCTCAAGCGCTACGATGTGGTGGCCCTCATCGCCAGCGATGGCGATCACACCCCGCTGGTGCGCAAACTGCACGCGTTGGGTTGCAAGACCATGCTGCTGGGCTGGGATTTCGAGTACACCGATGAATTGACCGGCGAGCACCAGACCACACGCACCAGCAGTGACCTGTGGAACAACGTGACCTATCCGCTGGAGATGAGCGACCTGGTGGAAGAGGGCCTGCGTACCGAGGACGAGGTGATCACCGACATGTTCGTGTCCAAGGATGCCGGCCTTCCGTTGCGCGATCCCGCCGGTGACCCCGATCGGCCGCTCATCAGCATGAGCAGTTACGAGGACACCGAGCGCCACACCAGTGCTATCATGAGCCTGCACAAGGGCTATGGCTTCATCCGGTTCCCGGAGAACAACCTGTTCTTCCTGCACGACGACCTCATCGATATCGACTTCAACACGCTCGCCGTGGACGACATGATGGAGTTCAGCGTGGCGGTGAACAGCAAGGGCCAGCGCGTGGCCAAGCGGATCAAGCGGGCCGAGGCGGTCTAAGAGCCTGTTCAGGATCTCTTCAAACTCGTCCTCCGGTCTCTTTTCCGCCCATGCTTCGCCGGAAAATGATCCCGTAGGCACCGCTACGCGATGATTTTCCGGCTGCGCCTGAACGAAAAATAGCCTCGGAGTCCTTCGTTCAAGAGATCCCAAACAGGCTCTAAACGGCGGGCAGTGCCAGGGTGAAACGGGCACCTTGACCTGTTCCCGCGCTCTCGGCGTGCAGGTTGCCGCCCTGGGCCCAAGCCCATTGACGGGCGCGGGCCAATGTGCCGCGCGCCTGAGGCTCGCCGCTGGTGGTGCGGGAGGAGAGGATCGCGTAGCGGGTGAACAGGTCGCCAAGGTCCGTTTCCGATAACCCGGTACCGTTATCCGTCACGGTGACGGCAACGCCCTCCGGCGTGGAGGATGCCCTGATGGCGATGGCCGCTCCGCGCGGGGAGAATTTGCTGGCGTTGCTGATGAGGGCTTGGAGGATCTGCGTGGCCCAGTGCGCATCACCCGTGGTGCTGAGGGCGGCTGGCGCATCCACGTCCACGGTCTGGCCCTTTTTCGTCAGGCGGTGCGCCTCGTTCCGCAGGGCCGTGTTCAGGCAGGCGGTCAGGTCGAAGGGCACGCGTTCGGCCTTCACGTTGCGGTCCACGGCCAGGTCGTCCAGCAAGCGCTCCACGTCGCGCTGTGCGCTGAAGTAGCCGCGCTCGGCGAAGGCCATCAGTTCGGCCTTGTCCGGGCCCTCAGCGGGGCCTTCATGCAGCATGCGCAGGGCTTCCCAGAGGGCATGCAGGCGGTTCTTGATGTCGTGCGCGAAGGCGTGCAGGCGCTCGGCCTGGTCGCGGTCAGCAGGACGCAACAGGGGGTCAGGCATCGGCGCGCACCGTGGCGTGCAACAGGCCGGAAAGGCTGTCCGTGTCCACCGGTTTAAGCAGGTAATGGCAGCCTTGCAGGGCTCGGATGCCCTCCACGATGGCGGGATCGCTGCTGGCGGTCATGAAGATCACCGGGATGGTGTCCTGCTGGTGGATGCGCTGGGCCAGTTGCAGGCCGTTGAGGTCGCCCTGGATGTACACGTCCATCACGATCACGTCGGGCCGTTCGGTGGCCAACAGGTCCAGGGCCTCTTCACTGCTGCGGGCCGTACCGATGACGTCGAACCCCATCTGTTCCAGTTGAAGACGGTAACCGAAGGAGATGATCATTTCGTCCTCGATGATCAGTACCTTGCTCATGTTGCGGGAGAGTTGGGAGAGTTGGGAGAAGCGCTCAGGCGCGTTTTTGCCGGAAGGCCTCGGAGAGGCGCTCGAATTGTTCCTGGTTGAAGGATTTCTCTACGTAGTCGTCCACGCTGCGGAAACGGCGTGCTTCCTCGATGTCCATCGGGCGGTTGCTGCTGCTGCACATCACCACCAGGCTGCGGCCGTTGGGCAGCAGGCCCTCGGCCTCCAGCGTGCGCAGCATATCGAAGCCGGTGGTACCGGGCATGTTGATGTCCAGCAGGATGAGGTCGGGGCGAGCGGTGTCGCCGCGCAGATGCGCCATGGCCTCCTCCGCGTTGTAGAAGCCTTCGAAGCGCCCATTGAAGCCCGCCTTCTTCAGCATGATCCTCGTAATGAAGTGGTGATCATCCTCGTCGTCCACCAGCAGAATGTGCGCGATCGTCCCCCCCATGCCGTTCGTTTAATGGCCGGTTGCAACGGTCGGCGCGGGCCGAAGGTTCGGGTCAGCGCAGCGCGTGCTCCAACTGCCTGATGCTGGCCGGGGTGCCCAGCAGGTAGAGGAGGTCGTCCTGGCGGATGCGTTCGTCGCCCCCCGGGTGCGCGATCACGGCCTTTTTCCGCCGGATGGCGAGCAGGGTTATGCCGAAGCGCCCGTGCAGGTCCACCTGGGCGAGCGTCCGCCCGGCGATGCGCGACCGCCCGAGATCCACGGGCACCGTGGCGATCCCCAGCTCTTCGGGATCGTCCGCGGTGCCTGCGGGAGCCGTTCCGCTGTGCGGCGCAACGGCGGACGGCGTCCCGCGCAGCATGCCGTAGTGGTCGCCCCGGATATGGGCCACCAGTTCCTGTATGCTCCGCTCGGGCACGAGGTACTTGCGCAACACGCGGTAGAATATCTCGATGCTGGTCTCGAACTCCTCGGGGATCACCTCGTTGGCGCCCGCGTCCAGGTTGGCACCGATCTCGCGCACGTAACGGGTCCGCACGATGATGTACGCGCTGGTGCGCGCCCGCACGGTGGCGGTGATGCGGCGCGTCATGTCCGCGTCCGCGATGGCGATCACCACCACGCGGGCCTGCTCCACGTGGGCCTGTTCCAGCACGTGGTCGTTGGCGGCATCGCCGATAACGGCATGCATGCCGCGCGAGCGGGCCTTTTCCGCGAGGCCGGCGTCCTCCTCCACCACGGCGCAGCGGATCCGCGCGCTCTGGGCGGCCATGGCCACGTTCTGCCCGTTCAGCCCATAGCCGATGATGACGATGTGGTCCTTCAGCGCGCGGGCCAGGTCCTTGTCCTCCTTCGTGGCGTGCGGGCGGCTGAGGCCCTCCAGCCGTTGCAGCACGGCGGCGGGCAGCAGGGTGCCGAGCATCCGCCGCACCAGCGGGTCCATGGAGCGCATGGCGAAGGGCGTGGCCCCCATGGTGAGGATGCTCACGGCGAGGAAGATCTGGTGATGGTCACGGGAGAGCAGCCCGGCGCCCAGGCCCGTGATGGCCAGCACGAAGGCGAATTCGCCCACTTGCGCCAGCGCGATGCCGCACTTCAGTGAGGTGGCCACGGGATGGCGCAGCGCCCACACGGCGAGGAAACCCGCGATGGACTTGACCAGCACCACCAGCACGGCCAGGCCGATCACGGTGAGGGGCCGCGCGGCGAAGAGCGCAGGGTCCACGAGCATGCCGATGCTCACGAAGAAGAAGGCCATGAACAGCTCGTGGAAGGGCTGCACGATCCCGGTGGCGTGGTACACCTGGTCCGTCTCGCTGATGATGAGGCCCGCGAAGAAGGCGCCCAGGGCGAGCGAGAGCCCCAGCGCGCTGGTGGCCCAGGCCGCGCTGAAACAGAGCACCACGATGGTGATGATGAAGAGTTCCTTGTTGCGGCCCTTGCTCACCGTGCGCAACAAGCGAGGTACGCCGAAGCGGCCCAGTACGTACACGGCCACCACGAGCAGGATCATCTTCAGCACCAGCAGGAGCAGGTCGCGGCCGATGTCGCCGCTCTGCCCGGCCAGCATGGGGGTCACCAGCATCATCGGCACCACGATGATATCCTGGAAAATGAGGATCGCGGCGGTGATGCGGCCGTAGGGCTGGTCCGTGCGGCCCTGCTCCTGCAGGATGCGCAGCACGATGGCGGTGCTGCTGAGGGTGACGAGGAAGCCGGTGAACACCGCCGCCGGCAGCGGCAGGCCCAGCAGCCGCCCGATGCCCGCCGAGAGCGCCGTGACCAGCACCGCCTGCAATGAGCCGCCGATGAACACCGTGGCGCCGATGCTCGCCAGCTTCTTCAGGCTGAACTCCATGCCGATGACGAAGAGCAGGAAGATCACGCCCAGTTCGGCGAGGGTCTCCACGGTCTCCACCTCCGCCACCCAGCCCAGCGCATGGGGGCCCGCGAGCAGGCCGGCGATGATGAAGCCCAGCACGTTGGGCAGTTTCAGGCGGCGGAAGAGCAGCAGGATGCCCACCGCCAGCGCGAGAACGATGATCAGCTCACCGTGGAAGGTACCGTGCATCGCTCATTTCTTGAACACCAGCCATACGGCCGCCACCAGGAACACCGCGGCCAGCGCGTGGTTCCAGCGCAAACTCTCCTGCTTGAACGCGAGCAGCGCGAACACGGCGAACACCGCGAGCGTGATCACCTCCTGGATCACCTTCAATTGCACCAACGAGTAGGGGCCGCCATGGTCCACGTGGCCCAGGCGGTTGGCCGGCACCTGCAAACAATACTCGAAGAAGGCGATGCCCCAGCTCACCAGTACGACGCCGGCGAGCCCCAGCTTCGCCAGCGCGGGATGGTCCTTGAAGCGCAGGTGGCCGTACCACGCCAGCGTCATGAAGATGTTGCTGGCGACGAGCAGGAGGATGGTCCATAGGCCGCGCATGGTGGTCCGCCGAAACCTCGGCGAAGGCGATCGGTCCGGTGATCGCGGTGCGAAGTTCCCGGCCGGTACGGCGCCGGGAGACCCATGGGGATGCGCAGCGCCAACCACGGGCTGTTGATCGGCATGTAGTTTCACGCCATGAAGCTCGAACGCCGCCACCAGCCCCTCGCATCGTCACGGACCTTCTGGAACCGGCAGGTCCGTTTCGTTCTCGGGGCCATGGGCATCGTGGGCGCCAGCCTGCTCATCGGCACGGCCGGGTACATGCACTTCGCCGGGTATCGTTTGGTTGATGCGTTCCTCAATGCGAGCATGATCCTGGGCGGCATGGGGCCCATCGGCGACCTGCCCTGCGATAGTGCCAAGTGGTTCGCCGCGTTCTATGCGCTGTACAGCGGCTTCGCCCTGCTCACCACGGTGGCCATCATCCTCACCCCGTCCATGCACCGGGTGCTGCACAAGCTGCATCTGGAAGGATAGGGACGCAGCGTCGGGAATGGGACAGCGTGCTTGATCGTGCAACCGGGCAGAAGAGCCGATCGCCCAGCGTAGTGTTTGGCTGGCCAAGCAAACATGGAGCCCAGGGAAATGCGACTTCTTCCACTATTCGCGCCCCTATACCAATTGGACATTCAATAGCAGCCAAAGATGCGCAGCCATTTTTTCGGAGGACGATACACGGAGATGGCCGCGTAGCGGGGCCTACGGGGCCGTCTCCGGGGAGAAGTCATCCGGAAAAAGGGAGAGCAGATGGGTTGATATTGGGTGTCCAATTGGTATTACGCGCCCCTGTTGCGGCTTTCGGCACCATGAACACATGCTCGTGCAAACTCCATTCATCCCCTTCACCGCCATGGCCTTATCTTCGGCCCGGACCCTGAAAAACGGGCTTCCATATCCAGAACCGTGAGCGACCTTGCCCCCCGACTTCGCCAAGTGCATGCGCGTGTGGAAGGCCTGCTCAAGGACCGCGACCGCCACGCTGCGGCGCACCTCGCTCTTGAAGAGCAATTGCGCGAGCTGAAGCGCAGTGACGAGGTGCTACGGGCGCGCATCGCGGAACTGGAACGGGAGATCGTGGTCCTCCGCGCGGTGCGGCCGGCGCCCGCCGTCAACGGCGCCGCCGAGGACCGCCCGGGATCGAAGGAGAGGATCGATGAACTGGTGAGCGAGATCGATCGCTGCCTGGCCCTTTTGAGAAATTGACCAGCGCGACCACCGCCATGAGTGAAACATCGATCCGGATCGAGTTGGCCGGCCGGGCCTACCCCCTCACGGTTCATCCCGAGGAGGAGGCCAATATCCGCAAGGCGGCCGCCGAGATCAATGAGAGCATCGCCCGCTTGAAGGCATCATACCCGATGACCGACAAGCAGGACCTGTTGGCCATGGCCGCGCTGGAAGTCACCACGCGCGTCCTCAACCAGGCCACTGCACAGGCCCGCGCCGAGGATTCCGCGGCCGTGGAGGACCTGGAGCGGCTGCTTTCCGAGATCCGGAACTGATCCCCTTCGCTCCCCGGAGTGCCCAGGGCCGTGGAACAAACACGGACCGGGCCGCGCCATTGCGCGGTCAGGTCCACAAAACATCGCCGAGGCGAACGAAGAATGGATTCGACCATCATGACACTCATCGGGGCCGTGGTCGGCCTCGCAGCGGGGGGCGGCATCGTCTACCTCCTGTTGAACAACCTGATGACCAAGCGCCGCGACGGCATCCTCAAGGAAGCCGAGGCCGAAGGGGAGGCCCTCAAGAAACAGAAGCTCGCCGAGGCCAAGGAGAAGTTCCTGCAACTGCGTGAGGAGCATGAGAAGGAGGCCCGCGAGAAGGACAAGCGCGCCACCCAGGCCCTGGAAAAGAGCAAGCAGCGCGAGCAGCAGATCAGCCGCCAGCAGCAGGAACTGGCCAACAAGGAGAAGCAACTGGACAGCTTGAAGAGCGACCTCCAGCAGCGCCTGCAAGGGCTGGAGCGCCGCGCCGAGGACGTGGAGAAGAACCACGCCAAGCAGGTACAGATCCTGGAGCGGATCAGCGGCCTGAACGCCGAAGAGGCCAAGAAGCAATTGATGGACAGCCTGCGGGACGAGGCCCGCACGGCCGCCATGGCCCACATCAAGGAAGTGACGGAGGAGGCCAAACTGAACGCCAACAAAGAGGCCAAACGCATCGTCATCCAGACCATCCAGCGCACGGCCACCGAGCACGCCGTGGAGAATGCCGTCAGCGTTTTCAACATCGAGAACGACGACGTGAAGGGCCGCATCATCGGCCGTGAAGGCCGCAACATCCGCACGCTGGAAGAGGCCACCGGCGTGGAGATCGTGGTGGACGACACCCCCGGCGCCATCATCCTCAGTTGCTTCGATCCGGTGCGCCGCGAGATGGCGCGCCTGGCCCTGCACCAGCTGGTGAAGGATGGCCGCATCCACCCCGGCCGCATCGAGGAGATCGTGGCCAAGACCAAGAAGCACCTGGAGGAGGAGATCATGGAGATCGGCAAGCGCACCTGCATCGACCTCGGCATCCACGGCCTGCACAACGAACTCATCCGCATGGTGGGCCGAATGCGCTACCGCAGCAGCTACGGTCAGAACCTCTTGCAGCACAGCCGCGAGGTGGCCAACCTGAGCGCCACCATGGCCGCCGAACTGGGCCTCAACGTGAAGGCCGCCAAGCGTGCGGGCCTGCTGCACGACATCGGCAAGGTGCCCGATGAGGCGCCCGAACTGCCGCACGCCATCCTGGGCATGCAGATCGCCGAGAAGTACGGCGAGAAACCCGATGTGCTCAACGCCATCGGCGCGCACCACGACGAGATCGAGATGACCGGACTGCTCAGCCCCATCGTGCAGGCCTGCGACGCCATCAGCGGTGCCCGCCCCGGCGCCCGCCGCGAGGCCATGGAGCAGTACATCCAGCGCCTGAAGGATCTGGAGGGCCTGGCCATGAGCTACCAGGGCGTGCAGAAGGCCTTCGCTATACAGGCGGGCCGCGAGCTGCGCGTAATGGTTGAGAGCGAGAAGGTCACCGATGCGCAGGCCGATACCATCAGCATGAGCTTGGCCGAGCGCATCCAGAACGAGATGACCTACCCCGGCCAGGTGAAGATCACCGTGATCAGGGAGCGGCGGAGCACGGCCGTGGCCAAGTAGGGGAAACCGGCGCCCCATGCCCAAGGCAACCATCCTCGTCACCGGCGGCGCGGGCTTCATCGGCTCGCACGTGTGCGATGCGCTCATCGCCGAGGGCCATGCCGTGCGCTGTTTCGACAATCTGGCCACGGGCAAGCGCGCCAACGTCATCCACTTGGAGAGCGCGCCCGGTTTCACCTTCTTCAAGGGCGACCTGTGTTCGCCCGGCGATCTGAAGACCGCGGTGGAAGGCGTTTCCGCCATCGCGCATCTCGGCGCCCTGGGCAGTGTGCCGCGCAGCATCGCCGATCCACTGGCCAGTGAGGCGGCCAACCTCGGTGGCTTCCTCCATCTGCTGGAGGCCGCGCGGGGTGCGGGCGTTCAGCGCATCGTGTACGCCAGCAGCAGCAGCGTGTACGGCGACAGCACCGAGCTGCCCAAGCGGGAGGGCACCGAAGGAAGGCCGCTTTCTCCCTATGCGGTAACGAAGGCGATGGACGAGGCCTACGGGCACCTCTACCACCGCATGTATGGCCTGGGCATCATCGGCCTGCGCTTCTTCAACGTTTTCGGCGAGCGGCAGGACCCCGAGGGGCCTTATGCCGCGGCCATCCCGAAATTCATACGCGCTTTCCTGAAGCACGAGCCGCCCGTGATCAACGGGGACGGGCGGCAGACGCGCGACTTCACCTACGTGGGCAACGCCGTGCTGGCCGTGCGGTGCGCGCTCGCGGCCGGGGATGGCGCATCTGGGCAGGTGTTCAACATCGCGTACGGCGACCGTTGCGACTTACTGACCCTCACGGACCGCCTGCGCGGGCACCTCGCGCGCATCGATCCCGCCATAGCCCGGGTGCCCGTGGAGCATGCGCCCGGCCGCCCCGGGGACGTGCGTGATTCGCTGGCCGACATCGGCAGGGCGCGCGAACTGCTCGGTTTCGTGCCGGTGCAGGGCCTGGACGAGGGGCTGGCCCGCGCCGTACCGTGGTACGCGGAGAATTGGCGTTGATCGCGGGCCGGGGATCTTATGCGCCCCGGGCCCGGTCCCGGATCAGAAGCTCATGAAATTGCGCCTGCCCGGCCGCCGGTCCAGCTTGTAGCTCACCTCGAAGGACAGGTAGCTGAAGTTGTCCGGAAGCCCCGGGTTGCCGCGTCGGCTCGTGCGGAAGCTCTGCGTGCCGTCGGTGCCCCAACCCGTCGGGTCGCTGATATAACGGGCCATGTACTGCTGCGTGCTGTCGGCGTACACGCTGCCGATCTCATCGTAGGTGAGGTAGCGTTCGCTCACCGCGTCCAGCATGTCGGTTAGGAACATGTAATAGCTGAACTCCGCGCCCACGCTCAACTTGCGCGTTACCATGTACCGGATGCCGCAGCCCATGGGGATGCCGATGTTCCACGGGCTGGTCCGCTCCTGTATGGTGCTGCTGGTGCCCTTGCCACGCCCTTCGATGGCCCAGGCGTACAGGTCGGTCTCGTACTTGCCGTCCTGCTCGATCACCTCGCCCTGCGGCGACCCGCGCGGGGTGTCGCGGATGCTGCCGTCCTCCCAGTAGTAGTATTTGTTGTCCAGGCCGGGATCGCCACGGAACAGGTCGCCCTTGGGGCGCCCGTAATACAGGCCCACGCCGAGGTGGAAGTACATGAAGAAGCGCTGCTTGAACAGGGGGGTGAACGGCTCCCGATAGGCATTGAGTACCATGTGCGTGCTCGCACCGAACAGGTCGTTGCGGAAGTTGAGCCCACGCCTGAAATTGTGCAGTTCGATCCCCGACTTCCCGCCGGTGGGCCGTACCTCGTTGTAGCCGATGCGGAACCAGCTGAGGCGGCACTCCATGGTGAACGACCGCGTCACGTACCGCTTCGGGTTGTTGAAGAAGTCCCGGAAGGTGATGTTCAACGCCGGGCGCGTGCTGTTCCATTGCACCTGGCCACCCCAGTTGCCCAGGTCGCCGTAATAGTGGGTGACGCCGGAAGAGATCCCGATCTCCAAGTTGCGCTGGGCCGCTCCCGCGACCGCGACGGCGCACAGCGCTGAGGTGGCGAGGAGACGGGCGGTCATGGTTCTCAACTGGGGCACGCCAAGTTACGGAAAGGAGACGGCCCCGAAGGCGGATGGTTGCCGTCAGTCACGTTCCCCGAAGATGGCCGTGCCCACCCGCACCATCGTACTGCCCGCCGCGATGGCCAGGTCCATGTCGCCCGTCATGCCCATGCTCAGTTCGCTGAAGGAACGGCCGGGGAAGGCGCCCGACGCGATCATCTCCTTGAAAAGCCGCGCCAGTCCAGCGAATTCGTTGGCTATCTGGGCCCGGTCGCCGGTGTTGGTGGCCATGCCCATCAGGCCATGTATGCGCAGGCCCGGCCACTGTTCCGCGAAGCCGGGTTCTTGAACACGTGTTCGCAACTCTTCCGGTGAGAAGCCATGCTTGGTCTCCTCTTGGGCGATATGGACCTGCAGCAGCACATCCACCGGGCGGCCCAAGGTCTGCGCGCGCTTGTTCAGTTCATCCAGCAGGCGTTCGCTGTCCACACCGTGTATCAGGTGCGCGATACCGAGGACAAGTTTCACGTTCGATCGTTGCAGGTGGCCGATGAAGTGCCATTCGATGTCGGAAGGCAGTTGGGGCGCCTTGGCCTTCAGTTCCTGCGGGTAGTTCTCGCCGAAGGCCCGCTGCCCCAAGGCATACAGCGCGCGGATCTCCTCCACTGTGCGCGTCTTGCTCACAGCGATGAGTTTCACGTGCGCGGGGATCGCCGCCTTCACCCGGGCGTAGCGTTCTTCCAGCGCTGAGGGCTCCATCGGGGGCGAAGTTGGTGTTCTGGAGGTTTTGGAGCAGGCAGTCGGCAGCAGGCGGGAGATCATTCAAGAGGCCGCTGCCCACTGCGGACTGCCTGCTGCCCGCGGCTATCAGTCCTCCAACGGGTACACCGTGAGCCCACTCCGCAGCTTCGGTTCGATCCACGTGCTCTTCGGGGGCATGCAACCGCCCGAATCGGCCACGGCCTTCAGTTCTTCGAAGCTCACCGGACGAAGGTGGAAGGCCACAGCGGCTTCGCCGTCATGCACCATGCGCTCCAGTTCCTGTGGGCCTGCCATGCCGGGCACGAACTTCACGTGCGGGTCCGTGCGCAGGTCGTGGATGCCGAGCACCGGACCGAGGACGCGTTCGCTCAGGATACCGGCGTCCAAGCGGTCGGCGGGGTCTGTGGAGACAGGGACCGGCAGGCACAGGGCGAACCAGCCGTGGCGGGTGCAAACGGCCACGGTACCACGGTCCGGGGGCAGGATCGGCGCGCCGGGCAGGGCCTCCAACGGGCCGATGCCGCGCAGCGCGTCGAGGAATTCATCGGTATCAATACCGCCCAGGCTGGTGATGGCACGGTCGAAGTTGCGGATGTGAAGATGCTGCTGTGGCACGATGAAGGCGAGGCACCACGCCTTGGGATGGTCCGCGAAGGCACCCGCGCGCTCGGCCAGGCGCGCACTGCTGGCCATGCGGTGGTGGCCGTCGGCTATGTACAGCGCCCCGATGTCCTCGAAGTGGCGTCGCACGTTCTCCAGCGTACGCGGATCGCTCACGGCCCACAGCCGGTGGCGGGTCATGTCCGTGGTGCTGAAATCGTAGGCGGGCCGCTGGTGGCGCACGCCTTCCAGGGCCACGTCCAGCCCCTGCGTGCCGGGCGCGGCCAGCAGCACGGGTTCGGCGTTGATGCCCGTGGCGTCCAGGTAATCCTTGAAAAGCTCCTCGCGGCTTTGTAGCGTGTGCTCATGCACCTTGATCCTTCCGCCCCGGTAGTCGGCCGTGCTCACCGCCGCGATGATACCGCGCGAGGTGATGCCCCCGCGGATCTGCTCGTACACGTAAACGCACGGTACCTCATCGCGCACGCACCAGCCCTCGCGGACGAAATCGTCCCACTTGCGGCGCACATTGGCGAAACGCTGCTGGCGCGAAAGGTCCGCGTCCTTTCCATGATCGGGGTGGATCACGTGGAGGAAGGAGAAGGGGTTGCCATCCAGTTTCTCCCGCAGTTTCTCCGCACTGTAGCTGAGGTAGGAGCGTGAGGCCACCAGGTGCGCCTTATCGGGCACCGGGCGCCATGCGCGGAAGGGGCGGATACGGATCATCGGGCAACGCTCCGCCGTTGGCGGAGCAGGGTTGAATGCGAACCACGGATGCACACGGATGGAAACGGATGAATGCGCTCCTTGGAGCCCGGTCGGCACGGGTTATCCGTGTACATCCGTGTGCATCCGTGGTTCAAAGCGCGGGGCGGATGCGGATCATGCCTTCTCGGCGGCCACCGAATCGCGAAAGGCGATGATGAGGTCGCAGAGTTCATCGCCCACGCGGCCCTGCGCCTCGGCGGTGGCCGCACCGATATGGGGGCTCAGGCTGATGCGCGGGTGCTTGAGCAGATCCTCGCGCGGTGTGGGCTCGTTGGTGAAGACGTCGAGCGCGGCGGCCTTCACGCGGCCGTCGTTGAGCGCGTCCAGCAGCGCCTGCTCATCGATGCTCCCGCCACGAGCGGTGTTCACGATGAACACGCCGGGCTTCACGCGCTTGAGTTCTTCGGCGCCCAGAACGGGGCTTCCGTCCGGCTGCGCGGGCACGTGCAGGCTGATGGCGTCGCTCAATGCCAGCAGTTCATCCAGCGAAACGAGCTTCACACCCACACGGATGGGCTGACCGCCCACCTCCAGTTCGATGCTCTCGGCGGTGGCATGGTTGTCGGTGTACACCACCTTCATGCCCGCGCCCAGGGCGTAGCGCGCCGTCCACTGGCCGATGCGGCCGAAGCCGATGATGCCGAGCGTCTTGCCACGCACCTCGGAGCCTTTTTCATACTCTTTTTTCAGTTCCTTGAAGCGCGCGGAGCCTTCGGTGGGCATGCTGCGGTTGGCCGCGTACAGGTTGCGCATCAGGCCGGTGAGGTGGGCCATCACCAGCTCGGCCACCGAGATGGAGGAGGAGCCCGGTGTGTTCACCACGGCCACGCCTCTGGCCTTGGCGTGGGCGGTGTCGATATTGTCGAGCCCAACGCCCCCACGCCCGATGAGTTTCAGGCCCGGACAGGCATCGATAAGGTCCTTGCGCACCTTGGTGGCGCTGCGTACCAGCAGCACGTCCACGCCCTCTTTGTCGAGGTAGGCCGCCAGCTGGTCCTGCGGCACGTTGGTGGTGGTTACGGTGAACCCTTCCTCCTGAAGGCGGGCGGCACCGTCCTTGCTGATGCCGTCGTTGGCGTGTACGCGCATGTCGTTATCCGTTCTTGCGTGCGAAGTCCTCCATTACGTCCACCAGGATCTGTACGCTCGCGATAGGCAGCGCGTTGTACATGCTGGCGCGATAGCCGCCCACGCTGCGGTGCCCGCGCAGGCCGCTGATGCCCGCCTCTTTCCACAGGGCGTCGAAGGCGGGTTCCAGTGTGGTGTCGTTGAGCACGAAGGTGGCGTTCATCTGGCTGCGGTCCTCCTTGGCCGTGGTGCCCTTGAACAGCGGCAGACGGTCGATGGCATTGTAGAGCAGTTCGGCCTTGGCCGTGTTGCGCTTGGCGATCTCAGGTATGCCGCCGATGCTCTTCAGCCATTCCAGCGTGAGCATGGTCACGTATACCGGGAACACCGGCGGCGTGTTGTACATGCTGTCCTTGTCCGCGTGGTTCTTCAGGTCCATCATCGGGCTCAGCTTGCGGCCCGTCTTCCCCAGCGTTTCCGGATCGAAAAGGTAGACCGTGGCGCCGGCGGGCCCCATGTTCTTCTGCGCCCCGGCGTAGATGAGCGCGAAGTCGGCCACGTTCACCGGGCGGCTGAGGATGTCGCTGCTCATGTCGCAGACCACCGGCACATCGGCCTTGGGGAACGCCTTGTACTGCGTGCCGAAGATGGTGTTGTTGCTGGTGAAGTGGAAATAATCCACATCTTTCGGGATATCGAAGCCCTTGGGAATGTAGCTGAAGTTCTTGTCCTCGCTGCTGGCCAGCACGAGGGTCTCGCCCGCGAGTTTGGCCTCCTTGATGGCGCGGGTGGCCCATTCGCCCGTGTTGGTGTAGGCCGCCTTGCCGCCGGTGCGCAGGTAGTTCTGGGGCACCAGGTGGAAGCCCATGCTGGCGCCGCCGCCGAGGAAGACCACCTGATAGCGGTCCGGCGCGCCCAGCAGTTCCTTCACCAAGGCCTGCGCTTTGGCCATCACCGCCTCGAAGGGCTTGCTGCGGTGGCTGATCTCGAGGATGCTCAGGCCGCTGCCATCGAGATCGAGCACGGCCTGCGCGGCCCTGTCGAAGACCTCCTGGGGCAGGATGCAGGGCCCGGCGCTGTAGTTATGGACCTTCTTCTTGGCGGCGGTGAGCATGGCGTTCGGGTTTCGGGCGCCAAATGTAGAAGGCCGGGTGCGGGCGGCGGGGCGCGGTGGAGCAAGTTGTCCACCGGGGCGGGTCACAGCCGCAGCCGCAGCACCACCGCCAGGTCGATGCGGCCCAGACCTTCGGCGTAGGGCTCCATCAGGTCCACCTCGGCCGACTGGTCCCCGGTGTCGATCTTGAAGCTCTTGAGGCGGCCAGTGCTCCAGCCGAACTGCGCACCGATGGTGAGGCTGGGCGCCACCATCAGGTCCACGCCGGCGCGCAGCTCGGCGCCGATGGTGTTGCCGGTAACTGTGTACGGCTCGAAGTAGGTGGCTTTGTCCTGGTAGGTGATGTACCCGGCGCCGAGGGACGCGTAGGGCGAGACCTTCTTTCCGCCCATGGGGGCGAAGAGCACATTAGCACCATACCAATCCACGCGGATGTCGTTGGATACCGGGCCTTGGATCGTGGTGCCATCCGGTTGCTTCACCGTGATGGTGGTGCTGTTGCGGGAGCCGAAGGATCCGTTGTACATCAGCCCGATGGCCACGTGCTCCATGGCGAACCAATGAACTGACCCGCTGACGTGGCGGCCCGTGCGCAGGCGTTCGGTGTAGCTGCGGAGGTCCTGGGGGATGTTGTCAGCGAGGGGCGCGTATCGGCGGCTGTATCCATAGGACGCGCTGAAGAGCCAGTCATGCTTCACACGCGCACGCTCCTTGGGCGGTACCGCGGCATCAGCGGAGGGGACTACCCGCCCGGGCACCACGGGAAAGAAACCCTCGCGTTTGTACACGGCCACCTGGTCCATGGGGATGCGAGCCTTGCGCGTGCGGCCTCCCTCGATGGTGGTATAGTACAAGCGGTCTGCCCGCACGGTGCTGATGGTGCAGCGGATGGTATCGCCACCGGTGCTCACGATCATGTCAGCGGGCGCCTGTGCGCGCATGACGGCCGCGCTGAGCGCGAGCGCAAGGACGAAGAGTGTACGTAGCATCGGCACCGTGGACGTTGCGCCCGAAGGTACGCCACCCGATGATCGCTGTGTCTGCCGGCGGATGCGTGCGACAGATGGCCTATCGCAACTTCCGCAACACCTTGTGCTGCAACAAGGCGAAGATCAGCGCCTGCGCGGCGCCGGTGCTCAGCAGCCCTACGAAGGTGAGGAAGGCGTAGCGGCCGGGCGTGAAGAACGCGGTGATGTTGTGGCGCGCTTCTTCCTCGGGAACGCCCTGGGCCACATTGTCATGGATCAGGCCCGCCACGCGCATGGGGAACTCCGCCGTGTTCAGCACCTTGAAGAAGAACAGCAGGAAGAGCGCGTAGAGGAGCGCGAAGAGCGCCGAGCCGCGCAGCCCCCCACGGAAGATCATAGGCAGCGGTGCGTTCGGTTCCTCCTTCAAGGTGAAGTGCCCGCAGAGGAAGACGAGCAGCGTGACCAGGCCCAACAGCACCAGGCCGAAGGTGAATCCCTCCAATTCGATACCGGCATAGAAGAATCCGGTGCGCAGCGCGATGGCGAGAGCGGTGAAGAGGAGCGGTACTTTCATGGGAGTGGCGAGAGACGAGTGACGAGTGGCAGCGTGCTGACCTGAACGGGTCACTCGTCACTCGCCACTCAACACTCATCCGTTCATCGACACCAGGAACTCCTCGTTGCTCTTCGTTCCCTCCATCCGCGTCTTGATGAATTCCATGGCCTCCACGGGGTTCATGTCGGCGAGGTGCTTGCGCAGCACCCAGGTGCGCTGGAGCACGTCCTTGTGGTGGAGCAGGTCGTCGCGGCGGGTACCGCTGGCGAGGATGTCGATGGCGGGGAAGATGCGGCGGTTGCTGATGCGGCGGTCGAGCTGGAGTTCCATGTTGCCGGTACCTTTGAACTCCTCGAAGATCACCTCGTCCATCTTGCTGCCGGTATCCACCAGGGCGGTGGCGAGGATGGTGAGGGAACCGCCGTTCTCGATCTTCCGGGCGGCGCCGAAGAAACGCTTGGGTTTCTGCAGGGCGTTGGCGTCCACACCGCCGGAGAGGATCTTTCCGCTGGCGGGCTGCACGGTATTGTAGGCGCGGGCCAGGCGGGTGATGGAATCGAGCAGGATCACCACATCGTGGCCGCACTCGGTGAGGCACTTGGCCTTTTCGAGCACCATGCTGGCCACCTGCACGTGGCGGCTGGCGGGCTCGTCGAAGGTGCTGCTGATCACTTCGGCCTTCACGCTGCGGGCCATGTCGGTCACCTCCTCGGGGCGCTCGTCCACCAGCAGGACGATCAGGTACACCTCGGGGTGGTTGGCGGCGATGGCGTTGGCCACGTCCTTCAGCAGGATCGTTTTGCCGGTCTTGGGCTGCGCCACGATGAGGCCGCGCTGTCCCTTGCCGATGGGGGCGAAGAGGTCGAGCACGCGCATGCTGAGGTTGGGGTCCTTGCCCGCGAGGTCGAACTTCTCGTCGGGGAAGAGCGGGGTGAGGAACTTGAAGGGCACGCGGTCGCGCACCTGCTCGGGATCGCGGCCGTTGATGCGGTCGATCCGCACGAGCGGGAAGAATTTGTCGCCTTCGCGCGGGGGGCGCACGAAGCCGCTCACCGTGTCGCCCACCTTGAGGCCGGCCTGCTTGATCTGCTGCTGGCTCACGTACACGTCATCGGGCGAGGCCAAGTAGTTGTAGTCGCTGCTGCGCAGGAAGCCGTAGCCCTCGGGCATCACCTCCAGCACACCGTCGCACTCCACGAAGGCGTCGAAATTGTACTGTGGCTGGCGTTGCTGTTGCTGGCCTTGGCCGCCATTGTTGGGACGGTCGCCGCTACGCTGCTGGTCGTTGCGTTGCTGTTGACCCTCGGGGCGTTGCTGGTGCTGCTGGCGCTGCTGGTCCCGTTGGCCCTGGTCGCCGGGCTGCTGGCCGGGGTTGGTGCCCTGCTGGTGCTGCTGGCGGTGCTCGTGGCGGCGGTCGCGATGGTCGCGTTGTTGTGCCTGGCCCTGGTCATCGCGCCGTTGCGGTTGGCCCGGGTCGTTGCGCTGCTCGGCGGAACGTTGCTGATCGCGCTGGCCTTCGCCCTGCTCGTCGCGTTGCTGGCCTTGGCCTTGTGCGGTCTCGCGCGGTGCGCCGGGGGGCTCATCGGCCCAGGCGGGGCCGATCCCGCGCTCGCGGCGCTCCAGTTGCGGTTGGAACTGTTCGCCTTCGGGGCGCGCGGTGCGTTGACGGTTGGGGTCCGAACTGCCCGCTGGCTGTGGCGCGCCCGCGCGGCGCCGGCGTTCGCGGCGTTCCCCTTCGCGGCGCTCTTCGCCCGCTACCGGACCGGAAGGCTCGCGGCGTTCTTCCTCGCGCGGAGCCGGAGCATCGTCCTCGTCCTCCTCCTCCTCGTCCTCATCCTCATCCTCGTCATCCTCATCATCGCCGTCGGGGAGGTCGTCGTTCTCGTCGTCCTCTTCGTCCTCGTCATCTTCCACGGGTTCGGCCTCGTCGGCCACAGCGAGCGCGGCCAGGTCGTCCGTGTCGAGTGTCGCTTTGCCTCCTTTGCCCTCCTCGGTCTCGAGGATGCGCTTGATGAGGTCCTGCTTCTTGAGCGTATCGCCCTTCTTGATGTTGAGCTTCTTGGCGAGTTCCTTCAACTCGGCGAGCTTCATGCTCTCCAACGATGCCTTGTCGTGCATGCGGAAAATGTGTGGAATGGGGGAGCGGCGCTTGGCGCCGGGGGGAGCCGTTGCGGGCTCCGGTCAGTTGAACAGAAGATCGTGTCAGGGGAAGGCCTCGGAAGCGCCCTCGGAGAAAAGCGGTGCAATGATAGGACGAAGTGGCGTTCGCGCAAATGCGCGGCATGGGGCACCTTTGCACGCCTCAGCGACCATGATCCAGCGCAAACAGACCCTCTTCCTGCTGGCGGCCATGCTGCTGTGCGGGCTGTCGTACCTGCTGCCCATCGCCCGCTACAGCGGCGTTCCGGCCCCGCCCGCCTACGAATTGGGCACGCGCCAGGTGTTCGATGCGGCCGAAGGCGTTCCCGTGGTGGACGCGCCGCTGAAGTACCCCATCTGGCTGCTGTACGCGCTGCTGGGTGCCGTGCTGCTGGCCGATGTCTTCCTCTTCGCGAACCGCAAGCGCCAGTTGACCATCCTGCGTTCGGCCTGGATCCTCGTGCTGCTGCTGGTAGTGCTGCAAGTGGTGACGCACCAGTCGGTCTCGGCCTACCTGAACACCGGGCGCCACCTGGAGACCGCCCTCGGCCCCGTGATGTTCTTCCCCCTCGGCATCCTGATCTTCATGTATCTGGCCCAGCGCGGCATCCAGAAGGACGAGGAACTGGTGAGGAGCATGGATCGGCTGAGGTGAGTGACGAGTGGCGAGTGATGAGTGGCAGCGAGCTGACCACCCCGGGTCACTCGCCACTCATCACTCGCCACGCTGTGCGCGCAGCCCCAGTTCCACGACCTCCAGATCCTTTAGCTTCGGTCCATCGATGGTGAAGCGCAGGAGGGTGCGCACGTGGTGGAAGCCGTGCTCGCCGGCCGCGCCGGGGTTCATGAAGAGCACGTTGAGCGTGGGGTCGAACTGCACCTGGCAGATGTGCGAATGGCCGCAGACGAAGAGGGTGGGGGGCGAGGAGCGCAGTTCGTCGATCACCTGCGGGTTGTAGCGCGGTGGCCGCCCGCCGATGTGCGTGATCCACACCTTCACGCCTTCCACGGTGAAGCGCTGGTGCTCGGGATGTGTGAGCCTCGTGGCCTTGTCGTCGATGTTGCCGAAGACCGCGCGCAGGGGCTTCCAGCGGGCCAGTTCGTCCGTTACGTGCAGGCCGCCGATGTCGCCCGCATGCCAGATCTCGTCGCAGGCCGCGAAGTGTTCGCGGATGCGCGGATCGAGCCAGCCGTGGGTGTCGGAAAGGAGACCGATGCGTTTCAAGGGCAGCGAATATGGAGGTGCAGGCGTCTAACTTCGCGTGATGCCCGCCAGAAGCTTCTTGTTCGCCACCATCCTATTCGGCCAAACGGTACAGGCGCAAAGCGACACGTTGTTCCCCAACGTCAGCGGGTCGTGGGATATGACCACCACCACTTGGGATTGGGATGGTCAGAACATGAACTTCGAATACTGGTCGCATCACCTGGAGTACTTCGCGGAGCCCTCGGTCGAGGAATTCGGATTCACCTGGGGGACCGTACATGATGGGCACGGCCCGGTTGGCCTATTGGCCGTTGACTCCGGGCGCGTCTACTACAGAGGAACCGCCTTCTATGACGCGGGTTGGGGCGGGGGCGGCTACGGCGACACGACCCTTCGCGTGTTGTACGACTTCCACCTTGGGGTGGGCGATACCGCCTATATCCAGAATGCGTTCAGTGGACCACCCGGCTGGGCGGCCGAGGTGATGAGTATCGATACCGTTTTTCTCGGCGGCTTCCCGCGCCAGCGGTTCATGCTGTCCAATGGCGACGTTTGGGTGGAAGGCGTAGGCAGCATGGAAGGTCTTTTACGTCCGTTCCTCGAGATATTTGAGAATATGTTCACCCTGGATGCGTACTGTGGTGAGTTCATGACCGCTGGCCTGGTGTCCTACACGGGCTGTTTTCCGCTGGCCTTGGATGTTGCGAAGGCTCCGTTCGACACGGTGAAGGGTCTGTTCCCGAATCCGGCGAGCGGTAGCGTGACCGTTCGCGGTGTGATGCCGGGTACGGCTTATCGCGTGCTGGACATGGAAGGCCGAACGGTCCTGCTTGGCAGGTCGTTTTCCGATGCGTGCAGCATACCGTTATCCGGCATCGGTGTCGGGGTCTACGTCGTGGAGGTCGAAGGCCGGCGTTCAAGGTTGATCGTGGAGTGAGACGGCGTGGATCGGTACATCTACAGGCTCATTCCCCCGGTCTACTTTCGCCCCGCTGGTGATCATCTGATCATCTGATCCACTGATCATCCGATCGGGTCCATGGAGATCCTCCCGCGCTACTTCCTCGAGATCGCCTTCGATGGCACACCCTACCGCGGCTGGCAGATACAGCCCGACGCGCCCAGCGTGCAGGCCGAGGTGGAGAAGGCGCTGCGCACGGCCCTCAGCCAGCACAAGGTGATCGTCATCGGCTGCGGGCGAACGGACACCGGCGTCCACGCGTCCAGTTTCTACCTGCATTTCGACGGGCCGGGCGACAGGCCGTTGGATGACCGCTTTCTGCGGAGTTTGAACGCCATCCTGCCGGAAAGCGTCGCGGTGAAACGCATCATCCCCGTGCCCGACGACGCGCACGCCCGCTTCAGCGCCACCGAGCGCGGCTACGTGTACAAGGTACACCGCTGGAAGGATCCTTTCCTGCACGACCGCTCGCACCTGCTGAGGCCGCCGCTGGACGTTGAAGCGATGAACACCGCCTGCGTTTGCCTCATCGGGAAGCAGGATTTTTCCAGCTTCCAGCGCACGGGCAGCGACAACCGCACGTCCATCTGCGACGTGCGGCACGCCCGCTGGGAGGCCACGGAGGCCGGGTATCAATTCACCATCCGTGCCGACCGCTTCCTGCGGAACATGGTGCGGGCCATCACGGGGCTCAGCTTCCGCATCGGGCGTGGGCTGCACCCCGCCGCGTACATGCACGAGGTGCTGCTGGCGCGCGACCGGTCGCTGGCGGGGCGGAGCGCGCCGGCCTGCGGGCTCTACCTGGCGCAGGTGTCGTACCCCTTCATCCCGCAACAGGCATGAGCGCTGAAAGTGGCGCCAAGGGCAAGGCGTTCGACGCCCGGCTCTTTTCGCGGGTGATGGCCTTCGTGCGGCCATACCGGGGGCTCTTCTGGGCCTGCTTCGCCCTCACCATCCTCCTGAGTGCCGTTGGCGTGGTGCGACCGGTGCTCATGGGCGACATGATCGACGGCCCCGCCGCGCACGGCGACCGGCAAGGGCTGGTCACGCTGCTCCTCATCGTGTGCGCGCTGTTGGTGGTCGAGACCGCCCTCGGCTTCACACAGGCCATCTGGACCGCCCGCCTCGGCCTCAACGTCACCTTCGACCTGCGGCAGAAGCTCTACGAGAAGATCCTCTCCTTCAAGCTCCGCTGGTTCGACCGCACGCCTGTGGGCACCTTGGTCACACGCGTGGTGAGCGACATCGAGACGGTGGAGGACATCTTCTCGCAAGGCCTGCTGATGATCATGGGCGACATCCTCAAGCTCGTGGTGGTGGTCATCGTGATGTTCGCCGTCAACTGGAAACTGGCCCTGCTGAGCATGACGCCCATCCCGGTGCTGCTGTGGGCCACCAACATCTTCAAGAACAGCATCGCCAAAAGCTTCCAGGACGTGCGCACGCAGGTGGCGCGGCTCAACGCCTTCACGCAGGAGCACATCCAAGGCATGGCCATCACGCAGCTCTTCGCGCGCGAAGAGCGGGAACAGGAGCGCTTCACGGCCATCAACCGCGAACACCGCGAAGCGCACATCCGGGGCGTGCTGGCCTACAGCATCTACTTCCCCGTGGTGGAGGTGCTGAGCGCCATTTCGCTCGCCTTCCTCATCTGGTGGGGCATGGGCGACGTATTGGCGGGCATCGCCACCTTCGGCGAGCTCGTGGCCTACATCCAGTTCATCAACATGCTCTTCCGGCCCATCCGCCAGCTGGCCGACCGCTTCAACACGCTGCAGATGGGCATGGTGGGCAGCGAGCGCATCTTCAAGGTGCTCGACACCGAGGAGTCCATCGCCGATACCGGTACCCGTACCACGGAAGCATTGCGCGGGGACATCGTCTTCGATGGCGTCACCTTCGGCTACGATGAGGCGGTGCCTGTGCTGCACGGGGTCAGCTTTACGGCCAAGGCCGGGGAGATGATCGCGCTGGTGGGCGCCACGGGCAGCGGAAAGAGCAGCATCGTGAACGTGTTGGGCCGCACCTACGAATACCAGGGCGGCCGCGTGCTGCTGGACGGGCACGACATCCGCGAATACCGGCTGGATGACCTGCGCCGGAGCGTGTGCACGGTGCCGCAGGACGTCTTCCTTTTCAGCGATACCGTGCTGAACAACATCACCCTGAACGACCCTTCCATCACGCGCGAGCAGGTGACGGAAGCGGCGAAGGCCGTGGGCGCGCACGCCTTCATCGAAGCGCTGCCGCAGGGTTATGATACCGACACGCGTGAGCGGGGCAGCGTGCTCAGCACCGGGCAGCGGCAGTTGCTCGCCTTCATCCGCGCCTACGTCAATCGCCCCAAAGTGCTGGTGCTGGACGAGGCCACCAGCAGCGTGGACAGCCTGAGCGAGCAGCTGATCACCGAGGCCACGGCGCGCATCACCAAGGGGCGCACCAGCATCGTCATCGCCCACCGCCTGAGCACCGTGCAGGACGCCGACCGCATCCTCGTGGTGGACAAGGGCCGCATCACCGAGCAGGGCACCCACCAGGAATTGCTGGCCCACGGCGGGGCGTACAAGAAGCTGTACGATCTGCAGTTCCACTGAACGGGCGCGTACATTCCGAGTGTCAGGGAAGTATCCTGATGCCGGTGGATCGCTGCCCGCAGCGGATCGCTCCATGAGCGGGTGATGCATTGCGTCAAAGGCTTTGTCCGCGAACCGGGCCATGAGCACCGTTCCTCGTGTTTTTCAGGCCCGTGCAACCTCCGCTT
>Ga0138256_10000660_pt1 | contig 37259 bp, 30 predicted proteins | sample KNB2016incub_MG_FD_105486 | JGI IMG/M metagenome (GOLD analysis project Ga0138256, IMG submission 105486) | Active sludge microbial communities from wastewater in Klosterneuburg, Austria - KNB2014incub_MG | ecosystem: Engineered > WWTP > Activated sludge > Unclassified | place: Austria... | reverse complement strand
CTCCGGTTCAGTCCCTATTGTCTCCCGTCTCCTGTCTTCTGTCTCCCGTCTTCTGCCTCCCGGGAAGCGTGCTTTGCACGCGGCAGAATTTAGCTACACATGGAGCGGAGCGGAATGTGTAGATCGGTGAGTTAGATTCCAACGGAAGCGTGCCTTGCACGCGACAGAGGCGTTTGTCGGCGGCAGAGCCGCCTCCGAGGTGGCGATGATGATGTACCGTGCTACAAACATTTGGCTCCTAACTGAGCCATTGCGGACGAGGGCGTCCGCGTTCCGACACCTGATCCACGGCTTGAAAGCCGTGGCAATTCAGGGCAATGCGGACGGAGGGCGAACGGTGTATTGGGCGAGCGCTGAGCCCTAACTAACGTGCGGGCTACAGACACCGGGGCGGTTCTGATGATTTGAAACTTTTCCTGGATAATATAGTATTAACTTCGAAGGAACAGACTTCAAAATAAACCAAAAAGTCCGTGCGTAACGCATCTTCTGATCCGGCGGAGCGCCCGCGAGGAATATTTAACTCTATGAAAAAAAATGGTCTTAGGGCGCTTGTCGTCCTTGTGCTTTTTCAGTTGATGATGCTTCCGCAGGCAACCATTGCCCAAACCGGTGATACTGCGGACGTCTACGCACGAATCCGAAAGGAAGAGAATGAAAATTCGAAGATAATGCATGTGATGCACTATCTTACGGACGTTTACGGCCCGCGTCTCACGGGCAGCGAGAACCACGTCAATGCGGCGAAATGGGCAGCTGCGGAGATGAAGAATTGGGGGTTTGATAAAGCCGAACTCGAAGCCTGGGAATTCGGTCATCCGGGCTGGCAGAACGGCCGGAATACGGGCCTGATGCTCTCGCCTCAGGAAGATACTCTGACGTACGAGGTTCTGGCTTGGACGCCTTCGACGAAAGGCCCGGTGACGGGCGAGGTCGTAAGCATCGTAACGCCGACATTTCCTTCAGCAGAGAATCCGCAGATCAAGCAAGGTCCCACTCAGGCTGAGCTTACGGCATATTTCGACAGTATGAAGTCGGCGGTCAAGGACAAGATGGCTCTCGTAGGCACTCCTGCCTTCATCGATCAATCGACCGAGCCGCGGCCGAAGCATATTCCGATGGAGTCTTTGAAGTGCCGTATGGATCCGACCAAGAAGCCGGGCGAATGCGGTCCGGAGTTCCGATTTCCGCAAGGCCAGAGGCCGACGCCGCGTGCAGGCGCGTTGTCCGGCCGCGAAGTTGACGAACAGCTCGACAAGTTCCTGCTCGACAACGGCGTCCTCGTCCGCATTAACGAATCGCAGCTCGACCGCGGCGCTGTTAGAGCGTTCAACAATCGCACGTTCGATATCTCGAAGGTCGTCCCGACCGTCGTGATGCGTAATGAAGATTTCGGCCGCATCTACCGCATTCTGCAGGACAAAACGCCTGTCAGATTGGAATTCAACCTCCAGAGCCGCGTTATTCCTTCGGGAGTTACGAGCTACAACCTGATCGGCGAGATCGCGGGTTCCGACAAGAAGGATGAGGTCATAATGCTCGGCGGTCACCTTGATTCGTGGCATTCGGCGACCGGCGCAACGGACAACGCCATCGGTTGCGCGACGATGATGGAAGCTGCCCGCATTCTAAAGGCGATCGGCGTAAAGCCGCGTCGAACGATCCGCGTTGCTTGCTGGAGCGGTGAAGAGCAAGGCCTCTTGGGTTCACAGGCTTATGTGAAGTCTCACTTCGGTTCGGCGGAAGACCCGAAACCGGAGTTCGACAAGTTCGGCGGATATTTCAACATCGACAGCGGCACCGGCCGTGTTCGCGCGATGTCGATCTTTGGGCCTGAGGAAGCTGCGAAGGTCCTTCGCGACGCTCTTACGTCATTTGAAGATCTCGGTTTCGCAGGTGTGACCGCCTCTACGAGCCGTAATCTAGGCGGCACGGACAGCACTTCCTTCAACCACGCAGGGCTTCCGGGCATCGGCGGTTCGCAGGATCCTATCGAATACTTCGGCGTAACGTGGCACACGAACCTCGATACATACGAACGTATCATCGAGCCGGATGCAAAGGCCTCGGCGATCATCTTCGCAGCCGCTGTTTACACGCTTGCGATGCGGGACGATCTACTTCCGCGTTTCCCGAAGGATAAGATGCCTCCGCTTCCTCCGGCTCCGGCTCGTTAGTATCGGCTGCCGAAAACGGGAATTTGACTTGCGTGCTCACTGCTCTTTTTTCAAGGAGTCTTGAGCACGCATTCTTACTTTTTGCGAGGGCTTGTCAGGGGAAAAACAGTTTCTTTGACGGGCAAATTTCGGCGAGAACGCATTCGAGACATTTTGGTTTCCGAGCTATGCAGACTGCTCTCCCGTGCGAGATCAGCCAGTGCGGCAGCATTATCCAATCCTTCTTCGGGACTGCCTGCTCAAGATCTTTCTCGATCTTTTCGGGCGTCTTGTTCTTGGTAAGGCCGAGCCGTTGGGAAAGCCGCGAAACATGCGTATCGACGACCACGCCGGACGCGACGCCGAACGCATTGCCCATAACGACGTTCGCGGTCTTTCGGGCGACTCCGCCGAGGGTGAGCAGGTCATCCATTGTTTCCGGAACGCGGCCGCCGTAAACGTCAACTATCCGTCGGCAGGCAGCCTGTATGTTCCTCGCCTTGTTACGGAAAAAACCGGTCGAGTGAATATCGCGTTCGAGTTCCGACGGGGCGACATTTACAAAGTCCGCAGGCCCGCGATACTTCCGAAAAAGATCCGCTGTTACGATATTGACGCGCGCATCCGTGCATTGCGCCGAGAGTATCGTCGCGATCAGAAGTTCGAATGCGTTCGTGTGATCGAGGGCACAATGCGCGTTCGGGTATTCTTTCCTAAGCCTGCGGATGACCGTCGCGGCTTGTTTTTTGACGTCAATCGGCACACATAGAACGTAGAAAGGTTCCGGCCAAAATGCAAATCGTGAGAATTTTGCTAAAATCAGGCAGACTTTCACTATCTCGACTTCGGAAATAATGGCTTCGGATCTTGTTCAAATCTCAACGCGCTCACCTCGTACAAGGATCGCGATAGCGATCGTAGTGGTCGTCGTGTTCTCGATCGGATGGATGGCCGTCCGACGCGAATTCGGAAGTATGGTCGCGGAGATGACGCTGCCGACGGATCCTGCCGCTACGGAGCTTCTTGCGTCCGCAAAGAGCCTTGCGCCGGGCGACCCGATGACGTACTGGCTTGCGTCGGGGATCGAACGCCAATCTTTTTCTCCCGAATCGGCGAAGCGTTCGATGATCTTGATGGAAGAGGCCGTAAAGCTCTCACCGTACGACTATCGCTGGTGGATCGAACTCGGACGCGCTAGCGAACAGGCGGGCAATGCGGCACGTTCCGAGGCCGCATTCCAACACGCCGTTGACCTTGCGCCTTCGTACACGATCCCGCGTTGGCAGATAGGGAATTTTTACATACGCAAGGGTGATGTCGAGAAGGCAAAGCCGCAGCTAAGGCTTGCGACGGTAAATAACTACAAATATCGAATGCAGGTCTTCGGGCTTGCGTGGGATTATTTCGATCACGATCCGAACCAAGTCGAGGCTCTTGCTTCGGACGGCCCGGACGTGCTTGTCGCGCTCACGATGTTCTACGCTCAACGCGGGCAGCCTGCCGACGCGCTTCGGATCTGGAATCGATTGAACGATGAGGACAAAGCGAAGTTTCCGCAGATCTCTTCGGTCGTCGTTCAGGGCTTGTATGACAAGCGAGCCTTCCCGCAGGCTCTCGAATTTTCGCGGCAGTTGAATATCGACGCCGACGCGCATCCCGAAGCGGTCTCGAATCCGGGATTCGAGCGAATCGTAAATAGCGCCGATAAGACGTATTTCGGCTGGCAGTTCCCGAAGCAGGGAAAGGTCGATGTTACTTGGGACGGCGCCGTAAAACATTCGGGGTCAAAGAGCCTGCGTTTGAATTTTAAGAGTTTTTCCGCACAGGAACTCTTTACAGCGTCGCAGCTTGTTGTCGTAAAACCGTCGAAAAAGTATCGATTGACGTTTTGGGCGCGTACCGAAAATCTGCGTAGCGCAGGGCCGCCTCAGGTCGATATCACAAATGCGATAGACGACCGCCTGATCGTATCAAGCCAACCGATGCCGCAGGGGACGAACGATTGGCAGCAGATCACTGTTGACTTCACGGCTCCAGAGAACTGTGACGCGATATCGATCCGGACGACGCGTGTGTTTTGCGGCGATGGATGCCCGCTGCTCGGAAGCCTTTGGTATGACGATTTTGAGCTGACCGCACAATGAAAATTCTCAATAGCTCGATCTTTGTTTCGTTATGCGTGATCGTCGCCGTCGCGACGCTTGCCTACGGCACCGTGCATCAGCCGACGCTCGCTCTTTTCTACCTTGTGATGACGTCGGTCGCGATAATATGGCTCGTTGCGGGTTGGGCAAAAGGCGAGCTGACGTTCAGCCGCCATATCTTTCAGGTTCCGCTGATCGCGGCGGCGATCTATGCTTTTCTCCAGATCATTCCTTTCGGACAGATCGCAGAGACTGCGGGGGTAAGCGGCATTCCGCGAACGCTTTCGCTTTCGCCGTTCGACACAGTGATGTCGGCGCTTCATATGCTCGTGCTCGCTCTCTTTCTGGGCGTGATGCTTGCGATGATCGACCGGGCGCGCCGGATCGAGAAGATCGTTAATTTCATACTGATCTTCGGCTTTGCATATGCATTCTTTGCGATCCTGCAGTCGTTTCTTTCGCCGACGCGTATCTACGGCGTGCTGGAACGCCTAAGCCCGTTCGGTTCGTTCGTAAATCGGCATAACTTCGCGGCTTTCATCGAAATGACGATCGCCGTACCGCTCGGGATGCTGATGTCGGGAGCCGTCAGGCGCGACCGCAAGCTGATCTACATTACGGCGGTCATCTGGATGGGCATCGCACTTCTAATGAGCGGTTCGCGCGGCGGCCTCGTCGCAATGCTTGCGGGAGTCGGCTTGATCTTCCTGCTTACGACACGTGCGCACGGCAAGAAGAAAAAGCTTCTGCTCGTCGGCGTAACGGCGGCAACCATCATCGTCATCGTTGTCGGGGCAATTATGATAGGCGGCGAAACTTCGCTCTCTCGATTCGCAGAAACCGCCGAAGCCGGTGACGTAACTACGGATCGGTTGCAGATCTGGACCGTGACGCTCAAGGTCATTGCCGCGCATCTGCCATTCGGAGCGGGAATCGGGGCATTCGGCCAGGCATACACGCAGTTCGACACGTTCAACGGCCTTTCACGCGTCGAACAGTCTCATAACGATTACCTTCAGGTGCTTGCGGACGCCGGACTAATCGGCGCCGTCATTGCCGGCATTTTTCTCTACTCGGTCTATGTTGCGATAAAGCGGAACACGCGTGTCGAGAACGGATTTCGACGAGGCGTTGCCGTCGGCGCCGCGGCAGGGATCTTCGCGGTGCTTGTGCACAGCCTTTTTGACTTCGTGCTGCACACAACGGCGGTTACGCTGATGTTCCTAGTTCTATTAAGCCTTTTGGCTGCGACAGGCAGGGAATACGAAGACGACGTTCTGGACATCGAAGGGACGCCGCATCGGCATCGACGCCGCCGGAAGGCGAGCGTAACGCCGCTTCAATCTTCGGGAAGCGTCAGGATCGGCCGCGGGGCCGATCAGTGATCGGCAGCAGTCTCTGTATCAAGGTCGGCGGGCATCGACGGCTTTAGGAACAGCGCGCGGAAGACCCAAAGCACTAGTCCGTGTGCGGCATAAACTCCCGCGACGATCAGCAGCGAATACTGCGAATAAAGATAGACGCTCGTAGCGAACGCGGCTATGACAAGGACAGTAAAGAAACCTTGGCGGCCAGCGCCTGTCGTCTTAAAACTGAAGTACCTGATCTTGCTCACCATCAAAATGCCTAGGACCGCGACGATGGCAAGAAGGCAGTATGTGTAGAGCTGCGCGGTCTCTTTGCCCAACGAGATGAGCGGCGCCGGCGAGAAATGGACGAGTGCGGCGAGCAGGCCGCCCGCCGTCGGGATCGGCAGTCCGACAAAGTAACGCTTATCGACCTTCACGTTGCCTTCTGCAAGGACTCTCGGTCGCGTCGCGAGCAAATTGAATCTCGCGAGACGAAATGCTCCGCACATAAGGAACATAAAGAGCAAGAAAAGCCCGTATCCGTGCGCGCGTCCCGTTTCGTCGAACGCTCCGCCCAACGCCCACGCATAGACAAGAGCAACCGGCGCGATGCCGAAGGTCAGAATGTCGGCGAATGAGTCGAATTGAACGCCGATCTCGGTCGCCGTGTGCGTGGCGCGGGCAACGCGTCCGTCGAGCGTGTCAAAAAGGATCGCAAGTCCGATGCCGAGGGCTGCGGTATCAAAATAATGAGACGCCAGCGCAACGTCAGTGAATGACGCGTGATAGCCGCGGATCGACGAAATGATGGCAAGAAAGCCCATTCCGATATTTGCCGCCGTAAAGAGCGTCGGGATTACGTAAAGGCCTTTCTTAAAGCCGCGATGAGGCGGCCGTGTAGCGTGTTCTTCTGCCATTTAGGAAATGGGGCGGGCAATGACGGTTTCGCCTCCGCGGACATGGTCGCCGAGCTTGACTGAAACTTCAAAACCCGGCGGAACCAAGACATCGGTCCTCGAACTGAATTTGATCAAACCGAATCGTTCGCCTCGTTCGATTTTATCACCGATCTTCGATCTGCAAACAATGCGGCGAGCCATAATGCCCGCGATCTGCGTGCATCGAACCGTCAATCCCTCGCCCTCGATCACAAGAGTATTTCGTTCATTGACGTAGCTTGCCTCGTTCCGCGTTGCGGGAAGCTTGCGGCCTTTCGAATAGATCATTTCACGGATCGTGCCGGTAATCGGCGAACGATTTATGTGGACGTCGAAAGGCGACATAAAGACGCTGATAAGGGTTCCGGTCTCATCTTCCGTAATGCGTGTAACACGCCCGTCAGCGGCGGCGAGGATGACGTTTGCGTCATCGGGAACGGTTCGGTGCGGGTCGCGAAAGAAATACGCCAAGAACGCGGCGATCAGTACGAATACTATAACGCCGATCCACCAACCGCCGATCGCAAGCAGCGCTGCGATCGCAAGCGCGACCAAAATGAACGGAATTCCTTCTTTCGCCATTAAAATGAACAATCGTAGATACTACTAGATGCCGGGCGTTTAGCGAAATCGAGAAAAAAGCCCGATGTCGGCAAACATCGGGCCAAGAGGAGGATCGTCTGAAGAAAACCTTTAGCTTCTGACGGGATTGTCCTTTGCGTAGCTGTAAGCACACCAGGCGGCGATCAAATGAACGACCCAGCCAAGTAAGCCCGCCGAACCGATCCATGAAACGCCGGTCAAGAGAAGCCAGATTATTCCGATAAGGATTCGTCCGTTATAGATCTGACCGACACCGGGTATCAGCAAACTCAAAATGCCCGCTAGTAATGGTTCCCGCATAGCTAAAAGTTACCTCCACCAGAAACATACGACAGGGCATTTGGAATGTTTCAGCTAAAATTACGGATGCGGTCCAAGGGCGAGATCAATGAAAGAACGCTCCGACCACAAGATCGAGCAAAAAGAAAAGCCCAACCCCGAGGAACATTGCAATAGTAACGAAAACGCTGCGTCCGGAATGGTGGTTGATCTCGGGCACGAGGTCGCTTGCGGCAACATAGAGCGTAACTCCCGCCGCGAGAGGCAGAGCGTAACGCACAAGGGAAGTTACGCCCTCGCCGACGATGTAAAAGATCAGAGCGCCTAGAAGGGTCGTGAGCCCGAGCGTGAACGTCGCGGTCATCACGCCCGCGCGTCCCTTTCCTGCGGCAAGCACCATCGATCCGACCGTGAGGCCTTCGGGGAATTTGTGAAGCGCGACCGCTAAAAAGACGAGAAAGCCGAGCCCGGCGCTCAGTTCGCTTGCCGCCGCGATCATCACGCCGTCAAAGAACGTGTGAATGCCCATCCCGGCGACCGCCGCATATGCCGAGTGGACGGAGATGCCTTCGTCTGCGTGGACCTCTTCGCCAAGATGGAAATGCGGTGCGAGCGTATGCTCGAGTAACTGCGTCAGTAAATAGCCTGCGAGCAGCAGTATCATCGGGGCGGCATAGGTTGCGGACGAATGCTCGGCGTCCTTCTGCCACAACTCGATCGTCTTAGGGAGAATTTCGATGAAGGTAACGGCGAGCATAAAGCCCGCACCGACTGCGAGGATCAGGCGTACGGAGTTCTTCGCGTACGTTTGAACCTTCGAAGGGAACAGAACCAGGCCGCCGAGGATATTTCCTAAGGCGGCAAGTGTCCCGAAAATGAAGATCTGCCAAAAGCTTGCGCTCATTAAGTTTACCGCCCCGGCGGTCGTATCAAATGCTAACTAACGCTCGCCGTTTTCGCAAAGTCCTGAAGAATCGAACCGCGAATAGACGCTGATATAAGCAAATGGTGGAAGGAACCCCGAAACTCTCCGAACTCCACTGCCGGTTTAGCTCCATAGGAGCGAAATGTTTATAGAAACGCCTTCAACAGAACATAGGAGATCCGTAGGAGCGGCATTTTGCTTGTGTCGCCCCATACGGGCTCCGTATCGTTTTCAACGTTCAGATCTATAAACATTTGGCTCCTACGGAGCCGCTTGAAATGGAACAACGGGCGTTTCGCAACTATCCATTTTCCCGCAACCCACATTTCGGAGAACCTCTTAAACACGCGAAGACGGTTATACTTCTGTTTAAGCACGGAGAAGAAAATAGGTGTTGACATCGCGATCTATTACGGCGTAGAATCCTTTTTAGCATTGAGTCTGACGCGATCTCGCTATCGCTGAGTTGAAAAGACTGCTTAAAGCACTTAAACAAAGACTGAGACGCGAAACGTTGCCTTGATGCTGCCCGGGGCTCTTAGAAAGTTCGGAAAGACGCATTCGGATCGACCAAGGCCCAAGACCCTTTAACTTAGAAAAATTCCCTAAACGACTCGCACGCTTTTTCGGTGCGAGCTAAATGTGCAGACGGCTTGCTCTTTGAAGATGCAAAGTTCTAGCGCTGAGTTCACACATCAGACGGTTCTTCGCGACGAAGTGGTCGAATATGTGCGGCAAGGCCGCGGTTCGACCGTGATCGATGCGACGCTAGGCCTCGGCGGACACTCTGAAGCGATCCTCGAAGCCACGGAGTTCAACGTGACCGGGATCGACCAGGATGCCGCCGCGATCGAGATCGCAAGCGAACGCCTCGCTCGATTCGGCGATCGCTTTCAGGCAGTGAACGCGAATTTTGGCGAACTGGGCGACGCGGTCGTAGAAGCCGACATTGCGGCAATAATTGCCGACCTCGGCGTCTCCTCGATGCAGCTTGATGATGCGACTCGCGGATTCAGTTTCCGAACTTCGGCACCGCTCGATATGCGGATGAACAAGAACGAGGGAATGACGGCGGCAGAATTGCTCCAAAGTTCGACCGAAGCGGAGATCGCCGACATTCTCTACTATTACGGCGAAGAGAGACGCTCCCGCAAGATCGCACGTTGGATCACGGAGAAGAATGAGGCGGGCGAACCACTAAAGACGACCGATGAACTCGCAAAGTTGGTCGAACGGGCGATCGGCAAAAAGCCCGGCGATAAGATACATCCGGCGACAAGGACTTTTCAGGCTGTCAGGATCGCCGTAAACAGGGAATTGGACGTTCTTAGGGAGTTCATTCCGGCAGCGGTTGAAAAAATAAACCCGGGCGGTATCCTCGCGATCATCAGCTTTCACTCGCTAGAGGATCGGATCGTAAAGCAAGCATTTCAAAGGCTTTCAGGCAAATGCAGTTGCCCGCCGCGATTTCCGAAATGTATGTGCGGCGCAGTCAAAGAGATCGAGAGCCTCACAAAGAAGCCAATTCTCCCGAGTGAGGGCGAACAAGAACAGAATCCGCGTTCGCGAAGCGCGAAATTGAGAGTCGGCAGACGACTCATTTAATCAAAACGGCAAAAAAAAAAACTCAGCACGCACATTGGAGGAAGTCTTATGAACACCGCAACCATCCGCAGAAATCAAAGAAGCACGAGCAGGAACCGGGCAAAAGCCGGCTCACATTTTCGTGTCTATGCGACGATGGCTCTTGCGGGTGCCATCGTAGTATCAGGCTTCTTTCTGGCGGCGACACAGCATTTCTCATTTTGGGACTTCAGCATCAAGAATTCGCGGCTCCGACGGCAGATCGATGAGCTTCAGACGGAAAAGCGGCGCCTTCTCGTCGCGCGCGAGGTTTCCCTTTCGCCAGGCGAGATCAAGAAGGCCGCCGAAAAAGCATCGCTCCTGACGACGGCCGATACCGCGGTCGTCGCGCAGACCATTTCAAAACCGAATTCTGCGGCGTCGGCGGCAGTGCAGCGAAAAGAAACGGCGGCGGCAAACACGGCATCGACCGTAGTCAGGACAACTTTCGTTCGTCCGGCGCTGGAGCCGAATGCTCCTGTTCAGATCGCAAAACGAACGAACGGCGAATCAGAACGGCGTAGGATCGTTTCGAACGCCGAATAAATACGTTTGATCCAAGGAACTCTTTTTGAACTGACCTCTTCTGAAAAAAAAATGAAAACGAACGCCAAGCGCCGGAAAAAGGCCGATTCCAGACAGATCGCATATTCCCGATTTATGTTCATCGTGGCGATCTTCGGTTTTTGGTTTCTCGGGATCGGAGCAAGGCTCGCATATCTTCAAGTGCATCAGGCTGATTGGCTGCGCGCAAAAGCGGTCGATCAGCGCCAGGACACGAAGAAGACGAAGCTGCTTCGCGGCACGATCTTTGACCGCGACGAACATCCGCTTGCGATGAGCATCAAGGTCTCGACGCTCTACGCTGACCCGACAGAGATAGACGACGCAGACGCTGCCGCGAAAGCGATCGCCAAGGTGCTGAAGCTTGATGCAAAGGCCGTTGCAAAGGACATTCGTGAAGGTCAGAAGACTAAGAAACGTTACGTTCCGATCGCGAAGAAGCTCGAAGAAGATCAGGTTCAGGCCGTAAACAAAGGCCTTTTCGACGCAGATGTTCGAAAGGCGGATGAGCCGAGGTACGCAGGGTTTCATTGGGTCGAAGACCAAAAGCGCACATATCCGTACCAGAATCTCGCGGCTCAGGTTATCGGCTTTAGCAATGTTGCGGACGAAGGCCAGGCTGGTATCGAGCAATCGCAGGACGAACTGCTTCACGGTGCGGTCATCAAGAAGCTCCAGGAGCGCGACCGCCTGGGCCGCGTCTATGACGAGACAGTATTCGAACGCGAACGTCCGGGCGATGTCGTTCTGACGATCTCGACCTCCCTGCAATACAAGGCCGAACGCGCGCTCGAGGCCGGCGTAAAAGCCGCCAACGCAAAGTCGGGAATGGCGGTCGTAATGGATCCGAAGACTGGCGAGATACTTGCCATGGCGAACTATCCGACGTTCGATCCGAACTCGATCCGCGACGCCGTTCCCGCAAATTTCAAGAACAACGTCGTCCAGTCCGCTTATTCGCCCGGTTCCGTCTTTAAGCTGATCACGTATGGTTCGGGCCTTGAGAAGAACCTTTTTAACCCGAACGATATGATCGACGCCGGCAACGGCACGATCGAAGTCGCGAATCACAAATTCCGTGATTCTCACCACGTCGGGTCTGTAACATATTCGGAAGCACTGGCGCACTCGAGCAATGTTTGCGCGATCAAGACGGGGCTGCGCGTCGGAAAAGAAGATTTCTATTCAACGCTCAAGAAAATGGGCTTTGGGTCGAAGACGGGAATTGACCTTCCGGCCGAGACCGGAGGCATCGTCCGCAGACCGGAAAAATGGAATGGCGATTCTCTCGCGTCGATGTCGATCGGCTATGAAATTGGAGTAACTGCGTTGCAAATGACAAGTGCTTTTGCGACGATAGCAAACGACGGAATTCGAGTTCAGCCGCACGTGATCAAGCAGATCCGGAAAGACGGCGTGGCTCCTGTAGGCCCGCAACTTGCTGAGAATACACGGGTTGTGGGCTTGGAGACAGCCCGAGAACTTCGACAGATGTTGGAGCAGGTCGTCTTGACCGGAACCGGCAGGCGAGCTCAGCTAGACGGCTACACGGCGGCGGGAAAGACGGGCACCGCGTGGAAGTTCAACGCGGAGACAAAGCGAGTCGATCCATCGAAATACATTTCGTCCTTCATCGGGATGGCTCCTGCGGACGACCCGCGAGTTGTCATCGCTGTCGTAATGGATGAGCCGAGAAACGGCGCACGCGACGGCGGCATGGTTTCGGCTCCGGTCTTTAAGAACATTGCCGAGCAGATCCTTCCCGAACTTGGAGTTCAAAGGAACGGAACTCCGGCGAAAGAGGTAACGTTGGCGGAGGTCGTGCCCGAAACGCCGATGGATGCGGCGCCGATGCCAAGCCCTGAAACGGAAGCTCCGAAGGCTCCCGCAACTGAAAGGCCAAGGAAGGTTGCTCCGGCCGTTAAAAAAGAGGTTCCTGACGATCGTACGGCCCGAAATGAGAAGAAGAAAACTGACGCGAGCAAAAAGAAGACTTGAAGCTAGGAAAACTAATTGAATCCATCAACGGAAAGGCGCCCGAGGCTCGCCCGTCGTTGCCGGAATGCGAGGTTGATACTTTTGTTATCGATTCGCGAGAGGTAAAGGCGGGCGACGTCTTTTTTGCGCTCTCACAGCCGGAATACAAGAACAACGGTTTTAACGGCGAGTTCGATGATGCCACTGCCTTTGCACGCACGGCACTTGCTGCCGGTGCGGTTGCCTGTGTGCTTCGGCGGGATCGTTTCGAAGAGCACGAAGCGGACCTCGCAGAGTTTCGCGATCGCCTGATCTTTGTCGAAGATTCGATCGTTGCCTTGCAGGCACTTGCGCATACTGTTTATCTCGAATGGGACAAACCCGTGGTCGCAGTTACGGGAAGTGCAGGGAAGACGACGGCGAAGGAGCTTACCGCCCACGTCCTTGCCGCGTCGGGACGGAAGGTACTCCGCAACATCAAAAATTTTAATAACGGGCTTGGCCATCCGCTCACGGTTCTAAGGCTCGCGAAAGAACCCGACCACGATGTTGCGGTGCTCGAAATGGGAATGTCCACGCCGCTCCACGAGATCGCAAGGCTTTGTAAGATCACGCCTCCGGACGTTGCGATCGAACTGAATGTCTTGCCGGTTCACCTCGAACATCTTGGTTCGATAGAGGCGATCGCCGCGGCGAAAGCCGAACTGGTCGAAGGAATGAAGCCGGATGGCACGGCCGTCTTAAATACAGACGATAAACGAGTTGCAGCGATGGCGTCTCTTTCGAAAGGCAAGGTCATAACCTACGGGATCGATAATGAGGCTTTCGTTCGAGCTTCGGAGATCGAGGTGAAAGGCTTTGGCGAAACGACATTCACGCTTTGCGTCGGCGATGAAACGGCACGCGTTACTTTCCCGCTGAACGGTCGCCACAACATCCTTAACGCACTTGCGGCGGCGGCGGCGGGACATTCGTTCGGGCTGCCCGCGGCGGAGATCGCGAAGTCGCTCTCGAATGTGGCGGCACCGCCTCAACGCGGCGAAATTCTGCGTTTCAAAAAGGGCTTTGTCGTTGTGAACGATTCGTACAACTCAAACCCCGACGCTCTGCTCTCGATGGTCTCGATGCTCTGTGATTCTGCGTCGAAGGGTGCACGAAAGATCGTCGTTGCGGGCGAAATGCTCGAGCTTGGGGCTGATGCTGCCGCAATACATCGACGTGTCGGCGGAGACATCGCAAAACGCGGGATCGACGTACTGATAGGCGTGAGAGGATTTGGGAGCGAACTTGTCGAGGGTGCGAAAGATGGCGGGATCGCGGACGCGACGTTTGCCGCGGATTCGGTCGAGGCGGGCAAGATGCTTTGCGGAATTATCCGCGAAGGCGATGTCGTCCTCGTAAAAGGTTCACGCGGTGTGCGCACCGAAAAGGTCATCGACGCGATCCTTGAGAACTTTGAGCTGGAGGGCAATAGTGCGGCCGCATCGTGACGGACCGGCTCGCTGATAGAAAATGCTCTTTCACCTGCTCTACCAATTCCTTTACAGGTCCTTCGGCTCCGCGCCGGATTCTCCGTATTTCTATAAGGTACTGAACGTTTTTCAATACGTGACTTTCAGAACCGCTTGGGCGACGATCACCGCGCTGTTGATCTCGCTCTTCTTAGGCAAGTACGTCATCCGAAAGCTTCGCGACCTGAATGTCGGGCAAGAGATCCGCGAGGAATTGTCCGAAGAGCACCAAGCGAAGAAGGGCACACCGACGATGGGCGGCGTGCTAATTATCGGAGCGGTCATCCTGTCGACCTTGCTTTGGGCAAAACTTGACGGCGTCTATCTATGGCTCGCGCTTGGGGCAACGACCGCATTTGCCGCGATCGGTTTTGCGGACGATTACATCAAGATCGTAAAAAAACGCAGTCTAGGGCTTACAGGCAAGCAGAAACTGCTAGGGCAGTTGATAACCGCTTTGGCCGTCTTCGGTGTTCTTTATTATTTTACGAGCTACTCGTGGAATCTGAGCATTCCCTTTATTAAGGAGACCGCTTCGCCGACCGGCATCAGTGTGATCCCTGCCGGGATCTACCTGATCTTTATGGTGTTCATCCTATTGGGGTCGTCGAACGCCGTGAATTTGACCGACGGGCTTGACGGCCTCGCGACGAGCGTAACTTTCATCGCAATGTCGGCGCTGACCGCGCTCACTTACGTTGGCAGCGACAAACGCTGGGCTGACTACCTAGACCTTACATTCAATCCGTCTTCGGGCGAATTGACCGTCTTTTGCGGTGCGATGGTCGGCGCGAGCCTCGGATTCTTATGGTTCAACTCGCCGCCGGCCGAGGTCTTTATGGGTGATGTCGGGAGCCTTGCGATCGGCGGCGCGCTCGGAACGGTCGCGATCCTGACAAAGCAGGAATTCCTGCTGCCGTTCATCGGCGGAGTGTTCATTCTCGAAGCTCTGTCGGTGATGCTGCAGGTCTCGTACTTTAAGTTTACGAAGCGAGGCACCGGCGTCGGAAAGCGTATCTTCCTGCAGGCGCCGCTGCACCATCATTTTCAGATGTCCGGTTGGAAGGAGCCGAAGATCGTCTTTCGCTTTGTTATCGCTGCGATTCTTTTCGCCCTCCTAAGCCTTTCGACGCTGAAGCTTAGGTAGGTAAGATAAATGGATGCGGGGTTTCGGCGGTGCGGATGATTTTACGTGCTCGTCCGCTCCTTATCTGTTTTCGCGTGATTCTCTCAAATGGAAATTTCAGGTAGAAAAGCTTTGGTTCTCGGTGCTGGGAAGTCCGGCATCGCGTCTGCGAAATTCCTTGCGGCGCGTGGAGCGACGGTCGCTCTTCATGACAAGAAGCCGGTCGAGTCCTGGTCTGAGGAAGCTCGCGGGTTAAAAGCCTCGCACAAGGTCGGGCTTATCGGCGGCGACCTTCCGGGTTGGCTGCTCGATCAGATCGATCTCGTCGTGATCTCGCCCGGCGTGCCGAAAACGACCTTGCCCGCTCGCTACGTCGATCGAAAGGACGGCGAAGTCATCGGCGAGGTCGAGCTTGCGTATCGTTTCCTAAAGGGACGGATCGTCGGCATTACGGGATCGAACGGCAAGACAACAACTACCGCTCTGATCGGCGAGATCCTAAAGGCCGCCGGTTTGCCGACGCAGGTCGGCGGCAACATCGGAACTCCGCTGCTCGATCTGTTCGAAAATTCGAGAGACGACGGATGGACAATCGTCGAACTTTCAAGTTTTCAGCTCGAGACGATCGTGGACTTTCGCTGCGATATCGCGCTTTGTCTGAATGTAACGCCGAATCACCTCGACAGATATGACTCCTTTCTCGACTACGCCGCCGCAAAGCATCGCATCTTTTTGAATCAGCGCGCCGAAGACACAGCGATATTGAATGCCGACAATTCTGTTACGAATGAATGGTCGAACGGCCTGCGGGCAAACGTCATAAAATTCAGCGTCTTGAAAGAGCTTGATAAGGGAGTTTTCTTGCGCGGCCGCGAGCTCCTGAGTTCGCTCAATGGCCGCGAAGTGATCTTGACGACGCGTGACGAGATCTTCCTTCGCGGGCTTCATAACGTCGAGAATGTGTTGGCTGCCTTCGCTGCCGCGATAACTTGCGGCGTCGATATTGCGACCATTCGCAAGGCCGTTGCTGACTTCAAGGGCGTCGAACATCGGATTGAATTCGTTGAAGAGATCGACGGCATTCGCTTTTATAACGACTCGAAAGCAACGTCGGTCGATGCCGCCGCAAAAGCGCTGAGCGCTCTTAGCGAAGAGGCCGGCAAGACGATCTTGATCCTCGGCGGGCGCGGCAAAAACGCTCCGTATGCTCCGCTTATCCCGTTGATCCGCCAATGCGTCCGTCGCGTGATCGTGCTCGGCGAAGACGCCGACAATATCGAATCTCAACTCGCAGGCGAGACCGAGATTCATCGTGTTGCAAGCCTCGAGGAAGCGGTCTCTGCAGGCTTTGCGGCGGCCGAAGCAAATGATTCCGTCTTGCTTGCTCCCGCCTGTGCGAGCTTTGATATGTTCAAGAGTTTTGAGGAACGCGGCAGAATTTTTAAGCAGGCGGTCCGTGGGCTGAAAGACGGGAGGCGATCGGCGAATTAAAGTGGCGGAAGAACGAAATACAGATTGGTTTATGTTCGTGCTAGCGGCGGGCCTCGCGCTTTTCGGCACGCTGATGGTGTATAGCGCGTCGGCGATGATCGCCTTTCGCGAAAGCCAGGAGACGAGCCAATTCGGATATTTCTACAAGCAGTTGACGTTCGCACTTATTGGTGTCGCGTTGATGTTCATCATCAGTCGTTTCGATTACCGGATCCTAAATAACCGCGGTGTCGTTTACGCGATCCTAGCGCTAACTTCGTTGATGCTGTTCGCCGTGTTCTTCTTTCCCGCCATCAACGGAGCAAAACGCTGGATCCGATTTGGGGGCTTTTCACTCCAACCGTCGGAGATCGCGAAACTTGCGCTGCCCGTCTTTCTCGCGTGGTTTCTAACAAAGAACGAGACTACCGTCGAAGACCTTAAGAAAACCGTCGTCCCATGCGTGCTCGGCCTTCTTCTGCTCGCGGGTTTAGTGATGGCCGAAAAGGATCTTGGGACAACGATGGTGCTTTGCGCCGTCTTTTCGGCAGTCTATTTCGCGGCCGGTGCGAAAATAATGCACATTGCGAGCGTCGCCGCCGCGATGGTGGTTGCCGGAGCCGCAGCGCTGATCTTTGCACCGTGGAGAGTAGCTCGCTTGATGGCATTCCTCGATCCCTTTAGATACTCGGACGATGCGGGTTATCAGGTCGTGCAGTCGCTATATGCGATCGGTTCGGGCGGCGTCTTCGGCGAAGGGTTTGCACAAGGGCAAGCAAAGCTTTTCTATTTGCCGTATCCTTATTCTGATTTCATTTTTTCCGTCGTCGGGGAAGAGTTGGGTTTGATCGGCACGCTGGCGGTCGTGCTGGCGTTCGCTCTACTTTTTTGGCGTGGAACGCGAGTCGCAATGCTCGCTCCTGACAGATTCGGTATGCTGCTTGGCATCGGACTGATAACGGGTTTGATCGTCCAGGCGCTTTTTAATATCAGCGTCGTGATCTCGATCCTTCCCGCGAAGGGAATTCCGCTGCCGTTCATTTCGTACGGCGGGTCGTCGGTCGTGGTTTCGCTGGTCGCGGTCGGGATCTTGTTGAGTATCTCGCGGTATGCAGGCGCACCGGAGGGAAATACATCGACCCGCCGAAAAACCTCAAGCCGTCGGAGGTAAATTTTATGCCGAGAGTCCTAATAGCTGCCGGCGGGACCGGCGGCCACATCTATCCGGGCATCGCCGTTGCAAAGGAACTTATGAGCCGCGACGAAACTTCGGAGGTTCTTTTCGTCGGAACGGCGAAGGGGTTGGAGACGCGCATCGTGCCGGAGAACGGCTTTCAACTCTCGGTGATAAAGAGCACGGGCCTGAAGAACGTCGGGTTAAAGGGCAAGATCCGCGGAATGTGGACCCTGCCGAAGAGTTTTCTTGAAGCGTGGAAGTTGATCCGGGATTATCGACCGAATGTCGTCATAGGTGCGGGTGGTTACGTGTCAGGTCCGGTTCTGCTTACGGCAGCGTTGATGGGACGGCGGACGCTTGTGATGGATTCGAACGCGCTGCCTGGATTTACAAATCGAAAGCTTGCAAAATTCGTCGATAAGGCGGCGTTGACGTTCGAAGAAGCGGTGCCGTTCTTCGGCAAGAAAGCCGTCGTAACGGGGAATCCCGTGCGCGGAGAATTTTTCGATATCGAGTTCGAGGAGCCGCGTTCGCCTCTGCGCCTTCTTGTGTTCGGCGGCTCGCAAGGTTCTCAGGCGATAAACCGCGCGGTAACTGCGGCGACCGAATTTCTGGACAAAGCGGCGGTCTCGATCGTGCATCAGACCGGTGAATCGGATCAGGAGAACGTTTCATCCGAGTACGAAACGGCGGGTTGGGAAGTCGAAGTTAGGCCGTATATCACGAATATTGTCGATTCATTTCGCGAGACCGACCTGATAATTTGCCGTGCGGGCGCAACGACGTGCGCTGAAGTTGCAGCGGCGGGAAAGCCCGCAATAATGATCCCTTTGCCGACTGCGGCAGACGATCATCAGCGGAAGAATGCCGAAGCTCTGGTTCGCGCGGGAGCTGCGGAAATGATCCTGCAAAGCGAATTGACAGGGAAGACACTTGCAGACAAGATCGACGAATTCATTGCCGACCGCACACGGCTCGTTGAAATGTCGCGTTCGGCAAGAAAACTCGCGCGGCCGGATGCGGCAGCGGCAACCGTTGATATAATCGAAGAGTTAGCAAAGAAATAAACAGATATTTTTTTCAAGATAGTTTTAATGTTCAGACACGTAAGAAAAATCCATTTTGTCGGTATCGGCGGCATCGGAATGAGCGGTATCGCCGAGGTATTGTTGAGCTTGGGCTTCTCCGTCTCGGGTTCGGATCTTCGATGCGGGCAGAATACGGAAAGATTGCTCGATCTATTCGACCTGAAGTTCTTCGAAGGACACGCGGCTGAGAATATTGGCGATGCTCAAGTCGTTGTTTACTCATCGGCGGTAAAAGACGATAATCCCGAGATCGTCGCGGCAAAAGAGCGTGGAATTCCCGTGATACCGCGTGCCGAAATGCTCGCAGAATTGATGGTGCTAAAGCAGTATGCCGTTGCGGTTTCGGGTACGCACGGGAAGACGAGCACGACATCGATGGTCGCAACGATCCTTGGGCACGCGGGCATCGACCCGACGGCGGTTGTCGGCGGAATTGTAGAACAACTTGGTTCGAACGCAAGCTTAGGTACGTCCGAATGGTTCGTCACCGAAGCAGACGAGAGCGACCGCTCTTTCCTGATGCTCTATCCGACGATCGCCGTCGTTACGAATATCGACAAAGAGCATATGGAATCGTACAAAGGGATGGACGATGTCGTCCAATGCTTTACCGACTTTGTGAATAAGGTTCCGTTCTTCGGAGCCGCGATCATCTGCCTTGACGACCCGAACGTCCAGCTCATCATCCCGCACATTAAGCGTCGCCGCGTTACATACGGAATGACGGCTCAGGCCGATGTTTCGGGCCATGAAATACGTTACGACAGCGAGTTCGGCTCTAGATTCAAGGTGTGGCGGGGCGACACTGTCCTCGGCGAAATACATCTGCCCGTGCCGGGCAAACACAATGTTTATAACGCTCTTGCCGCGACCGCCGTCGCCCTCGAAATGGATATAGCCTTCGAGACTATCGTCGAAGCATTTGCGACGTTCAAGAACGCCAACAGACGATTCCAGTTCAAGGGCGAAGGCAATGGCATCACCGTCGTTGATGATTACGGCCATCATCCGACGGAGATCCTTGCAACCCTTGGCGCCGCAAAGAATGCCGCCGCAGGACGGCGCACTGTGGTGATCTTTCAGCCGCATAGATATTCGCGCACGAGCGAACTGATGGACGATTTCGTCGTTGCGTTCAATAATGCAGACGTCCTTTACGTGCTCGATATTTACGCCGCGAGCGAGACGCCGATCGAAGGCATCACAGCGGAAGTGTTAACGGAAAATATAAAGCGTTTCGGGCATAAAAATGTAACGTATATCGGAGACATTGATAAGGCAGCCGACCGCGTCGTCCCGGAACTTGTGGCCGGCGATCTCGTAATTACGCTAGGCGCCGGAACCGTTACTCGCCTCTCGGACGAGATCGTTGATAGAATAAAGCCGAAAGACAATGGCGAAGCGTAAGAGGACTCTCAAAAGCAACCGGACCAAGAAGAAAGCAAGGCGGTCTAACATCGACCCGGCCGCCGGCGAGCGTCTCGGCAAGGCCATTATCGGTATCGTCGTTGCGGGCTTGCTGCTTGCAGGGATCGGCTTTGTCGCTCTCGGCGCGTACCGCTCTGCGGTGAATTCCTCATTTTTTGACCTCAAGGCAGTGAATGTTGTCGGGACCGATCGCTCATCCGCAGATGATATTAAGAAGATCGTTCTCGTAAGTTCGGAAAAGACCGGCGTTTGGGAGAGCGATATCGCCGGTATTCGGCAGAAGATCGAGACGCTTCCGTTCGTAAAAACCGCGTCGGTCTCGGTGGCTCTTCCTTCCGGGATCCGTGTCGAAGTTGTCGAACGCGTGCCTGTTGCGATCGTTCGGCTCGAAAATGGCGATCAGTTGGTCGATGACACGGGAATGTTCCTCGCTCCGGTAACGAAGGCCGAACCCGAGCTGCCGTTCGCGATGCGCGGTTGGGACAGGTCGAAGTCTGCGAACGCACTCGATGACAACCTTGCTCGGCTGAAGCTATATCGGAAGATGGTCGAAGATTGGAAAGATTTTGGCCTTGCGACACGCGTAAAGGAAGTGAACCTAGCCAATCTTCGCGAGCCGAACGCCGTGATCGAAGACAGCGGCCGTCCGATCAACGTGTTTCTTGCTAAAGATAATCTTGCAAATGGCCTGAAGGCGGCGCTCGAAGCTGTTGCCGGCAAAGGCGAAAAGGTCCAAGCCGTAAATGCGGCCGGTATCTATCCGATACTTGAATACTTAAACAATTAGTTTATACTGTCTAGCGTAAACCTCTGATGAATAATGACATACACGCAATTGGTCTCGATGTCGGCACTAGCCGCGTGCGTTGCATAGTCGCGGAACCGGCGAACGACGGGAAACTGAATATCGTCGGCGTCGGCGAGGCGGAATCGCGTGGAATGCGGCGCGGGATCGTAACATCGACCGAGGCTGTTGCCGACGCCATTCGGAAAGCGGTCGGCGAGGCCGAACGTGTGAGCGGACTTGAGATCGAGTCGGCGACCGTCAACTTTTCAGGTGAGCATTTTCAAGGCGAGAATAAGGCGGGAGTCGTCGCCGTCGCCGGAGCGAATAAAGAAATATCAGAGGACGATATCGAGCGCGCGATCGACTCCGCGAGTGCGATGCCGCTGCAGCCGGGTTGGGAGATCGTCGATCGGCTTCCGCAGGAATTTATCATCGACGGCCAGGACGGCATCATCGAGCCGATCGGTATGACAGGCTCACGGCTTGAGGCACGCGTCCACGTCGTAACAAGCCCGAGCGCGGGGAAGCAAAATCTTGCAAAGGCAGTCGAACGAGCAGGACTCGACATCGAGCAGAGCGTCCTCGAACCGCTCGCCGCCAGCGAAAGTGCGATAACCGACGACGATCGCGAATACGGCTGCGCGGTCGTGAATTTCGGCGCAGAACTCACGAACCTTACGATCTATACTCGCGGTGCCGTCCAGCACATGGCGGTCTTTCCGTTCGGCAGCACGCATTTTACAAAGGACATTGCGGTCGGTTTGCGTGTTTCGATCCCGCAGGCGAATCAGATCAAGCATGATTTCGGCTGCGTTGCCGGGTTCTTGCTCGACGACGATGAGCGTCAGGAAATGATCGAGATCATGCCCGTCGGACGCAGCGAAAAGCGCGGCCTCTCAAAAGAGATCCTTGCCGACATAATGCAGCCGCGTGCCGTCGAATTGCTCCAGCACATCGCGCGTGAAACGCGAAAAGTTCCGCTTCAGATATCAAGCGGCGTTGTCCTTACGGGCGGCGGGTCGATGGTTCGCGGACTTTGCGAGATCGCTGAACAGGTTTTTGACGCTCCGACGCGGCTCGGTTTTCCGGAAAAACATCTCTTTGGCGGCCTTATCGAACAGGTCCAAACTCCCGCGTGGGCAGTCGCCTGCGGTCTTGCCGGCTTCTCTTACCGTTCGGCTCTTCGCGACGAGAACTCCCACGGACGCGGAACTGTACGCCGCGTTGCCGATTGGTTCGACGGATTAAGAAAAAAAATTAAATAAATGCTAAACTTCGATTGGCTTTTTATCACCAATCGTTGTATGCTCTTTAGCCGTCAGCACTACATATAGTTGCGACAGTTTAAGAGCTTAAGGACTTCGCGTTCCCCAACGACAATACTGAAAGTTTAGCTGATTCGACCTTAGGAGGATGGCCTGCAAGTGAGCAATACAGGGATCAAAATGTTTATTGATGAACCGCCGATAACCGGTGCGCGGATCAAAGTGATCGGCGTTGGCGGCGGCGGAGGCAACGCGGTGAATCGAATGATCGAGGCCGGCATCAAAGGCGTCGAGTTCATCGTGGCAAATACGGACCTGCAGGCGCTCGAGGCGTCGTCGGCTCCGATGAAGATCCAGCTCGGTACTAAGTCCACACGCGGGCTCGGAGCTGGCTCGAATCCAGAGACCGGCCGAGCTGCCGCGCTTGAAGATCATCAAAAGCTGCTCGACATTCTCGAAGGCTCGGATATGGTTTTTGTTACCGCCGGAATGGGTGGCGGAACGGGAACGGGCGCTGCTCCTGTCGTCGCATCGCTTGCGACGGAACTCGGCGCTTTGACGGTCGCCGTCGTTACGAAACCTTTCACGGTCGAAGGCCGTCGAAGAATGGCGCAGGCCGAGGAAGGGCTTGCCGATCTTCGCGGTGTCGTGGACACGCTTATTACGATACCGAATTCAAAGCTACGCGAGGTCGAAGAGAAGATCACGATCCTCGATGCGTTCCGACGTGCCGACGACGTTCTATTGCAGGCCGTTCAGGGCATTACCGACCTCATTATGACGCCGGGCATCATTAATCTTGATTTCGCGGACGTTACTTCCGTGATGCGCGGTAAGGGCGTAGCCTTGATGGGCGTCGGCCGAGGCGAGGGCGAAGAGGCTGCGTCAAAGGCGATGCGCGCCGCTCTCGATTACAAACTTCTCGAAGAGAATTCGATCAAGGGCGCAAAAGCTGCTCTCATCAATGTAACAGGCGGTCCGGATATGATCTTGAGCGAGGTCGAGGATGCGATCGGAATGATCGAAAACGAGGCCGACGATAACGCGGACATCATTTGGGGCAGCGTCATCAAGGACGATATGGCGAGCGAGATCAAGATCACGGTCATTGCGACCGGTTTTGATACCGCTGCGTCGGTTTCGCTCCCTTCGCCGAAGGTCGTCGAGGCGGTTGCCGTCGCGGCGAACGCTCGGGCGAACTTTGTGCCGATCCCGGATGCGATCGGCAATGACGATCTCGAAACGCCGACGTTCCTTCGCCGGCAGGCCGACTAAGCGCATTACGGTTTTTTGCGTAAATGGCCGATAATCAGGCTATGACGTTGAAGCCGCGAATCGCGATCACCACGGGAGATGCCGCAGGCATCGGGCCGGAAGTCGCGGTCAAAGCTCTCGAAGACGCGAACCTTCGCGATGCAGCCGACATCATTCTTGTAGGCGACGCCGCTCATTTACGAGCCGTCGCCTATCGTTTTTCACAGGGAAATTCTGTTTTAGACGCCATCACCATCGAAGACCTTGCGAATCTCCCGCAGGAGATCGTTTATGGGATCGATTCCGCAGTGACGGGCAAGGCAGCGGCAGAGAATATCGTTCGGGCGGTCGAGCTTTGGAAAGCGGACAAGATCGACGCAATAGTTACGGCCCCGATCAGCAAGAACGCGATCAAGCTCGCGGGTTTCAATTTTCCGGGCCACACGGAATTCCTAGCGCACCTTACCGATACAAATGAATTTGCGATGAGCTTTTTCGCCGGTACGCTTCGCGTTGCTCTGATGTCAACGCATCTGCCGCTGACGGAAGCGATCGCATTTGTAACTGCAGAGCGCGTCGCCAAGCTTATCCGCTTTTGCGATCGCGAATTTACAAAACTTCTCGGACGTAAACCGTGCATTGCGGTTGCGGGTATCAACCCGCATGCGTCGGAAGGCGGTATGTTCGGCCGCGAAGAAAGTGAAAGGATAGTACCGGCGATCGAGGAATGCTTTGCGGAAGGGATCGATGTTTCGGGGCCGCATCCTGCTGACACCGTATTTTTCAATGCCCAACGCGGGAAGTTCGATGCGGTTCTCGCGATGTATCATGACCAAGCGACGATCCCCGTAAAGACGACGGCCTTCGACCGTGCCGTAAACGTAACGCTTGGGCTTCCGGTGCTGCGGACCTCCGTCGATCACGGGACCGCTTATGATATTGCGGGCAAAGGCATTGCGAACGCAGAGAATATGACCGCGGCACTCGAACTTGCGATCGACCTTGTACGCCTTCCGAAGTAGTGTAAGTCGCCGGCCAATCTGCTAAAATATTCCATCGATCGCGGCTCGTCCGATACTCGCGCTTGACCGGACGTCTTTACGATAATATTCACCTGTGGAAAAAGTAAAACTCTTACTGGCCGATGATTCGGTCGCAATTCGCAAAGTCATCGAACTCACCTTTGCCGAGGAGGGCTACGACGTTATAACCGTCGGCGACGGTAACTCTGCGATGGAAAAATTCGTCGAGATCTCGCCGGATTGCGTTATCGCGGATATCAATATGCCTGGAATGGGCGGTTATCAGCTTTGCGAGATGATAAAGGGCGATGATTCCACGAGGACGATCCCTGTCATCCTTGTCGTCGGTTCATTCGAAGCGTTCGACCCCGGCGAAGCGTCCCGCGTAGGTGCGGATCATTATTTCACGAAGCCCTTCCAGTCGCTTCGGGATGTCGTTGCGAAGGTCGGTGAGCTTCTTTCGGTCAAGGATTTTCGCGAAGTCCGGCAGTTCGAGACCGAGGATATCGAGAGTCTTTACGCAGATTCGATCGTTGAGGACGATCCGGATATCGAGGTCGAGAACGAGATAACGCAAGAGTTCGGGGACGCTCTGTCTTCGGTGCCGGAACCGGACGATCTGATCGCCGATTCGTTTCCCGAACCGTCGGCCGATGCTGAGGCTGCGGCCGACGAGCATTTCGAACCTCACGCCGCAGACTCGGTTGCCGATTTAAATCACGATCTCGACGAGATCACACGCCAAATGGACGCCGCTCCGGAAGTCCAGACGCTCGTGCCGCACGAACCGTTTGTTCTCGCTGAAGATCAGTTTGATGTCGGGACTCCCGAGCCGGAAAATGAGGTCGCACTGCTCTTAACGGGCGAGGATGCCCTCGACCGGGTTTACGATTTTGCCGCGGGCGACGATGAACTGATCGACACTTTTCGGTTCCAGGAACAGGCGGAACCGGAAAGCACGGAATATCCGACCATTGAAGACCCCGAAATTCCCGTGGAGGACATCGACCCTTTCGGGGATGTTGCCGCGATCACGCCGCAGAACGCAGAGGTTTCTCAAGCGGTCAAATTCGAGCTTGACGACGCCGAAGTTGAGCTTCCTTCGGCGGACCGAACCGCCGACGTTTCTGAAACAACATTTCCGCCGGCTTTGATCGAGGCGATCGCTCAGCGAGTGATGGACAGGCTGTCTGAGAAGGCAGTTCGCGAGGCCGCACGCGAAGCCGTCCCGCGCATAGCTGAAAAGCTCATACGCGAAGCGTTGGACGAGGAAAGCAAGCGGCATTGACCGTAAAATTCGTAGTATCGTGAAGGGCGGTTTTCAGCCGATGCTGTAAACCGCCCTATCTTGTTTTAGAATTAATATTTTTGGACGCTTTATATGGAACTAGCTAAGGCATTTGACCCAAAGACCGCCGAAGGCCGATACAAAGCCTGGGAAGAGAAAGGCTTCTTTGCCCCCGAGATCAATGAGGATGAGTCGGCACCGACCTATTCGATCGTCATTCCGCCGCCGAACGTAACGGGCAGCCTGCATATGGGGCATGCGCTCCAGCACACTCTGATGGACGTGCTGGCGCGTTGGAAGCGTATGCAGGGCTTTCGCACGCTATGGCTGCCGGGAACGGATCACGCAGGCATCTCCGTACAGCGTAAGGTCGTCGAGCAGCTTCGAAAGGACGAAGGCAAGTCTCCCATAGATATCGGCCGCGAGGAGTTCGTGCGTCGGGCTTGGAAATGGAAAGAGCAGTATGGCGATACGATCACGGAACAAATGCGTCGCGAAGGAGCGTCGGTCGATTGGTCGCGGCAGAGATTCACGATGAACGAGGCTCTCTCTCTCGCCGTCCGGAGCGTGTTCGTCTCGCTCTATGAGGAAGGAAATATCTATCGAGGCCTTCGCATCGTGAATTGGTGTCCGAAGGACAAGACCGTCCTCTCCGACCTCGAGGTAAAAGAAGAGACTCGGAAAGACGGGAAGCTTTATTACTTAAAATATCCCGTTTACAGTGCCGAGACGGGAGACAGGAGACAGGCGACAGGAGATTCTGAGGATCAAGGCCTGCGCTCTGCGATCCGCGCTCCATTTCTTGTTGTTGCGACTACGCGGCCTGAAACGATGCTCGGCGATACTGCCGTTGCCGTGAATCCGTCCGACGAGCGTTATGCAGATCTGATCGGGAAGATGATCGAGCTGCCGCTCACGAACCGCAAGATCTCGATCATTGCAGACGAATACGTTGACGCTGAGTTTGGTACCGGCGCGGTGAAGATCACGCCCGCGCACGACCCGAACGACTATCTCGTCGGCGAACGGCACGACCTTGAGCAACTGCTCGTGATGGACGAAGCAGGTCGGATGAACGCCGCGGCCGGCGCGGATTTCGAAGGACTTGATCGATTCGAGGCCCGTGAAAAGGTAGTTGCGCGGTTCGAGGAACTCGGCCTGCTCGAAAAGATCGAGGATTACGAGATCACTCTGCCTGTTTGCGAACGCTGTAAGACGATCGTCGAACCGATCTTAAGCGAACAGTGGTTCGTCAAAATGGAAGATATGCGCGACATCGCCCTCGAAGTTATGCGGGGCGAAGGTGTACCGCATTTTTTCCCGCAGGTCCCGCACGAAAAGGTCTATACGAACTGGCTCGAAAATCTAAAGGATTGGACGATCTCTCGGCAGCTTTGGTGGGGACATCAGATACCTGCTTGGTATGACGACGAAGGAAATGTATTTGTCGCGATGAGCGAGGCTGAAGCGCGCGAGAAGGCCGGCGGCAAGGAATTACGGCAGGATCAGGACGTGCTGGACACGTGGTTCTCGAGCGGATTGTGGGCATTTTCAACACTCGGTTGGACCGGCAAAAACGACATAGCCGACTCGCCCGATCTCGATAAGTTCCTGCCGACGAATGTTCTCGTAACGGGTCGCGACATTATTTTTCTATGGGTATCTCGAATGGTTATGCTGACGAAGAAATTCACGGGCAAGATACCGTTCAGCGACGTCGTCGTTACGGGAACCGTTCTCGGCAAGGACGGCAAGCCGATGTCGAAGTCGAGGAACAATGGCGTCGATCCGATCGAGATGTTCGATAAATTCGGCGTTGACGCGACGCGAATATATCTGGCGTCGATCGCGACGGGCGCAGACATCAAGTGGAACGATCTGCTGATCGAGACTTACCGCAATTTTGCGAACAAGATCTGGAACGCGACGCGCTTCTGCCTTTTGAATTCTGACAACGCAGCGATCAGGCCGTTCGATCTGACGACGGTCAGGTCAATGGCTGCGGCGGATCGCTGGATACTTTCGCGGCTCACACGCACGTCGCAGGCGGTCAACCACGCCCTCGAGACCTATCAGTATCACGAAGCCGTCTCGCTCCTTTATCATTTCTTTTGGGACGATTTCTGCGATTGGTATATCGAACTCAAGAAGGATGAGATCACAAGCGGCGATGCGGACGCGAGTTCGTTCATCCTTTCCGTGCTTGAGCAAGCTCTTCGGCTTCTGCACCCATTTATGCCGTACTTGACCGAGGAACTTTGGCAAAAGTTGCCGGGCGTCGGCCGGAGCTTGCACAATCCGGCCTATTCGAACGCCGATAAAACGATCATGCTCGCCGATTTCCCGAAGGGCGAGGCGCACTTCATCGACGAAATGGCGGAGAACGAGATCTCGGCGGTGGTCGAGGTGATCACGAAGGTCCGAAATATACGCGCTGAAATGAATATCCCGCCGTCGATCAAGTTCGTTGTGCATTTGGGCGGAACTGCCGAGTTGCGCGACATCCTTGCGGCAAATGAGGAGCAGATATTGAAACTTGCGAGAGCTTCTGAACTCGTCCTGTCAAACACGCTTTTTGTTCCGAAAGCGTCGGCGAAAGCGGTCCTCGCGGGCGGTGCTGAGATCGCGGTTCCGCTCGAAGGGCTGATCGATTTCGAAAAGGAACGCAACCGTTTGCAGAATCAGATCGAGAAACTCGCGACGGAATTGGCGCGACTTGAAGGGCAGCTCTCGAACGCGAATTTCGTAGAGCGCGCGCCGGCGGAGAAAGTTAGGGAACTGCGAGAGCGAAAAGACGAGATCGAGCAGCAGACAGAGGCACTCACGCTAAATATCGCCGCGTTGAACTAAAGGAAAGAGAAGGCTCGAACTTCGCTCGTCCGTAAATGGAAGCGGCAGAGTTCGAGCCTTGTGCACGAAAGATCTAATCTAATCTTCGTCGGACGAGGCGGGAGTTCCCGGCGCGACGGTAACGGTTGCCGCTTTCGAATCCTTTTTCTCGCCGTTCTCGTTATACATTTCGGCGATGATCTGGAACGTGCCGCCCGCGGTGTCCGAGACGGTCTCATATTTGTACTTCGCAACCGCGTCGCCGTCGATGTCGAGATTGACGACGCTGTTATCGATGATCGTACCGGGCTTTACGCCGGCCATATTCTCGACCTGGATATACATCTTTACTTTCACCTTTCCAGGGTTATTGGCGACCTCGGCAACGGCGTAGATCGTGTCTCCGGCGGCAAACTTCGCTGACGCGCTATTTGCATCCGGGTCTTTGCCTGTTTTTAGGCTGCTGAGGTTCGCGCTGCTCATATTACAGGCAAAAGCTGCCGTGAAAATGACGGCAGCGACGATCAAAAGGCTTGCGGCATTGCGCATAGAAATGTTCTCTCCAAAAAGGTTGATATCAAGGTCGTTTTTACTGATGGAAGAGCGTAGCCTGAAACGGCCTTAGTGTCAATTGAAACCGGAGCTAATTGACACTATTTTTCGGTAACGTATGATTGTCATTTATGAATATGCTCGACAGCAGTGAATTGATGGCGTCTATCGGACAGTTCCTTGCCGAGGACATCGGCCGCGGCGACATTACGACGCGCTCCTGCGTGCCGTCCGACAAGATGGGCAGCGGCCGGTTCCTGGCGAAGGAATATATGGTCGTCTGCGGCCTTGACGTCGCAGAAGCCGTGTTCTTTCACCTCGATCCGGATTCACCTGAGATCGAGACGACCTTTAACGAGGGCGATGAGGTCGAGGAAGGAACGGTCATCGGAACGCTGAGCGGTTATGCGGACGTTCTGCTCACGGGCGAAAGGCTCGCGCTAAATCTGCTGCAGCGTATGTCGGGCGTGGCGACGTTGACGAGGCAATTCGTAAAAGCTATCGAAGGCACGGCCGCGGCGATCGTTGATACAAGAAAGACAACGCCGGGATTGCGAATGCTCGAAAAATACGCGGTCGTTGTCGGCGGCGGCAAGAATCACCGAATGGGCCTTGATGACGGAATTTTGATCAAGGACAACCACATCGCACTCGCCGGCGGTATTACCGAGGCTGTAAATGCAGCAAGGAGCCTCGCCGGACACCTTCATAAGGTAGAGGTCGAGATCACGAACTGGGCGCAACTACGCGAAGCGATCGAAGCCGGTGCCGAGATCGTGATGCTGGACAATCAAACGCCCGAAGAGGCCGCAAAACTCGTCGATATGGCACGGAACCTGAACCCGAGTGTCTTGATCGAAGCCTCCGGGAATATGACGCTCGACCGCGTTCGCTCATTCGCGGAAGCCGGCGTTGACCTGATCTCCGTCGGAAAGCTAACGCATTCGGCACGTGCGACGGACATTAGCTTTAAGATACAGGCGGCGTAGGCAGCGGATGCCGAGAGAGTTCGCTAAGTTTTTCGTCGGGTTTTAGCGACGGGATGAAGTAGATCGCCGCGATCAACAATAGAAGGGCGATGGTGCACCCGACGCTTCCTTCAATGCCGTAGCTTTCGCCCGTTAGCCATTTCGGTCCGTGATCCGTCTCGACGAAAAGCGAGATCGGCGAGAGGAACTTCAGTCCGCTGACCTCGACACCAAAGATCGAGCCTTGAGCGAAATTCCACATAAAGTGCAGGCCGAATGGAAGCCACAGGTCGAGGGTCTTTAAGTACGCGACGCTGAACACAACACCTGCGAGGATGGTGTTCACGGTCGAGACCCAGTCCGCGGCGGGGTTCGCGAGGTGTACGGCGCCGAAGAGAAGCGAAGTGAGAACGATCGCCAGCCACGCAAAGCCGCTGCGGGCGAAAGTTTGAAGAACGTAGCCGCGGAAAAGAGCTTCTTCGAAAGCGGCTCCGAACGCAAAAAAGACGAGCGAGAGCCCGATCTGATACGCGAGGACCGAAGCAGGCTCCGAGCTGACCGCGAATCTTAAGTTCCCATCGATGAACGCCGGTAAGATCGCTGCCATGATCGCTAAGAACCCGAGAAGATTGCCGATGGCGAAATGTTTGAGCCAACCCTTTGAGAATGACGCACCGAAGGCCGCAAATGGAAGCTTTTCAAAGAGCCAACCGCATCCCCAAGCGGACGCTCCGGCAAGAGTCGTGCCGACAAAAAGCCCCGCAAGCCCTAGCAGCCGCTGGTCGCCCGTCTCCTTCATAAAATGTGCGGTCGCAACGATCAGAAAGGCCTGCGACACGACAGAAACAGCGCCGTAAAGTACGAGGAAGAAGAGAGAGCGCCAGCCGCTTCGTATTAGCCCGTTCGTGTCGAAGAAAACTGTAGAAATTGTCATTAAGGTAAGACCCAGCGAGTCGCCGGCGCGGCTCTTGTTTCGTCCTGCTCATCTCTATGTCGGAGAATAGTTTATGATAACATCCAAAGCGTAATGGACACTTCCGAAAAGCCCAAGAAGAAGCGATTTTCACCCTGGATATTGGGCGCGATCGTGCTTCTGCTTTTCGTTTTCTTGATCCTCCTGCAAACATCGAATCTGTGGAAGAACCTGTCCGTCGAGACGACAAGCGACACGCTACTCCTTTACGCTCTGTCATCGTTCAATTTTATCGCCCTCATCGTCTTTGGGTTCATCTTCCTTCGGAGCATCGTAAAACTCGCCCGCGAGCGAAAGGCGCTGAAACTCGGATCGAAGATCAAGACGCGTCTGCTCTTCTATTTCTTCCTTGTAAGCCTCTTGCCGATCATTGCGATGGCAGTTTTCTCGTATCTTTTTATGAATCGGGCGCTCGAGCGTTGGTTCACCCAGATACCCGAGAATGTCGTTCGCCAAGCGAGGGAGGTACAAGGCCATTCGCTGAGCGACCGTACGACAAAGCTCGATGAATCCGCACAGATGCTAGCCTCTTCATTCGGGACGCGAAGCCTCACGAACGACGATCTTGCGAGGGTCGCCGTGGCGGGAAATCTTTCCTATATCGAGATCGTCGCGGGCGACGGCCATACGATCGATTCATATGAACGCGAGGTCCCGGACGCTCAGCGTGAAGAACTCTCGAAGGTGGTGGATTCGATCCACGCCGGGCAGACCGAGGACACAAACTTTCGCGATGGCCGCGGATTCGATGTCGCGATGGCCGAAATGCCGGGCGGGCGCACGCTCGTAATAATCCCGGACCCTTTCGGCGAGCAGACAGTGAGTCAGATCGTTGACAGCAGTTTGCGTGAATTCGACGAACTGAAAGAGAAGCAGGTGACCGTTCGTCAGGTCGGGCTTTTGACGCTCGGTGTGCTCACTTTCGTGCTGATGTTTGCGTCGTCCTGGATCGCATTTTACGTGGCTCGCGGCATTACGATCCCGATCCAAGCTCTTGCGGGCGGTGCAAAAGAGGTCGCGGGCGGCAATTTGGGCTATCAAGTGAACGCTCTCGCCGAGGATGAGCTGGAGCTGCTTGTCGCGGCATTCAACGAGATGTCAGCGACGCTTGCATCGAATTCGACCGAGCTGACAGACCGTAAGAAATACATTGAGACTATACTCGCGAGTCTGCCGACAGGCGTGGTCGCCTTCGATTCTGAGAATCGGGTTACGAGTATAAATCCGGCGGCTTCGGCGATATTGAACGAGACCGATCCGAATGTTACTCAAGTCTCGGGCGAATCTTTATTCGATGCGGACGGCGCTGTGATCGTAACGCGGTTGCTCAACCGTGCTCGACGTGTCGGCCGTGCGGCCGAGCAGATCACGCTCGACGGGCGCGGTGCCGGACGCGAAATAATGGCGGCCCTATCTGCAACCGCGTTGCCGTCGGGAGGCGGCGTCGTACTTGTTCTCGAAGATCTTTCGGAGCTTATTTCGGCTCAGCGTGCAGCAGCGTGGCAGGAAGTTGCACGGCGCATGGCGCACGAGATCAAGAATCCGCTCACGCCGATCCAACTCTCGGCAGAACGTATCGCAAAGCGTTTCGGCAGCGAGCACACATCGGAGAATCCTGATCGTCCGGCGATCGGCGACGTTGTCGCTCAGAGCACTGAAACGATCCTTCGCGAGGTCGCGTCGCTGAAGTCGATGGTGGATGAATTCTCGCGATTCGCCCGTCTTCCGGACGTTAAACTCACGGTCGGCTCAGTCAACGACGCGGTCTTGCAGGCCGTAAATTCCTACGAAGGGAGGCATTCGGATATCGAACTCGACGTGCGGCTTTCCGAGAACTTGCCCGAAATCCCGATCGACGACGAGCAGCTTGGCCGAGTTTTCGTTAATCTAATTGAGAACGCGGTCGAGGCGTTCGCCAACGGAGGGGCGGAGAAGCGTATCGATATACGGACACGGTTCGACGCCGCCCGCGACCTTATCGTCGCGGAAGTTGCAGATAACGGGAACGGCATCGCGCCTTCGGATCTGCCGAAGATCTTTCAGCCGTATTATTCGACCAAAGGGCGCGGGACGGGCTTGGGCCTCGCGATCGTAAGAAGGATAATTGTGGAGCACAAAGGCCGCATTTTCGCCGCTGCGAATTCGGGCGGCGGCGCAAAGTTCACGATCGAATTGCCGGGATCATAAAGCTTTTTATGTTGGAGAAGATCCTTATTGTCGATGACGAACGTGGTATTCGCGAGACGCTCCGCGGCGTACTCGAGGACGAAGATTTCATCGTTTCGACCGCGGTCTCCGGCGAAGAATGTCTCGAAGCGGTAAAACAGAATTCGTTCTCATGCATTCTGCTTGACATCTGGCTAGGCTCAGGTATTGACGGTCTCAAGACGCTCGAACGTCTCACCGATTCGGGAAGCGATGCCGCTGTCGTGATGATCTCCGGACACGGCAATATCGAGACAGCAGTTCGATCGACAAAACTTGGCGCGTTCGATTTCATCGAAAAACCGCTCAGCCTTGAACGCACCATCCTAACAGTGAAGAACGCGATCCGTCAGCGCAAGCTTGAGCAGGCGAACAAGCAACTACGGCGCGAGCTTGCGGTGCAATACGAGATGGTCGGCGAATCGATCGCGATGCGCGCTCTCCGCAAACAGATATCGATCGTCGCTCCGACCGAAGGACGCGTCCTGATCTCCGGCGAGAGCGGCACGGGCAAGGAACTCGTCGCACGTGCGATTCACAATCAATCGCATCGTTCCGGTGCCGCATTCGTCGAGATAAATTCCGCCGCGATCCCTGAGGAATTAGTGGAGAGCGAACTTTTCGGCCATGCGAAAGGAGCGTTCTCAGGAGCGACGAAAGCAAAAAAAGGAAAATTCCAAATAGCCGACGGAGCAACGCTTTTCCTAGACGAGATCGGCGATATGTCTGCGACGGTTCAGGCAAAAATGCTGCGAGTCTTGGAGGAACAACGGTTCGAACCTGTCGGCAGCAACACGGCCGTAACGGTGGACGTCCGCGTGATCTCCGCGACGAACAAGTCACTGGATTCGCTGATCGAGAACGGTGACTTTCGCGCCGATCTTTTCTACCGTTTAAATGTCATTCCGTTCCAAGTGCCGCCGCTCCGCGAAAGGCCTGAGGACGTGCCGCAGCTTATCGAGCATTTCAACCGGCGTTTCAGCGCCGACTACGGCAAGCATCCGAAAATATTTGCCGACGCGACCGTCTCGAAGCTACAGGAATATGCTTGGCCGGGAAATGTCCGCGAGTTGAAGAATACGGTCGAACGCGTGGTCATTATGGCCGGTAATGCCGAGATCTTGCCTGAGGATCTACCCGAACTATCGGGCGAGACGGCCGAGGCCGCGCATTTCCGCTTTCAGAAATTCAAGGACGCGACCGACGCGTATCAGCGGGATTTCATCCGCCACAAACTAGCGCAGTTCGACGGCAACGTAGCAAAGGCTGCGGAAGATATGGGCGTCGATCGCAGCCATCTGTATCGCAGAATGCGCAACCTCGGTATCAAGAGCTAGGGCTTCTTGGGAACCGGGAACCCGCGATCCTTCATCAACGCCTCGACCTCGGCATCGTGCCCGCGGAAGAGCTTATACGCCACGAGCGGATCGATCGTATTGCCGATCGAGAACACGTATTTCTTCAAACGCGCCGCAACTTTCTTGTCATATGGACCGCCGGCTTCCGTGAATGCTTCGAAGGCATCCGCCGAGTGAACGTCCGACCAGAGATAGCTGTAATAGCCGGCAGAATAGTCGTCGCTCCCGAAGATATGGCGGAATTGCGTCGGCCTGTGCCGCATAACGATCTCCTTCGGCATATTCAACGCAGCAAGCGTCTCCTGCTCGAACTTATCAGGATCGACGGGCGTGTCGCCGGCAAGGTGCATCTTCATATCGACAAGAGCGCTTGCAAGGTATTCGGTCGTATCGAAGCCTTGATTGAACGTCGAAGCCGCTTGGATCTTTGCGACAAGTTCTTTTGGTATCGGTTTGCCCGTCTTGTAATTGATCGCGAACTTGTTCAATACCTCCGGCGTCGGAAGCCAATGCTCAAGGATCTGCGAAGGGAATTCGACATAATCGGACGGCACCGAAGTTCCCGAGAGCTTCGGATACGTAACGTTCGACGAAAGCCCGTGCAGTGCATGCCCGAATTCATGGAACATCGTCGTCGCGTCATCCCAAGAGATGAGGACGGGTTCGCCCGGCTTTGCCTTCACGAAGTTCGAGTTGTTCGAGACGATCGTCGTGATCTCCTTTCCGTTAATACGAGACTGGTCACGATACTGATTCATCCAGGCACCGCTGTCTTTGCCGTCGCGAGCGTACGGATCAAAATACCAAAGGCCGATGTGCTTGCCTGTCTTCTTGTCCGTAACCTCATAAACCGTTACGTCCGGGTGGAATACGGGAACTCCCTCGACCTTCTTGAATCCAAGGCCGAAGAGTTCGCCCGCGACCCAGAACATTGCCTCGCGCATCTTGTCGAGCTGCAAGTAAGGCTTCACTTCGTTCTGGTCGAGGTCGTATTTTTCCTTTCGGACCTTTTCCATATAGTAATGATAATCCCACGGCTCGATCTTGACGCCTTTGCCCTCAGCATCCGCAAGCTTCTGCATATCGGCGACTTCCTCATGAACGCGACCGATCGCCGCGGGCCAGAAGGCTTCCATCAATTTCATAGCGTTGTCGGGTGTCTTCGCCATCTTCTGTTCGAGGATCCAATGAGCATGCGTCGGGAAGCCAAAGAGCTTTGCTCGAGTCGCCCGTAGTTTCAGGATCTGCGTAATGATCGCCTTGTTGTCGCGTGTGTCGTTATTGTCGCCGCGGCTTACGAACATCTTCCAGACCTTTTCGCGAAGTCCGCGATCGTCGGCGTAGGTCAGAAAGGGATCGGTCGATGACCGAGTGTTGCGGATCATCCAGCCATTTTTGCCCTTCGAGGCCGCATCGGCGGCAGCCGCGTCCTTCAATGACTGGGGAAGGCCCGAAAGCTGGCTATCGTTATCGATCAGAACGTAAAGTTCGCCCTCTTCACCCTGTAGATTCTGATTGAATTTCGCAAAGAGGCTTGCAAGTTCCTGATTGAGTTTGGAAACCTCTTCTTTCGTTGCGGTATCAAGCTTCGCCCCGGCGTGCACAAAATTCTCGTAATAGACCTTTACGAGCCGCTGCTGTTCGGCGGTGAGTTTCTTCTTCGCAGGCGAATTATTTACGGCCTCGATGCGTTTGAAAAGAGCGCCGTTCTGGACGATCTTGTCGTAATGCGCGGCAAGCTTCGGCCCCATTTCGGCTTGCACAGGAGCAAATTCCGGCGAGTTCATATTCGTCGCCCAAATGCCGAAGATGATATTCACCCGAGCGAGCATCTGGCCGGACTCCTCAAGCGGCACGAACGTGTTCGCGAATGTCGGCCTCGCTTTATTGTTCGCGATCGCGTCGATCTCCTTAAGATTCACAGCCATCGCTGTCTCGAACGCCGGTTTGAAATCAGCGATCTTGACCTTGTCGAATGGCGGAATCCCGCCGTAAGGTCCGGTCCAGTCTTCGGTCAGCGGATTCGACGCAGGACTCTCGACCGCCGCCGTCGCCGTTCGCGGTTCAATCTGCATAAAAATCACAAAGAGGGACGCGAGCAAAACCGCGCCGGCCGTCAAACGAAATATTCCGATCTTGTGCATTGTTAGGGAATCTCCTCAAGGTCTTTAGATTCTACATTTAACCGAGCGGTTGGACAAAGAAGCGGGGAAACTGCGACCGCTTGGATCGCAAAAAAGCTGCCGGGAACGGACGCGTTCCAGACAGCCTTCTATATTGTGGTACACCCGGCATGATTCGAACATGCGACCCCTTGATTCGTAGTCAAGTACTCTATCCAGCTGAGCTACGGGTGCACAAAGGCGAACTGATAGACTACATATCCGCCCGTGCAGATGT
>Ga0138256_10000658_pt1 | contig 37355 bp, 19 predicted proteins | sample KNB2016incub_MG_FD_105486 | JGI IMG/M metagenome (GOLD analysis project Ga0138256, IMG submission 105486) | Active sludge microbial communities from wastewater in Klosterneuburg, Austria - KNB2014incub_MG | ecosystem: Engineered > WWTP > Activated sludge > Unclassified | place: Austria... | reverse complement strand
GGGTCGGGGCTTTTTGGGTTCGTGCATTTTGTTCGCAGGGGCCGCCTGGCCCCTGCACCCCGGCCAGGGGGTGCGGCGCCCCCCTGGACCCCCCGCATCAGGTTTGGCCTGTATGCTGCCGCCGGGTCGCCGTCGGCGCGTAGGTGGGAGCGGACGCCCGGATCCTGTCGAACGAGCAAGTGATGCACGATCGAGCAAGGTCGTCGTGACATGCAACTCGATTGATGACGTTGCCCTCGTTGACGTTTTTGGCCCGCACCGCGCGGGACAGTTCAATTCTCGTGGGGTGCCGCACTTCGATCCGCCAGACCTCTTCCGGGCGCGAGACCGCGTGCTTGAACGACCGGAAATTCCGATGCGGGGGGTCCAGGGGGGCGCCGCACTCCCTGGCCCGGGTGCAGGGGCCAGGCGGCCCCTGCGAACAAAATGCACGAACCCAAAAAGCCCCGACCCCAACCCACCCCGCCCGCCGGCCCAGACCCTCCCCTCCCCCCCCTCCCCTCGTCGGCGCACCCACCCGCCCCAAGTCCTCGCCCCTCCCAAGACATGCGTCGGCTTCACTCGCCCCTCAGACGGTACCCATGCAGCGCTAGGGCAGCGGCGTTACCCTCCCGTGGGTGTTCGACCCGTGACGACACCGCACAGGAGACATCCATGCCGCCCCGACGACGTCCGCTCCCTGGTCGAATGGCCGTTCTCCCCCGCCTGCTCGGCATCCTCCTCACGTTCGCCGCCGCCGTCAGCCCATCCTCGTCCGCCGTCGCCGCATCCCCGGATGTCCATGACCCGGCCGGGTGGTGGACGTTTGCGCGCGGCGACGAGGCCCTTGCTACCGCCGTACATCCGATGGACGGCCGCGTCTGGATCGGCACCGAGGGCGGCGGCGTCGTGATCTGGGACACGGCAAACCGGACGTCCGAGCGCTTCCTCTTCCCAAACCAGCCCGGCCTGCGCTCGAACACCGTGTATGACATCGCATTCGACCCGCGCAACGGCGACGCATGGCTTGCGACGGCGGACGGCCTCACGCATGTGGCCCGCAGCACCGGATGGTGGACGACGTACGTTCATCCGTCCCTCGTACCGCAACGGCCCAGCCTGGACGTCGCGGTCATCGACGACGGCCTGCCGCCGCTCCGCGTCTGGAGCGCCGTCGCTGTTGCGGCAGACGGCACCCTGTGGGCCGGCATTCCCCAGTCCGATCGGGCGCTGGACACGAGCGATGCCCGCACGCTGGACCGATTGTCACCGGACGGCGGCGTCGTGCGCCGCACGCCCGATGGGCGCTGGACCTGGTTCCCGTTTCACCCGCAGCGGCCTGCCGGTCCGGCCCGATCGACCGTCGCCGATCTGGCGGTGCTGCCGGACGGCCGGCTCGTCATCGCGCACGGGCGGCGCGGCAACACGGACTTCGCGCTCACGATTCACGACCCCGCATCCGGCGACTGGTCCGCCATCCGTTCCGTCGGCCCGATCGGCGCGGTGGCGGACGGGCCGCGGACGGGCCAGGTCATGCAGTTGGCCGTCGCGCTCGAGCCCGGCGGGGGCTTCAGCCTCTGGCTGGCCACATGGAGCCGCGGCGTCTACCGCTGGCAAGACGGGCACTGGACGGCGTTCAGCCGCACGGACCAGGGCGAAGGGATCGTGCCGGCGCCCGGCCTGTGCAGCGACCAGGTCTGGGCGATCGCGGCCGCGGCGGACGCGGTCTGGGCCGCGTGCGTTGGACGTTCGGGCGAGGAGGGGCTCGGGGTGAGCCGCTTCGACCGTGCCGCCGGTACGTGGCGGCGGATCGGCCCGGCGGAGGGACTCCCGACCGGCACCGTCACAGCCATCGCGGCCGTCGAGGGCGGCGCGTTCCTCGGCACGGACGAACCGACGACGCGCCACTCGGGTGGCCTCGGCGTCGTGCCCGTGATCGCCGGTGCGGACGGCGTGACGATCGAGCCGCCGTTGTCGACGTTCGGCGACGGCCGAACGCCGCCGGCGAACGAAGTGACGGCGCTGGCGTTCGATCCGACCGGCCGGTTGTGGGTCGGTACGCGCGGCGCCGGTCTGGCCGCGTTCGACCCGCGCGACGGCCGGTGGCGCTCTTGGACGGCCGCTTCGACGGACGACGGACTGTCGGGCGACGCCGTGACGGATATCCTGGTCGTCGGCGATGACGTCTGGGTGGCATCGACACGCAGCCGACACGCCGTGAACGGGCCGTCGGACGGCGGGCTGACGGTGATCGACCGCGCCAGCGGCGCGGTGCGGCGGACGATGCGTCCGTCCGCCGGCGGGCTGCCGAGCGGCCAGCCGAGCAGCCTTGCGCTCGGAGCGGACGGCCGGGTGTATGTCGGCTTCGGCGCCGCGACGGGCGGCGTCGGCATCGACGTGCAGCAGGGCAGCGGCGTGGCGGCCTATGACCCGGCGGCCGACGCCTGGTCGACGTGGCGGCGCGGTGCCGGCGGACTCGTCGGCGACACCGTCGTCGACTTGGCGAGCGGCGCCGAGGGAATCTGGGCGGCGGTCAGCTACGCCCCGGACGGAACGAGCGCTGCGCGGCTTACGGGCGGCGGGGCGGCGGTGCTCCACGATGACGCGTGGCTCGCTTGGCAGTCCGGTGACTTCGGGTTCACCAGCTACCGGGACGGCGAGATCTCGGGCGATGTGCGATCCGTGTACGAGGCGGCCGACGGCGCGGTTTGGGCGGGCAGCTACACGCTCGAAGGCGAGATCGCCGGCGTCTGGCCGAGCGTGGACGCCGTCGTGAACCGTTACGACCCTCTTCGCCGCCAATGGCGCACCGCGAAGTTCCCCGGGGACGGCTGGATCCCGGCGATCGTCGATGACGAGGACGGACGGTTGTGGCTCGGCACGTCGCGCGGTCACACCGGCGAGATCTGGCGGGCCGACGAGGTGCGAGGCGACCGGGACACCGTGGCCGATCGCCGGGATCCGGCGCTGGGGGGGATCTGGCTTGGCAGCGGCATCGCCGGGCCGTTTGACCGGATCGCGCCGGAGAACAGCGGGTTGGCTGCGCGGGCGATCTCGGCCCTGGCGATCGAGCCGGCGACCGGTCACGTCTGGGTCGGCACGTCGGGCGGTGGGATCGGTGTCTTCACCGGCGGCGAGCGGTTCGGCCCCACGGATCCCGGCCGGCCGATCGGCCGGGATCGCAGCCGACTGCCGTTTCGGGCGTGGCTGCCGGTCGCCCGGCGGTGACGGGTGGCCGACCGTCTTCGGCCGGACGGCGCGGGCTGTTGCGCCGTCGTGGGCGCCGTCGGAGGGGCCGCACGCGCGCGCGGATGGTCCGCCGCTGAACGGACGGTCAGGCGGCTCAAGTTGACCCACGCTTGGCGCGTCCATACCCTTGAACGGTTGTGCGGTCGGATCGACATGTCCGTTGCCGGCCGCGACTTCGAACCGACCTGGAGCTGTGTATGAACGTCCGACGCATGATCCGCGCCGGCTGCGGCGCGCTCGCCTTGTCGCTGGCACTCTTCACGACGCCGCCGGCCGCCGCGCAGCAGGCGACGATGCAGGATCCCGCCAGCTGGCAGACGATGGCCAACGGGGACGAGATCCTCGCGGCGGCGGTGAATCCCATCGATGGCCGGCTGTGGGTCGGCACGGAGGGCGGCGGCCTCGTGGTGTGGGAGCCCGGACAGCGGACGTTCAGCCAGTATCTGTTCCCCAACCAGCGCGGCCTCCTCTCGAACAACGTCTTCGACATCGCGTTCGATCGGCAGACCGGCGATGCATGGTTGGCCACCGAGATGGGCCTCACGCACGTCGAGCACGCAACGATGGCGTTCCGGTCGTCCGTGGCCGACACGCCCGAGGCCCGGCCCGAGCACTCGCAGGATGTCGTCGATGCGTACGGTACGGATGTCTTCCCGGACAGCCGCATCTTCTCGTCCGTGGCGGTGGCGGATGACGGCGTGGTGTGGGCCGGTACGCCGGATCGAGGCGTCGCGCGGCGGGGCACGGACGGACAGTGGCAGAGGTTCGTCTACGACGAGGCCGACCCTGAGCTCGGCCCGCTGCGCGAACAGGTGACGGACATCGCCGTCCTCCCAAACGGACATGTCTGGGTCGCGCACGGGCGGACGCGCACGGACGTGTTCGTCTCGGTGTTCGATCCCGACACCCAGGCGTGGACCGGCATCCCGACGACGGCGCCGAACGGCGACTTGGCGGACGGTCCGCGCACGAGCCAGGTGATGGAGATGGCCGTCGAGCGGCGCGCCGGCGACGTGTTCTACGTGTGGTGCGCCACATGGGACAAGGGCATATACCGCTGGGACTCCGAGACGGCGACGTGGACGGAGTACAACGATCGGGACACCCGGATCGCCGGCGATGCCGATGCCGGCCTGTGCGGCGACACCGTCTGGTCCGTTGCCGAGCGGGACGGCTACGTCTGGGCGGCGTGCGCCAACACGTCGGGCAACACCGGGCGCGGGGCCAGTCGATATGACCCGGCGACGGACACCTGGCGTCGGATCCGCGGCGCGGATGGTCTGCCGACGGACATCGTCACCGCCATCGCGCTGGGGGACGGGGTCGCGTACTTGGGTACGGATGAGCCCGAGCCCGTGACGCGCGGCAGCCATGGCATCGTCCCTGTGCGTTTCGAGGGCGCCACGCCGCGGGTGGATCCGGCGCTGCAGACCGCCCCGGTGACGCCGTTTGTCAACGAGATCACGGCGCTGGCGTTCGACCCCGTCGGTGACCTGTGGGTCGGGACGCGGCAGGCCGGCGTGATGCGCTACAACACGCAGAATCGCAGCTGGACGCACTACACGTATGAGTCGACGGGCCGTCGTCTGGCGGGAGATCTGATCACGGATATCGCGATGGTCGGCGACGAGGTCTGGGTGGCCAGCGGTCACGAGCGGATCGCAAGCGGGGCCTGGGTCGACGGCGGCATCGGCATCTTCGACCGGAGCGCGAACGCCTGGACGCGGACCGTGACGGTGGAGGCCGGTGGATTGTCCTCCAGCCAGGCCGGCAGCTTGGCCGTGGATGGCGGCGGTCAGGTCTGGCTCGGCCACGGCTTGGGCAACAGCGTGACGAACGGCCCGGCCAGCTCCGATGTCCAGCAAGGCAAAGGGATCGACGCCATCGACCCGTCGGCGGGACAGGTGATCGCCAGCTACACGTACGACAACACGGGCGGGCTGTTCACGGGCGACACCGTGCTCGCCTTGTCCGCGACCGGACCGGATGTCTGGGCCGCCACGAGCTACGCCGGCGGCACGACGGGCGACCGGGCCGGCGGCGGGATCAGCCACTGGGATGGCGCCGGTTGGCGTGGTTGGCGTCAAGGAGACGCGGGCCTGCTGAGCTACGGCGACGGCGGGATCACCGGCGACTTCCGCAGCATCCTGGCCGAGCCCGGCAGCTACGTCTGGGCCGGTACGTACGGTGGCGACGAGTCGGACGTCGTCTCGTTCTGGCCGCTCGTCACCGCCGTCGTGAACCGCTTCGATCCGATCGATCAGCGCTGGACGGCCGTCGAGTTTCCGAGCCAGGGCTGGATCTCGGCGATCGAGCGCGACGCCGCCGGCCAAGTCTGGCTCGGCACGACGCGCGGCCACATGCAGGATCTCTGGCGGGGCGACGGCATCCTGGGCGAGGATGCGGAGAACCCGAAGGAGAAGGACCTGGCCGACGGCGGCATTCTCGTCGGCGACGTCAGCATGCAGGGCACATGGTTGAACCTGACACCCGGCAACAGCGGCCTTGCCGCCAAGGCGATCACCGCGTTGGCCATCGAGCCGTCCACGGGATTCCTCTGGGCCGGTACGGAAGGCGGCGGCCTATCCATCTACACGAACGGCGAGCCGATGGGCCCGCCGCCGACGCCGCGGCCGACGCAGACGCCGTGCCCGACCGGCGTCGACTGCCCGACCGTCACCCCCACCGCCACGCGCACCCCCCAGCCGACGACGCCGCCGCTGCAAACCGCGCCGCCGCCGGGACCGGGCACGGCGCAGTCGACCGCCGCCGGGCTCGGCAGCAACGACGATGACGGCGATGACGACGACGAGCCGGAGCCGCCGCCCGAGGTGCCGGAGGCGAGCACGTGGCTGCTCCTGATCACCGGCGCCGTCGCGCTCGGCGGCTACGCATGGTGGCGGAAGCGGGGCGAGGTGTCGCCGGCGCCCTAACGTCGCGGGCGTGTACAATCCGGCTGCATGCCCCCGTAGCTCAGCGGACAGAGCAGCGGACTTCTAATCCGCGGGTCGCAGGTTCGATTCCTGCCGGGGGTGCTCATCGGGTGGGTGACGCATCCCCACGCGGCGCGCCGCCCGACGCCGCCGCCAGCAACGTCAAGCAAACCGCCGCCCCGCCCCCCGCCGCGTCCGTCGCCCAAATCCGCCCGCCATGCCCTTCGACGATGTGCTTGGCGATCGCGAGGCCGAGGCCGGTGCTGCTGCCGCGTCGTGCGCGGTCCCCGCGATAGAAGCGCTCGAAGATCCGCTGCCGCTCGCGCGGCGGGATGCCGGGCCCCTCGTCGCTCACGCAGATCATCACGTCCGGGCCGCCGTCGTCGCCGGCGACGTCCCCAGCGCTGTCGCCAACGCCGTCCACAAGGCCGGCGGTGACGGTGACCGTCGCGCCCGGCGGCGAGAACCGCCGCGCGTTGTCCAACAGGTTGACGATCGCTCGGACGATGTGGCCCTCGTCGGCCAGCACGTGCAGACCGGGCGCGGCGACGACCTTGACCGTGACGTCCGCCTCGGCCATCAGGCTCGCCACCGAGGCGCGGGCGGTGGCCAGCAGATCCCCTACGGCGATCGGCACGAGCCGGAACAGAGCGCGGCCGGACTCGAGCTGGTTCAGCTGGACCAGATCGTCCGCCAGATCGCGGATCCGGCCGACCTGATGGTCCATGTCCGCGAGGAGCGCCGTGCCGTTCTCTGCGTCCGCCGACCCCGCGCGGAGCGCGTCGATCAGCAGGGTCAGGGTCGTCAATGGCGTGCGCAGGTCGTGGGACACGTTGGCCACGAGGTCTCGCCGCGCCCGCTCGAGGTACTCCAGCGCCGTCTTGTCGGCCAGCGCCAGGACGAGCTCGCCATCGTCCAGCGGGACGGCCCGCACCGCGAACAGCCGCTCGGCGATTCGCACCGGCTGACTCTCGAGGTTGCCGCGCCGCGCGTCGTCCACGACGGCACGCAGCTCGGCGGATCGGATGGCCGCCATCAGCGACGGGCGCTCGGAAGGCGCGACGGCGAACCACGCTTGCGCCGTCGCATTCGCCTGGAGGATGTCGAGATCCGGGTCGAGGATCAGGACGGCGACGTCGACGGCCTCGCACGCACCCCTCAGGCGTGCTTCGGCGCGCGCAAGCTCGCTCGCCGACCGCTCGAGGGCCCGCTGTCGCTCCGCCGCGACGGCCAGGCGGTCCTGCACGGCGTGACGTGCGGCGCGTGCCCGAGCGATCGCGAAACCGACCCAGGCCGCGGCCAGCGCCACTCCGACCACGATCGCTTGGTCAGGCATGACGGGGCCGGCTAGCCGTCGAACCGGTAGCCGACACCCCGGAGGGTTGTGATCCGAGCGGGACTCGACGGATCGTCCTCGATCTTCTGGCGCAACCATCGGATGTGGACGTCGACCGTGCGGCTGTCGCCGAAGTAGTCGTAACCCCAGACCTTTTCCAGCAGCAGGTCGCGGCTCATCACCGCGCCGCGGTTGCGCACGAGTTCAGCCAGGAGGTTGAACTCCTTGTGCGTCAGCTGGATCTCCGCGCCGCCGCGGCTGACCCGCCGGCCGATCAAGTCGATGCGCAGGTCGCCGGATTCGAGGACGGTCTGTCGCAGGGCCGGCGCCCGCCGCAGCAGCGCCCGCACGCGCGCGATGAGCTCGCCGGTCGAGAACGGCTTGGTGACATAATCATCGGCGCCGGACTCGAGACCGACGATCTTGTCGAGGTCGCCCGAGCGCGCGGTCAGCATGAGCACCGGGATATCGGAGCCGGCCGTGCGAAGCGCGCGACATGCGCTCATGCCGTCGATGCCGGGCAGCATGACGTCCAGAACGACGAGGTCGGGGCGGCCGTCGTTCACCTGATCGACCAAGTGGTCGGCATGTCCGCTGGTGGCCACGCGGTAGCCGTGGCTGCTGAGCGTGGCTGCCAGCGTGTCGCGCAGCGTCGGCTCGTCTTCGACGATCAAGATGTTCTGCATCGCGGGCCGGCTCCGTTCGATCAAGCGCCGGCGTCCGAATCGCCGGGTTGGAGGTACTTCCGCCAACCGTCGGGTCCGCCGTCGTGTCCGATGAACGCCAGCGCCACGTAGCGCGGCGACTCCGGCCGGGACATCAGCTTCATCCCGGCCTCGTCCGGCAGCCGACCGCCCTTGCGTCGATTGCACCGGGCGCAAGCGGCCACCAGGTTCTCCCACCGCTTCGGTCCGCCGCGCGATCGGGGAACGACGTGATCGATCGTCAGCGCGCTGCGTCCGGGCGTCCCGCCGCAGTACTGGCATGTGAAGCGGTCGCGTGCCAGCACGCCGCGGCGTGAGACCGGGATGCGCATGCGGTACGGGATCCGAACGTAGCTGACGAGCCGAATGACGGACGGCGTCGGCAGCACGATGTGCTCGGCCCGCAGCACGGCTTCCACGGCTTCGACGAGCTCCGCCTTGTCCTTGAGCAACAGAACGACGGCTCGGCGCACCGAGACCACGTTCAGCGGCTCGAAGGATGCGTTGAGGACCAAGACCGATGTCACCGCGCGGCTCTCGGGTGGGGGGTGAAGGACTACGCCGCGGATTATAGTCGGCCGAAAATGCGTTCCACAATTGGACGATGCCGTCCGATGATCGTGTGCCGAGGGTGGGAGTCGAACCCACACGGGTGTTACCCCACGCGATTTTGAGTCGCGCGCGTCTGCCAGTTCCGCCACCCCGGCGAACACGGCCCTGCCCGGTGGGCGGCCGTCCAGCTGAGCCCACGGGCGGATTTGAACCGCCGACCCCGTTCTTACCAAGAACGTGCTCTACCACTGAGCTACGCGGGCGGACGAACAAGCCGCCCGCAGAAACCCTGCGGACGGCCGAAGTCGGGGAGAGAGGATTCGAACCTCCGACCTCATCGTCCCGAACGATGCGCGCTAACCGGACTGCGCCACTCCCCGAAGAACTTCTGCAATTGTACGACCGCCGCGCCGAAACGCGGGTGTGGGCGCGAGAGGACTTGAACCTCTGACCTCACGGATGTGAACCGTGCGCTCTAACCAGCTGAGCTACGCACCCGCACAAATACCTGCTCACGAAGTCGGGGCGAGAGGATTCGAACCTCCGACCTCTTGGCCCCCAGCCAAGCGCGCTAACCGGACTGCGCCACGCCCCGTTCGGCGATATGGGATTGTCCGACCAAGCGGGCGATGAGATTCGAACTCACGACCCTCTGCTTGGGAAGCAGATGCTCTACCACTGAGCTACGCCCGCACTGTCAGCGCCGTCCAAGTCCGATGGAGCTGAGGGGATTCGAACCCCTGACCTCTTGAATGCCATTCAAGCGCTCTACCAACTGAGCTACAGCCCCGCGCATGACGCGATCCAATCGCGGTCAACGAACTCCAGACGATGCCGTTAGGGAGACCAGCGGGGCTCGAACCCGCGACCTCCTGATCCACAATCAGGTGCTCTGCCGATTGAGCTATGGTCTCCACGCATCAGAGCGCCGATGCGCCGTCGAACGTTCCGAATACCAGACCGAGTTGGCGATCGATCAGGAGGTGGGCGATCCAGGATTCGAACCTGGGACCTCTTCCTTATCAGGGAAGCGCTCTAACCAACTGAGCTAAACGCCCATGCGCAAGCCAGGAGCCAGCGCAGTGCTCCACCGACTGGACTTGAACCAGTAACCCTCCAGTTAACAGCCGGATGCTCTGCCAATTGAGCTACGGTGGATTGATGTCGGACACGGATCGAAGTGAAACCGTCAACCCGCGGCGGACCGCGCACCGCCACGTGCACAGCCGCCGCAGAGTGCCGAGGCCCAGACTTGAACTGGGGACCTCTTCCTTTTCAGGGAAGCGCTCTACCAGCTGAGCTACCTCGGCGCAAGGCCACGGCCGGAATCGAACCGGCGATGAGGGTTTTGCAGACCCTTGCCTTGCCACTTGGCTACGTGGCCACAATGATCAGCGGAGAGGGCGGGATTCGAACCCGCGACCGGCTTGCGCCGGCAACGGCTTAGCAGGCCGCTCCATTACCGGGCTATGGTAACCTCCCCACGGTTCGAACAAGGCGTCGGTTGTTAAGCTGCGCGCGCCTGAGGCTGGGGGACAGGGATTCGAACCCCGACTATCTGATCCAGAGTCAGACGTACTACCATTATACGATCCCCCAGTGACGGGATCTGGATCCCCTTGGCCGAGCTTCTCCTGAGCCGTGCGACGTTGACCGCGCAACGTCGGCAGGGCGGAGGCCTTTCGCCGAGCCTTGGGGTGAGTAGCCCCTACGGGATTCGAACCCGTGTCTCTGCCTTGAGAGGGCAGTATCCTAGGCCTCTAGACGAAGGGGCCGATGACGATAGCGGGGGCAGGACTCGAACCTGCGACCTTCGGGTTATGAGCCCGACGAGCTGCCACTGCTCCACCCCGCAGCAATCACATGATTGTACCATCCGCCCGCCGCGGGTCAATTCCGCGACGGATCCTCACACCAAGTGGCGGCGGCTGGACTCGAACCAGCGACCTAGCGATTATGAGCCGCTCGCTCTAACCAACTGAGCTACGCCGCCTCACGACAGTCCGTAAGTACCCCCGGCAGGACTCGAACCTGCGCTCCTGGCTCCGGAGGCCAGTGCTCTATCCTCTGAGCTACGGGGGCGCACCAACCATGGCAACCGGAAGCGATACCCCCGATTCTGTCGAGACCGTCATCTATCTCAGGCTCGAAACCGAGTCTGGCGCCGCCTGGCTTGGTGCGTGTTGCACACCCTCGCCGGCGCCGCTGCGACGGGACCGCGCATCGCCGCACCCGCTAAGGGGGCGATGGGCCCGGCCCACCCGCCTTGCTGCCGTGGTCGCCTCGCCTGCGCGCGAACGTCACCGTTCGCGCCCTCGCCTGTCCGGCGAGCTTTCACCCTTACCCGGACGGATCCGGGCAGGTCTTCTCTCTGTTGCGGCTGTTGTCGCGCGTCCTCGCGGTGCGCGCTCCCTCACTTGCTGTTTCGTGAGGACCACATGTGTATGGCAGTCGGGAAGTTCCTCTGGCGCTCGCGCGCCAGCGACGGTTTGCCCTGGTTGCCTGGTAAGGTGCGATGCGGAAGGGGAGACTCGAACTCCCACCCTCTTAACGAGGACTAGGCCCTCAACCTAGCGCGTCTGCCAATTCCGCCACTCCCGCGAGTGGGTCCCTGACGATCCGTACCCTTGCTGAACAGAACCCATGCCGAGGGCGAGACTCGAACTCGCACGAGCTTACGCTCACAGCGTTCTGAGCACTGCGCGTCTGCCAATTCCGCCACCCCGGCTTCACCGAACCAGACCGGTCAAACCCACACCGGCATCACACAGGAGCCGCATCACCCGGTACGCAGTACGCACCGGACCCACTTCACACAGTGTCCATTTCGCACAGTATCCCCGGGAGGACTCGAACCTCCGGCCTTCTGGACCGCAACCAGACGCTCTAATCCACTGAGCTACGGGGACCGACCCGGCCACCACATGGTGACGACAGGAAGGGTAAGATAACACGCGGACAGCGGTCGGTCAAGCCTGTACCGCGACGGACTGGGCGCATTGACGGTCCGAGGCGGTCCCCCTACAATCGCGCCGCGGCCGGCGACCGACCGCCCCGAGTGCGTCGCCAGCTCGATGAGCCGTTTCACGCCGTACGTCAGTCCGACGTGCGCGCCCCTCGCATGGAGCAGACAATCGTGGCGAAGCAGACGCGGGCCGGGGTCTCGTGGCCGCTGGTGGGGATCGTTGTCCTCTTGGCAATCTTCTTCCTCGGCGGGCTGTTCTGGTTGCTTTCCCCCAAGGATCTGCAGGAACCGCTCATCCAGACGTTCACCGAGGACGCACCGCTGCCGTTCGGGACCACCGAGGACGGGCACCCCTATCTGGGCAATGCCGATGCGCCGGTGACGGTCTACGAGTTCGCCGACTTCCAGTGTCCGCACTGCAAGCAGCACAACGACGTGTTCGCGCGCGAGTTCGAGAAGACGTTCATCACGCCGGGCAAGGCCAAGCTGGTCTGGGTGACGTTCCCGTTCATGGGCGACGGTACCGAGAGCGACGAATCCGTGCTCGCTTCGATGGCCGGCTACTGCGGCCTGGAGCAGGGCAAGTTCTGGGAAGTGCACGACTGGCTGTTCGAGAATCAGGGACCGGCCGCCAACCAGGGTCAGTTCAACAAGGACCGGCTCCGCAAGATCGCCGAGCGCGTGTCGCTCGACATGACGAAGTGGGATGCATGCATGGACGCCTCCGCGACGCGCGACAAGGCGCTGGCCGACAAGGCCAAGGCGCAGGAGCAGGGCGTGGCGAGCACGCCGTCGTTCATGGTCGGCGAGACGATCGTCGAAGGGACCGGCACCGAGAAGATGGCCGAGCTGGCGGCCGTCATCGACAAGCCGGCGCAGTAGCACCGGGGGCGCGCCCGACACGGTCGGGCGCTCCGGGGCAACGTTCCGTTGACTGCACGCGATGCCGCCGCCGCCTCTCCTCCGCGCCATGCGCAGGCGGCGGCCATCGCGCGCGGCCGGGCGCTGTTCAATCGGGCCGACTTCTGGGCGAGCCACGAGGCCTGGGAGGCCGCTTGGCGCACGGCGGCCGAACCCGAGCGCAGCGGCCTGCAGGGGTTGATCCAGGCGGCGGCCGCGCTGCACAAGTTCGTCGTTCAGAACAACCCATCCGGCGCGGTCCGGCTGATCGATCGGGCGCTCGAGGGCATGTCCGCCGTCGGTCCGACCGGCCTCGGACTGGACCTGGCGGCACTCTCCAGTGAGCTGCGGGAGTGGCGCCGCCGGCTGTCCGACGGCCCGCCGTCCGATGCGAGCATCATCGGCTTGCCGCATCTCGAGCGTGCAGCCGTGCCGCCGGGCGGCCTGCAGCCCGCGCCGCTGAGCGTCGAGGCCATCGATGTCCGGATCGTCGAGGACGGCCGCCGTCGTGCCCTGCTCGTCGCCGTGGCCGCCGACGGTCACGTCGGGTGGGGAGAGAGCGTCGTGCCGTGGAGTGAACACGGTGTCTTCGATGCGATGTGCAGCTCCCTCGCCCCTGCCTTGTTGACCGAGTCCGTCGGCTCGCCGGCCGAGCTGAGCGTCGTCTGGCGCGGCGTCGCCGCCGAAGGGCGCGCCGCAGCGGCACTCGAGATGGCGGTGTGGGATCTCTTCGCCCGGCGGTTGGGGGTGCCGCTCCATGTCGCGCTCGGCGCCGCCGCCCGGCCCGTGGCGGTGGCGCAGCGTATCCACGGCGTGACCGCCGCCGCCCTGGCCGACGGCATCGGCCGCGCGCGTGCGGCGGGCTTCACCGCCGTCCACCTGCCGGCGCGGCCGAACGCGGATCAGCGACTGCTGCCTGCGCTCGTGCCGGAACTGCACGATCTCACGTTCGCGTTTGACCTGGACGGCGCGTATCGGCTGGCCGACGTCCATGCGCTCGCCGCGCTGGACCGCCTGGCGCCGTCCTTCCTCCACCGTCCGTTTCCTGACTGGGCGGTGGCGGACATCGTGCGGCTTCGGCGCTGGCTGGGCAGCCCGATCTCCATCGGCAACGTCGTCGGCGCCGAAGCGCTCGCCAACGCCTTCGAGCTCGGCGCGGCGGCAATCGCACACGTCGACCCGACCGCGATCGGCCTTTCCGAGGCCGGGCTGGTGCTGGAGACGGCGCGCGGCCACGGTGTCGACGCCTGGGTCGGCACGCCTTCCGTCACGCCGGTCGCGGCGCGCGCCGCACTCGCCCTCGCCATGGCCCCCGGCGCGACGTTGCCGTGCGCGCCGGGCGACGGCTTCGGGCGCTGGGGGGCCGAACACATCGTCGATGGCCGGTGGTCCGCACCGGACGGCGCCGGCATGGCCGTCGACCCGCCGCCCGAGTGGTTGGCGGTCCACGAGGTGCGGCACGAGCGGCTGCAGGCCTAGGGGGGGGACGATCGAGCCCTTGGCGCGCGTCATCGATGACCGTGGTCCGGGGACCGCAGCCCCCGGCACGTTCATGACGAAGTCCGACTTTGCTGGCTGGAGGGGCAGCCGCGCGGCTGTCGCATGGCCGGCGGCGCTTGCCATGGCCGTGGTGTTCCAGGGCTGCGCGATGCCGAACGGAGCCGCCGATCGGCCGCCCGTCCTCGGCGTGAACCTCGACGTTGCGCCCGCGGCGCTGGCGAGCGCCGTCGTCGCCAGCGCCGGTATCGGCGATGCGCTGCGGGTCCGGCTGGATTGGGCGGCGGTGGAGTCCACGCGCGGCACGTACGACTGGTCGGCATGGGACGAGGCCGCCGGCGCAATGCGTGCCGACGGCCGGCGGGCGCTCGTCGCGGTCGACACCGCCCCGGCGTGGGCACGCCATGACCCGCCGTGGCCGCCGACATGGTGGGTGCCGTGCGAGGAGGAAGCGAGGACGGGGCCGGAAGGGATGCCGCCGACGGAAGCGGCCGACCTGGCGCGCCTCCTCGGTGTGTTCGTCGCCCGCTATCGGGACGTGCTGCTGGGCATCGAGGTCTGGCGCGAGCCGAACTCCGTGCCGCATTGGCGCCGCACCGGGCCGGACCCGGACGGGTACGCCGAACTCCTCGTCGCGGCCGGGCGGGCGGTTCGGGCGGCGGCGCCCGAGGTATGGGTGGTCTCGGCCGGCCTGACCCCGACGACGGATGTCGGTCCGTGTCACATGTCGGACTACGTCTACCTCGACCGATTGGCGCGAACCGGAGCGCTCGAGACGGTCGACGCCGTCGGCGTCGTGATCAGCAGCTTCGAGCGCGCCGTCACCGACCCGGCCGTGGACCGCGAGGTCCTGAACTCCCGCCGCGCTGAGCTGCTGCGGCGCGTCCTCGTCCGCCACGGCATCCGTCGGCCGATCTGGATCGTGGCGGCAATCCGTGGCGACGACCACGCGCCCGGCGACCGGAACGGTGACGACGCTGTCGGTGACGACGGGGCGGCCGACGGCGGGGTGGCCGACGGCGGGAACCCGGAGTCATCGTCCGATCCCGACACCGCCCGTGCCGCTTGGTTCGCCGCGGTCTGGGGCATGGCGCGCGCCGACTGGCCGTGGCTCGGCGCGATGTTCGTCGGCACCGTCGCCGCATCGAACGCGCCGGTCGTGGAACGCGCCGATCAGCGGCTGCGGCTCGTCGGGGAGGACGGCCGGCCGACTGCGCTCGGCGCCGCGGTGCGGCAGGCGACGACGGGCGTTGGCCTCCCGGAGACGAACCCCTCGGACGACGATCGCACGATGGCCGCGTCGCCCGAACGCCCCTCCATCGGATCGGCGCGCATCGTCCGGCCGTGGCCCGAGCGGCCGGGGCGCGTGGCGCTGCTCGGCGTGCTCGCCATCGCCGGCGCCGGCGCTGCGTGGGCGGCGATCGCGTGGGGGATGCGTCGGCCGTTCTTCCGGCGTGCGGCGCGCCGGTTCGCCGCGGTGATGGAAGATCCGACGCATGACGCGAGACGTGGCCCGAGGTGGTGCGCGCCGGGGTTCGGCCGCGCCGTACTCGCCGCGCTCCTCGTGGCCGACGGTGTCGTCGGCTGGCCGCTCAATGCACCGCTCGTGCCGGCGATCGTGGTCGCGGCAACGGTCTGGCCGATGGCGGCGGTCTGGCTCGTCGCCGCGGCGGCACCGTTCTACTTCGCGGCCTACGCGTTACACCTCGCCCCGGCGCTCGGGCCGAAGGCGGTCGGGCCGGTCGAGCTGCTGATCGCGGTGACGGTTGCGGGTGCCGTCGCGCGCCGGCTGCTCGATCGCGCGGCCGCTCTGCCCGCGCCGCGCACACCGCGTGGGAACGCGGGAGGCGAAATCGAGACGCGCGGGATCTTGGCGGCAGGGAACCGGCAACGCCGTCTCCTTCACCCCGTCGATGTCGGCGTCATCCTCCTCGTCGCCTGGTCGGCGCTGAGCCCGCTGTGGGCCGAGGAGCCGGCGGTGGCACTGCGCGAATGGCGGACGGTGATCGTGGAGCCGGCGGCCTTCTACGCCGTCCTGCGCCTCTGGCCGAATCGACGAGCGGCCGCTGCATCGGCATGGCACGGCGTCGTTGTCGGGGCCACGATGGCGGCGCTTTGGGGGCTGGCCGGCGTCGCGGGCCATGCCTTGGGCTGGGGCGCGGGGGCGGTCGCGGCCGAAGGCGTGGTGCGCGCGCAGGGTCCGTACAACTCACCGAACAACCTGGCGTTGATCTTGGGACGGGTCTGTCTCGGGCTGGCTTCCGGCTGGGTGTTCGCGCAAGCAGCGGCATCGTCCGGTCGGCGGCGCGACGTGGCGCGGGCCGATGAGGCGGGCGCGTTCGATGGGAGCGGCGGCGGCGAGGGCGCTGGCGGCGGTGGCGGCGACGGGAACGGTGACGTCGGCAATGGCCGCGGCGGCGGTGCGGTGACGCGTCGCGCGATGCTCGGCTGGGCGGCGTTCGTCGCCTGCACCGCCGCGCTGCTGGGCACGTTCAGCCGCGGGACCGTCCTCGTGGGCCTGCCGGCGGCCGCGCTCTGGCTCGGCGTGCTCGCCGCCCGCGGCCGCCTCGGACGACGCGCCGTCCGCTGGATGGCGGTGGCGGCCGTCGGTGTTGCGCTCGCCCTTGCGCCGTTCGCCCGCACCGAGCGCGTGGCCGGCGCCCTGGCGATGCAGCCGGGCACGACGCTCTACTACCGTGTGCGCCTGTGGCAGTCGGCGGTACGGATGGGGCTCGACCATCCCGTGCTCGGCGTCGGGCTGGACAACTTCATGGGCTTGTACCGGGACCGCTACGTGCAGCGCGACGTGATCCAGGAGCGCTTCCTGAGCCATCCGCACAACGTCGCCCTCGACTGGTGGACCCGCCTCGGGCTGCCGGGTGCCGTGCTTCTGGCGGCCTGGCTCGTGTGGTTCGCCCGCTCGGCCGTGCGCGTCGTGATCGCCGGGCCGGGCACGGACCGCACGTGGGCGGCGGTCGGCGTCGGCACGCTGGTCTACGGGCTGGCGCACGGGCTGTTGGACAACAGCTTCTTCCTGGTCGATCTGGCGGTGTACACCTGGGTGTCCCAGGCGCTGATCCTCGCCGCCCTTGAGCCGACCGAGGCCGAACCGATCCGAGTGGGCCCACCAGGATTCGAACCTGGGACCAACCGGTTATGAGCCGGCCGCTCTAACCGCTGAGCTATAGGCCCGCGCCGAGCTGTCCGGATGGTGGACGACGGCCTCGACGTGAGCGGGTGGCGGGAATCGAACCCGCACCATCAGCTTGGAAGGCTGGAGCTCTACCATTGAGCTACACCCGCAGCGGCGACGACCGTCCGAAGTCGGCCGTGCTGTCGGGGCGAGAGGATTCGAACCTCCGGCCTCAGCGTCCCAAACGCTGCGCGCTACCGGACTGCGCCACGCCCCGTGTGGCGGCGATTATAGGGGCTGGGACAGGAGGCCGCCAATCGCCCGGTGAACGGCATCAGGGCCGCCGCGACGGCCAGTCCAGGTTGGCGCACGCGATCGAGCGGGCCACCTGGGCGTAGATTGCCGTCAGCTGATCAGGGTCGGGGGCTTCGAAGAAGTCCGTCGGCGAAGTGGCGACGGCCCGCAGCAGCGCGTAGTCCAGTTCGGTCGGGCTGCCCATGCCGATGACGAACAGGCGCGACACGTTCGGCTTGACGCGCTCCGCCTGGTCCAGAATGGCCTGATCCTCGATCTCACTCTCCCCGTCCGTGAGCAGCACGACGGCGCGCGTATTCGTCGGCAGGAGGCGGGGGCCGGTGAGCTCGTCGTAGGCGACGGCCAAGCCGAGATCGACGCGCGTGCCGGCGGCCGTCTGCAGGCCGTTGAGCGCGGCGACGAGGACGGACTTGTCGCCGGTCAGCTCCTGGACCAGCGTCGCCTCGCGGTTGAACGCCACGAGCGCCGCCCGATCGACCGGGCGCATCCGCTCGACGAGCACCGCCGCCGCGGCGACGGCCGCTGCCAGGCGCGTCGGGCCGTCAGGCCGGGCAAGCTCGTTCATGCTGCCCGAGTTGTCCATCACGATGATCACGTCCGTGCCGATGTCGGCGCTCTCGCACGACTGGCGCAGGGTGAGCGGCAGGTAGATCGGCATCGGGACCGGCGTCTGGGTCGGACGGGGCGTGGCGGTCGGGAACGGCGTGAAGGTCGGCGTGACGGTCGGATCGATGTCCAGCACCGAGACCTCGGGCACCGGAAAGCGCAGCTGCCCCGGCCGCGCGAGGCCGTCGACGAACGTGGCGCTCGCCTGCACGTTCGTCGCCTGCTTCCCACGCGCCGTCGGTTCGACGGTGTACGCCAGCCGGATGCCGCCGAAGGGCACGTCGGTCAGGTCCCACGACAGCGTCTGGCCGTTCACACGCGGTGCCGGGCCGGCGACGGTGGCGATGAACCGCATGCCGGCCGGCAGCTCGTCCGTGATGTGGACCTCGCGCGCCAGCACATCCGCCGTCAGCCGGTTGGCGATCTCGGCGTAGATCGCGTTCAGCGTGTCCGTGGACGCGACGATGAATGCATCCTCGGGCGTCGACGCGGCCAGCGTCATCAGCATCGGATCGACGTCGCCGAAGCCGATCGTGAAGATCTGCGCCCCCTGAAGCTTGGCCGCGGCGGCCGCGTCGAGCGTCTCGTCCGGTCCGCGGCTCGGCCGTCCGTCCGTCAACAGGATGATCACCGGCTTGGCGTCGTCGCGTCGGCGCGCGCCGAACAGCTCGGCCGCGGCAACGTCGATGGCGCGGGCGATGTCCGTGCCGCCGAGCGGTTGCAGCGCGGCAATCGCCGCGCGCGCCGCCGTCGGGTCGTTGGAGAGGGGCTGGACGAGGGACGCCGTGTTGTTGAATGCCACGACGGCCACGCGGTCCTCGCTGAAGTCGATCCCGTCCAGGAAGGCCGTCGCGGCCTGGCGCGTGGCCGTGATCCCGTTGTTCTCGGTCATCGAGAACGAGCGGTCGATCGCCAGGACGATATCGGCCCGCGGCAGCGTGTTCGGGCACTCGCCGCCGACGAGCAGCTCGACGGTGACGCGTCCGCCCAGCCGCAGGCTCTCCGGCGAGGCGCGCTTGTCCCCCCGCACGCGGCATGCCCCGCCGCGCGCCAGGGGCGGCTCGGCCGGTGCGCCCGGATCGCGTTCCCAGACGCGCACCGTGTTCGCGGCGCGGTCGAGGGTGTACACCCGCCCAGCCGCGTCGACCGCCAGATCCACGACGTCCACGCCGCTGGCGGAGAATGCGCCGACGTCCCACGCGGCCAACGCCGTGCCGTCCTGGGCCAGCTTCCAGACGATGCCGTCCGTCGTCAGGACGTGCAGCCGCCCGGACGCGTCGAGGGCAATGCGGGTCGGGATGCCGTCGATGGGCAGCACGCCCGTGCGCGCTTCGTTCTCGTACACCTCGATGGTGTGCGCGGTGCGGTTCACGGCGAACAGCCGGACGGGCGCGCCCGGCGCCGCCTGGTGGCTGGCCACGTCCCAGAAGAGCTCCCATGGCTGGCCGGCCGCCCGCAGCGGGAAGCCGCCCGCCGGCAAGAGCGTGCTGGTCAGGCCGACATCGCGGGCGAAGGCGTACGCGCCGTCCGCGGCGGTGAGGCGGGTCCCGGTCGGCTGAACGGTCAGGCCCGTGACCCACCACCGCCGCCCCGATGGGCCGAGCTGCAGCGTGGCCAGCAGCTGGCCGGCCGGGCCAAGGCGGTGCATCCGCCCGAGCTCGGCGACGACGAGACCTCCGTCCGCCAGGCCGCCGACGTCCACCGCCGGTTGCGGGAGGTCGAGCTGGCGCACCGCACGCCCGTCGGCTCCGAACGCCTGCACGCGCGGCCAGGCATCCGCCACCCAGATCTGGCCGTCGGGCGCGGCGTGGATCGCCGCCGGACGGTTCAACCGGCCGAGCGGATAGCCGGTGAGGCGCCAGCTGGTGGCCGCCGCGCTCTCCCGCGGCCGCCACGGGAAGCGGACGATGCCGTGGAATTGGGTGGCCACGCGCGCGGCCGTGGCGTACACGCCGTAGCGCGACGCGACGGCCATCGCCTGCAACCCGTCGAAGTACAGCGCGGCGCTCGACTGGTCCTTGCCGCTCTCGAACCAGTAGATCACGTCCGCCGCCATGACGTACAGGTCGCCGCGCTCGTCGAGGGCGACGTCGAGCGGCGCGCGGGCCACGGCCTGACGCGCCACCTCGCGGCCCGTCCCGTCGTGCACCGTGACGATCCCGGCGCCGGCTTGCGCCACGACGATCCGCCCGTCGTTCGTGATCATCACACCGCGCGGCTGCGCGAGCCCGGTCACTCGACCGGTTGGCTGACCGGCGGGGTCGAACAGGAGAACCTCGCCCTTGGACGGTTCGCTCACCGCCAAACGTCCGCCGCCGAACGCGATGCCGAACGGTGCGACGAGCGCGCCGCCGGTCCACTGGGCGGACGGCGTGCCGTCCGTGTCGAAGACCAGCACGGCCCCCTTGCCCGGGTCGGTGACGTACACCTTCCCGTTGCCGACGGCGATGTCGCGCGGGTCCTTGAAGTCGGCGGCCCCTTCGCCCTGGCGCCCGAACGCCCGGAGGAAAGCACCGTCCGTCGTGAAGGACTGGATCCGCCCGTTGCCGCGGTCGACGACCCAGACCTCGCCGGCGGAACCGCCGTCGGCCACGTCGATCCCGCCCGGGTCCAGGAGCGATCCGGGCGCGCCGACGCCCGCGCCGGACCACGTGTCCGCCAAGCGGTACGCTTCGCTCAACGCCGGGCCCTGCGCGCGCACGGCGGCGCGCGAAGCGTCGTTCGGGGGTGCGAAGAGCGCGACGGCGCCGACGGCACCGACGGCACCGATGCCGACGAGCGCGGCCAGGATCGCACGCAGTTGAGGAGAGCGGTCGGACAGGCGCATCGTCAGGACTCCACGATCGTCGGCGGTCCCGCATTCTACTCCGTATCGCCCGAACCTCCGGCCCGTCACCGCCGGGCGCAGGGCAGCTCGCGGGCGATGTCGCGGTAGATGCGGGCGAGGTCTTCGGCGTCGGGCGCCAGGACGAGCTGGGATGGCGCGGTTACGATGCGCCCGAGGAGCACCGGGTCGACGTCGTCGCCGAGACCGATGGCGTACACCATGGCGCCGGTCGCGCGCAGCTCGGCGGCGCGGGCGAGGACGGCGTCCTCGGTCGTGCCGGACGGTTTGCCGTCCGTCAGGACGATGACCGCGCGCACCAGATCCGGCACGGCCGGCACGCCGGCCACGGCCTGTGCCGCCTCGGCCAGCCCGAGGTCGAGCCGCGTGCCGATGCCGGGCGCGAGCGTGGCCAGCGCGTCGATGAGCGCGCCGCGGTCGGACGTGAACGGCTGCACGGTCGCGGCCGTGCTGTCGAATCGGACGACGGACGCGCGGTCCTTGTCCAGGTCTAGGATGTCGATCATCGCGCGGGCCGCACCGACGGCCGCGTCGAGCTTGCTGCGGCCGGCACGCGTCAACGCCGTCATGCTCGATGACGTGTCGAGAACGAGCACGACGGCGAGCGGGGCGTGGCTCTTCTCGCACCGCTCGTTGGCCAGCACCGGCAGGTAGATCGGCGCTGGAACGCGTGTTGCGGTCGGCGTCGGAGTCGGCAACGGCGTGTCGGTCGGCGTCGGGGTGGCGCTCGGCGTGACGCCCGGCAGCGGCGACGGGGTCGCGGTCGGGGCGACGACCTCGACGGTGGGCACCGGGAACGCGATCCGCCCGCGCGCGCCAAGGCCGTCGACGCCCTCCCCGGCGGCGGTGACGTTCGTCGGATGAATGCCCGTCTGGGTCGGCTCGAGGAGATAGGTGAGGTCGAGGCCGGCGAGCGGCACGTCGGCCAGCTGCCAGACGAGCCGGCGGCCGTCGAAGGCTGCCGCGGGATTCGCCGAGCCGTCGATGTAGCGCATGTTCGACGGCACTTCGTCGACGATCGTGAGGCTGCGGAACAGGACCGTCGCCGCAAGGCGCTGCGCGATGTCCCGATAGATCGCGGCGAGCTCGTCCGCGCCGGGGGCGAACGCATAGTCCGACGGGGCGGAGGCGATGTCGCGCAGGAGCGGCTCGTTTACGCCCATGCCGAATCCGATCGTGAAGATCCGTGCACCTTCGAGCTTCGTCAGCTGGGCTTCGCGCATCGCGTTCATGGCGTCCGATCCGCCGTCCGTCAGGAGGATGACGACGGCGTTGGCCTGCGGACGCCGCCGCGGGCCGGTCAGCTCCCGCCGTGCCGCCCCGACCGCCCGGGCGATGTCCGTGCCGCCGCCGGCTTGCAGCCCGGTGATCGCCGCCTCGACCGTCACCGGATTTCCGGTCAACGGCACCTCGAGGACGGCGTCCTGGTTGAACGAGACGAGGGCGATGCGCGTGTCGACGATGTCGATCGCATCGAGGAACGCGATGGCGGCTGCCTTGGCGGCGTCGAGACTCGGTCCGACCATCGAGCCGGACACGTCGAGCACGAGGGCGATGTCGTTGGCGGTCCGCGTCGCCGGGCACGTGCCCTCGACGTGCAGCGTGACCGTCGTCTGCTCGCCGAGGACGAGCCGGTCCGGCGCCGCCCGCTTGTCGCCGCCGGGCGCGCAGCTGGGCTCGAACGTCGGCAGGTCGGACGGGCGCAGCAGCGGATCCGGCGCCCAAGCCGTCACCTCGTTGCGCCCGTTGTCGACGACGAGCACCCGGCCCCGCGCGTCGACGCTCAGGTCGGCCGGCGCCGAGCTGTCGTCGCCCGCGGCGGCCACGGACCACGCGGCCACCAGCGTGCCGTCGGGTCGGTAGCGCCACACCCAGCCGAAGCGGTTGAGAACGTAGGCGTCGCCTGCGGGATCGGACGCCACGCGCAGAGGCTGGCCGGGCACCGCCCATGCCGCCTCGACGGTGAGCCGGTCGGCGTGGCGACGTTCGAGCGTGCCGGCGCTGCGGTTGACGGTCCACCAGACGCCGGCGCCGGGCGCGAAGTCCCAGAGCGCCGCGAACGCGCCGGGCCCGGGCTGGAACGTCGTCTCGCCGGCCGGCGTGCCGTCGGCGCCGAACCGCAGGAAACGCTGACGACCGAGATCGAGCACCGTTACCGCACCGGTCCCACCGTCGACGTCGACGGCGCGGGCCCACGGGTACTCGGCGCCCTGCGGCAGGTTGCGGCGCCACGTGGGCGTCCCGTCCACGCCCAGCAGTTCGACGCGCGTGTCGCGCACCAGCACGAGCCCGTCGTCCAGGACGCTGACGTCGTTCACGTCGCCCACCGGGCTCTGGTCGATCGGCTGCCCGTCGAGATCGAATCGCTGCGCGCGGCGCCAGCGATCGACGACGGTGATCGTGCTGCGGCCGGCGATGATGGAGGGGCGATCGAGCAGGCCGAGCGGCGCCGGCACGGTGCCCCACTCGTCCAGCAGCTGGGTGCCCCGCCAGAGCCGTACGCCGTGGAGCGGCCGGTTGTCGTCGCGCACCGTTGCCAGGACGGTGCCGTCGCGGGCGACGGCCACTCCGGTCGCGCCCGGTGCGGCGAGCCGGATGCCGCGCTCCGGCAGCCCGGGCGTCAGGTCGCGACCGACGACGGCGTCCGGCCTCGTCGTTGAACCGGTTTCCGTGGACCAGACGGTGCCGTTCGGGCCGGCGACGACGTCGTGCGGGCTGGCGCCGGCCGGCAGCGGGCCGGTCGAGTCGATCGGAACGCCGGACGGATCGAACATCGTCAGTCGCTGGTTGCCGGTGTTGGCGACGACGACACGCCCGTCGGGGAGGACGGCCAGGCCCTCGGGGCGATTCAGAAGGTCCCCGTTGCCGAAGCGCCCGATCGTCCCGAGGCGCGCCCCGTTGGCGCTGAACCACGCCACTTGGCTCGTGCGGTTTTCGGTCACGAACACGGCGCGCCCGTCCGCGGACGTGGCCACGCCGTGCGGGCCGCCGAGTCCGGTCCACTGGCTGCGGTACACGCCGTCGATGCTGAACACGGCGATACGATCGTGGCCGTTGTCCGCGACGTACACGCGTCCGCCGCTGATCGCGGCGCCGGTGGGGTTGCTCAGGCCGTCCGGTGGGGGGCCTGACGCGCCGATCGTCGCGAGGTAGCGCCCGTCGCGGGCGAAGACCTGAACGCGGTCGTTGCCGCTGTCGACGACGAGCACCGTGTCGTCGAACGGGTCGACGGTGATGCCGGTCGGGCGCTGGAACGCGGTGGGCGGCAACGCCTGGGCCTGCGATGCCCAGGTGGCGACGCGGGCCCAGGCCTCGCGCTGCTGGCCGGACTGAACGATCGGCCGCGCCCCCGCCGGGGCGCGGCCGATCGAAACCGTCCAAGCGGCGAGAAGTACGACGGCGCACGTGCGGCGCCAGGGCCGTCCTTCTGCCTTCATCGTCTAGCTCATGGTCGGTCGCGCGGGCACGGGATCAACGCCGCGATCTCACGATAGATCAGCTCGAGGTCGTCCGTGGTCGGCGCCTGTCGGAAGTTTGCCGGCGTCGTCGCGATCTCGCGCAGCAGTACCGTGTCGACGTCCGAGCCGAGGCCGACCGTGAACACGGCGACGTCGGCGGCCCGCAGCTGTGCGGCCAGCGCCACGACGCGCGCCCGGTCGCCGTTGTTCACGCCGTCCGTCACGAGGACGAGCGAGCGCGTGCTGCCCGGCCGACGGCGCGGGCTGTTCAGCTCATCGAGCGCCGCCTGGAGCGCCTCGTCGATGTGCGTTCCCGTGCCTTGCAGCGTCGGCAGACGATCGAGCGCCGCGTCGATCGTCGGACGATCACCGGTCAGCTCGGCGAGCACCGTTGCCGTACGGCTGAACGCGATGACGGTCGCCTGGTCGCTCGTGCCGTCCGACTTCAGTTGCAGGAGGCCCGCCATCGTCTTGGCGGCGACGATGGCGGCCTGCAACTTCGTCTGCGTGCCGCCGGCCGTGCCGCTCATCGACGTCGAAGCGTCGACGACGAGCGCGATGTCGACCCGTTGCAGCTCCGGCGGACACGGGTCAGGCGTGGCCGTCGGCAGCGGTTCGGGCCAGCGGTTGAGCGCGATCGGGAAGTAGCGCGCTTCCGGGGTCGGCGTGTGCGTCGGCGTCGAAGTCGGCGTGGTCGTCGAGGTCGGTGTGCTCGTCGGCGTGTTCGTCGGCGTCGCGGTCGGTGCCAGGACGTCGACATAGGCCGACGGGAAGAGCATGTTGCCGTCGATCCCGGACGACTCGTGCCACGCCGCCCACGCGTCCTGGCTGATCGGCAGCGTCCCGGCCTCCAGCGGACGGACCGTGTAGGTGAGCGTCATCCGCTCGGAGACGGTCACGAGGTCGGTCACTTTGATGCCCGTGGCCGGCGAGATGACGGAATGGGCCCAATGCCAGTCGGTCGTGGTCAGAGGCAGGGTCGGGTGGACGCCCCACCACTCCATGTGCGGATCCTTCCGCACCGAAAGGGCGGGTGACGGCGAGCCGTCGACGAGCGCCATCTCCGGGGCGAGGGTGTCGCGGATGAGGAGCTGGTCCATGTTCGTTGGGATCGTAACGGCCAGGGTGGACTGGTAGAGCCCGATCAGCTGCTTGAGCTCCCGCTGGGTGAACTTGTAGCGGCCATCGGTCGCCAGCTGATCAAGCCTTCGCTTCCAACCGCCGCGTCCGATGAACACCGTGACGACCTCGATGTCCCGGCCGACCTTCGCCCGGTTGAGATCGCGGGAGCAGAAGCCGCCGTCGGACAGGATCAGGATGACCTTGCGACGGACGGGTTCGCCCTCGGCGCTCCTCGGGCGCTTGTTCAACTCGGTCTCCGCAACGCGCAACCCGAGGTCGATCCGCGACAGTCCCTCGCCCTTCAGTCGGTTGCCGCTCGAGCCGACCTTCTTGCCGAGCTCACCGTCGTGGAGCGTGAGGATCGTTCGGCCCCGGCTGCCGAAGGCGGCGAGGCCGAGGCGAAGGACGCCCGACTCGATGTCGCCGCTGATCACCGGATCGTTGACGAAGTCGCGCATGAAGATCGAGACTTCGCGAAGAAGGTCCTCGCTGCCGGCCGGCTCCGGGTCCGTCAGGTCCGAACCGCCGGGCTCGCGCGTCGGCACCGGGATGCCGGGCTGCGGCTTGGGCTCGGTCGTCCGCGTCGGGAACGGGTCCTGCAGCGGTGCACCGTCATCCACCAACGGCGGTGGCGGCGACTTCTCGGTCGGCGTCGCCTTCGGTTCGAGCGTGGGGCGGATACCGCCGCCGCCCGGCGGGGTCTCGATGCAGCCGGGCGGCTCGGTGTTGTCACGGCCGACCCCTGGACCGCCGCCTCCGGGGTTGCCGGAACCGGGTGTGGCGCTGGGTTCCGGCGTGCGTTCAATGGGCGGCGTGACCCGCGGGTCGAGCGTCGCGCCGGGCGTCGGCAAGCGGCCGCCCCGGTCCTCGGCACGCGTCATCGAGTTCGACTCGTCGGCCAGAATGACGATGTCGATCGGCGCGCGCTTGGCGACGCACGTCTGGGTGAAGACCATCGTTACATCGGCACTCTGGCCAAGGATGATCTCGCCGGGTTCGACCGATTTGTACGTGGCGGCCGAACACTGGTTGGCGGGCGGCGTGACCCCGGTCTGCCTCGCAGGCGAGGCATGGGTCAACGCTGCCATCGACAAGAACAGCACACCGAGTGGGGCGGCTATCAGCCCCCAAAGACGAACGTGGCGCATCGATCATCGACTCCTTGTGACGTGCCGACGCGCTTCGGCCTCACCGTCCCGGTGCTGCAAGCAGTCGGAGGCGCGTCAACACAGTTGGCCGGTCGCCCGTATCGACCGGCTCCCCCTTCTGATGGAGATTATAGGCGGACGAGAGCGCGATGCGAACCACGTCTGCACATTTGCGCCTCACCGGGCCGCGCGAAACCGGGGCCGCCTGATCCAATGCAACGACGGAGGGCCGCCCCTGGTGACAGGGGCGGCCCTCCGTTACGAACGTCCGGTGGACGCCTCGGCTACGCATTCATGCGCGCCGAGACCGTTCGATCAGTCGCTCGGCCCATCAGGCGGCCACGGCTGGCCCCAGTCGTGGCGACCGCTGCAGGAGAACGTGTCGGCGATCTGAGCGTAGATGCTCTGGATGCGATCGCCGCGCGGCTCGATGAAGCTCAAGCTCGGGCTCGATGCACAGGTCTGGAGCAGCGACGGCAGCACCCGATCGATCAGCTCGGGCGCATCGGCCCGACCGAACCCGATCGTGTAGACCGTGATGCCGGCGTCCTTTGCCCGCTGGGCGGCATCGATGACCGTGCCCTCCTGGTTGCCCGTCACCGGATGGATCGGCACGCGGTTGGGCAGGCCGTCCGTCAGCATGACCATGATCGGCGTGCTGTAGCTGTGGCGCAGGGCCGGCGGCAACGCCTCCATGCCCTTGCCGAACGCCTTGTCCAGGCGCGTGCCCTCCTTCTGGCGCCGCTCGAGGTTGTCGAGGGCGGCCAGGATCGCGGTGCGGTTGTTGGACAGTTTGGCTTCGATCCACGCATCGTCGTTGAATCCGACGATGGCGACCTGATCGTGGTGCCCGAGGTGGTCCGGCGTCAGGCGCAGCATGTTGACGAACGCCTTGGCGGCGCTGATCACGGCGGCCTTCTTCTGTCCGCCGTCTTCGCTCGGCCGGTTCATGCTCGTCGACATGTCGATGACGAGCGCGACGTCGATGTATTCGTCCTCGCAGTACTCCTTGACCGAGATCGGGAGGTAGATCGGTCCCGGCCGCGGCGTCGGCGTGACCGTCGGGGTGTTCGTCGGCGTGACCGTCGGGCCGACAGTGTTCGTCGGGGTCGGGGTTGGGGTCGGCGGCGGCGGCGGCGGGGCGGTGCTGGTGGCCTGCGGGTCGGCCTTCAGCACGAGCACCCACGGGTCACGGAACGTGAACTCGCCGCTGCGGTTCTTGTTGTCCGTGTACGTGCCGTACGCGCCGTTGTTCGTCGGGTGGTAGCCAAGCTCGAGCGGGCGCAGCTTGAAGGAGAACGTGACGCCTTCCTTCGGGATGTGCGTCTGGGCCCACTCGAGGTACTCCCAGTTCGCCCCGTGGCCGTTCGGCTCCGGCAGAGCCGAGTTCTCGATGTACTGCATGTTGTCGGGGATGTTGTCGATCACGGTCAGCCGCTTGAGGATGATGTTCTGGAACTGACGGCGGATCGTATCGAAGATCTGTCCGAGCTGGCTCGACTGGCGCGCCTCGAAGAAGTAGCGCGGGCTCGTCGCTGCCGAGCGCATGCACTGCACGTCGCAGCCGCCGCCGACGCAGACCGTGATGACGAGGATGCCCTGTCCCTTGGCCTGACCGGCCGCCGCAATCACCGGCGGGCAACCGGCATTGTTCTCACCGTCCGAGACGACGACCATCACCTCGCGGATCGAGTCGCGGTCGCCGGCGCCCGAGCGGCCGCGGTTCATCACACCGAGGCCGGTCTTGATCCCGCAGTCGATGCACGTTCCGCCGGCGGCACCGACGCGCCCGACGCAGCTTGACGCCTGGCTCTCGCGGTTCGTCAGCTGACAGAGCACCTTGGCGGCCGATGCGAAGGAGACGACACCGACCTGGGTGCCCGGGTTGTCCTTCATGTCCAAGCGGTCGATGAGCTCGCGCCCCGCCTTGCGCAGCTGCTGGTTCGGTTCACCGGCCATCGAGCCGGACGAATCCAGCACGAGCACGATGTGCAACGGGAACGACTCGCCGGCGCACAGCGCGGTCACGGTCAACGTCACGTCCACCGTTTCACCGAGCAGCACCATCTGCGGATCTGCCGTCTTCTTCTGAATGGCGACGCACGAACTCTTGAGCGTCCCCTGCTGCAGTCCGGCCTGTGCCGGGCTGGCCTTGGCCGGACCCTCATGGACCATCGCCAAGCCTGCAAACGCGATCAGCCCGAGGCCGACCGCCACCCCCATCGATCGTAACCGGCGCATACCCCTCATCTCCTTACTCCCGTCTTCCTGAGCGACCTTCGCCCAACCGTCGGCCACCGGTGCACAGGTGGACCATCCGAAGAACGAAGCTGCTCGGATCGCCGCGGATCCGCACACGGCTCGCTCGTCCACCACGCGCCTGAAGGGCAAACGCGCGGCCGATCGAGCCGGCGCCACCGCGGAGCGGCGCCTGGGCGGCAGTATAGGCCCGCCGCCAGCAAGTTGTCAACGACTCGTCAGTGTTTGGTCACGTTTGCCGCCGCGCGGCCGTCGTCCTACAGTGCGATGGATCGTGCGACGGGCGATCGGCCGGCCCAACGTCTCCAAACACGGGCGAGATCGTCTCGATCGGACCGGATTCGGCTATCGCCGTATCCGTTCCAGCGTTAACAACCCGTGGGCGCGCCGTTTCGGACAGGGCGGGGGAAATCAACCGTCGTTGCGGTGCGCATTGGCGAGGAACGACCGGCGAGGAACGACCGGCGACGAAACAACGGGCGAGGAACAACTTTCGATCATCCGAGTTCGGGGCCGATCGCGGCCACCGTGCCCCAGGAGCCTCAGAGATGAACGGTCCGGTGATGGACGGAACCTTGCGCGCAGCGCGCTCGGGCGTCGTGGCGCTGCTCGTCGGTCTGCTGGCAGGGGCCGCGACGGTCGCCGCGCCGGGTCCGAGCGCCGTGCAGGCGCAGGAAGCGCTGCAGTGCACGATCACGGGCACCAAGACGGCATCACCGGCCAAGATCCGCTTGGGCGAGACCGTCGAGATCCGGCTCACCCTGTCCGCGCAGTGCCCGCCGGCCCAGTATCGCTCGGCCGACATGGTCGCCGCGGTGGACACGAGCCTCTCGATGACGAGCGGCGGCAAGCTGGCGGCGGCACAGGCGGCGGCGCACAAGATGGTCGACACGCTCGACTTCAGCTTGCAGAAGATGGCGATCCTGAGCTTCTACAGCAGCGCTCGAATGGTCATCGGCCTGTCGAGCGATCCGGCGGCGATCGATGCCGCCATCGACGCGATGCCGATCGACCGCGGCACGAACATCGCCAACGCGATCGACGTGGCGCAGGAGGAGCTGACGCGCAACGGTCGGGCGGACGCCCGGCCCGTGATCATCCTCATCACGGACGGCGCGCCGAACGAGCCCGCCGCCGGACCGGAACAGCAGGCGATCCTCAGCGCGAACGCCGCCAAGGTCGCCGGTACGACGATCTACACGATCGGCCTCGGCAGCGGCGCGGCCGAGACGCTGCTCAAGCAGATCGCCTCCGGCCCTGAGTACTACTATTTCGCGCCGAACAACGACCAGCTGAACGCGATCTACGAGCAGATCGCGCTTGTCGTCGCCAACTTCACCGTGCGCAGCGTCGGACTCGGGGACGATCTCGGCGTCAACGGGCCGTTCGTCGCCGGATCCGGTTCACCGGCGCCGGCCGTCGCGGGCGACGTCCTCGGTTGGGCCGTCGACACGCTGACCGAGACGCCGGTCGAGCACGTCTACCAGATCAAGCCGACGAAGGTCGGCATCTACCCGGCCGCCGACCGCACCGCGGCGCGCTACCTCGACATCGACGGACAGGAGCGTGAGTTCGTCTTCGAGCAGCCGCAGATCGAAGTCCTCGACCCGCCGAACACACGTGCGTGTTCCGACGGCCGCGGATGGAGCATCAACGTGCACAGCTTCCCGGACAGCGTCGGCGTGTCGTCGGTCCGGCCGCAGGGCTGCAACATCCGGTTCGACTCCGGCGACTGGGCGACGGGCACGACGTACCGCCTTCCGCAGCTCGAGTACGTCCTGACGGACGGGAGCGGCACCAAGGAGCTCTTCCGCGGCTCAGCCGTACAGGGTCCCGGCCGCGTCGACGAGTTCCTGCCGATCCGCGTTTGCCAGGCGCCGCCCTACAAGCTGCGCCTCGTGACGACCGAGCTCGCGGGCTACCAGTTGTGCCCGAATGCCTGGCGCGAGCGCACGATCACGCTGCGCGACTTCCGCCCGGTGAACTTCCGGAACACGCTGCTGCGGTTCGGGTTCTACCGCTAGGGGGGCTTCCTGCGCGGTCCGATTCCGTTCCGCACCGTAACGACGTCGAACGGGTCGAACGGCCATGGCCATCGATGGCGCTCGATATCCGCCAGCGACGGCTGATATCGTCCCGCCTCAGCTGTTGTCCTGTTGGCCGAGCTTGAGCACGGCCAGGAAGGCGTCCTGTGGGATATCGACGTTGCCGAGGCGCTTCATGCGCTTCTTGCCGGCTTTCTGCTTCTCGAGCAGCTTGCGCTTGCGCGTGATGTCGCCGCCATAGCACTTCGCCAGGACGTCCTTGCGCAACGCCTGGACCGTCTGGCGGGCGATGATCCGCGTACCGATCGCGGCCTGGATGGGCACCTTGAACATCTGGCGGGGGATGACGTCCTTGAGCCGGCGCGTGAGCGCCTCGCCGATGCCGTACGCCTTGTCGCGGTGGATGATCAACGAGAGCGCATCGACGGCCTTCTCGTTGAGCAGGACGTCGAGCTTGACGAGATCGCCGGTCCGATAGACATCGAATTGGTAGTCCATCGAGGCGTAGCCGCGCGTTCGGCTCTTCAGCTGGTCGTAGAACTCGGTGATCAGCTCACCGAGCGGGATCTGGAAGTGCATCATGACGCGACCCTCGCTCGGGTACTCCATCGCGTCGAACAGACCGCGCCGCTCCGTCACGAGGTCGATGATTGGGCCGATGTACGTGCTCGGCGCCCAGATCGTCAGCCGCATCCACGGCTCCTCGATCTCGTCGATCTGCGTGGCCTCGGGCAGCGCCGCCGGGTTGTCGACCTCGATGATGTCGCCGCTGTTGAGCAGCACGCGATAGATGACGGACGGCGCGGTCTGGAGCAGATCGAGGTCGTACTCGCGTTCGAGGCGCTCCTGGACGATCTCCATGTGGAAGAGGCCGAGGTAGCCGCACCGGAATCCGGGGCCGAGCGCGACCGAGCTCTCCGGCTCGATGACGAGGGCGGCGTCGTTCAGGCGCAGCTTGTCGAGCGCATCCCGGAGCGCCTCGTAGTCCTCGGTTTCGGTCGGGTAGAGTCCGGCGAAGACCATCGGCTTGGCGGCGCTGTAGCCGGGCAGCGCTTCCGTGGCCGGATTCAGCGCCGTGGTGAGCGTGTCCCCGACCTGGACGTCGCGCAGCGATTTCAGGCCGGTCGCCACGTAGCCGACCTCGCCGACCCCAAGGGATTGGACGGGCCGCATGTCGGGCGCGAACGTCCCGATTTCGATCGGCTCATGCTGCAGCCCGGTGGCGAGCATCTTCAACTGCTGCCGGCCGCCGATCGCGCCGTCGACGACGCGCACATAGGCGATCACGCCCTTGTAGGTGTCGTAGTGGCTGTCGAAGACGAGCGCCCTGAGCGGCGCATCCGGGTCCCCGCTCGGGGGCGGGATCCGGCGGACGATCGCTTCGAGGACGGCGCCGATGTTCGTCCCTTCCTTGGCCGAGACGCACAGGACGTCCTCGATCTTGCAGCCGAGCAGCGCCGCCACCTGCGCGCTCACCGCTTCCGGATCGGCGGCCGGGAGGTCGATCTTGTTGACGACCGGGATGATCTCGAGGTTGTTGTCGAGCGCAAGGTAGAGGTTTGCCAGCGTCTGGGCTTCGATCCCTTGCGTGGCGTCGACGATCAGCAGCGCGCCCTCGCAGGCCGCCAGAGCGCGGCTGACCTCGTACGCGAAGTCGACATGGCCCGGCGTGTCGATCAGGTGGAGCACGTACGGTTCGCCGCCGTCGATGCTGTGGCGCATCCGGACGGCGCTGGCCTTGATCGTCACGCCCCGCTCGCGCTCGAGGTCCATGGAGTCGAGTGCCTGTGCCACCATCCGGCGGCCTTCGATCGTGGCCGTCGCCTCGAGCAGCCGATCGGCCAGCGTGCTCTTGCCGTGGTCGATGTGCGCGATGATGCAGAAGTTGCGGATGCGCTTGGGGTCGATCATCGGCGACGCTCGGCTTGCGCGCCGGCGGGCCGGCGAAACGTGTCGGGGGGAAAGAGCGGCCGGCGCGCCGCCGGCCGTGGCTGCGGACACCCACCTCTGTCGGAAAAGGGTGGCATCACTCGGGCGGGGCGTACCAGGAAGCGCCCGAGTATAGCACAGCGGTCCGTCGGCCGCGACGCGGCGGTGCCGGCGGGGCAGACCGTGCTACCGTTTGACGGCCACGAGCGTACACTTGAGCCGGCCGGGACGACCCGCCTTCCCCGGCCTTTCCGTACATTCTGACCATGCAGGGAAACCTGACCACGCAAGGAGTTGCAGGCGATGAGTGAGCAAACGCCGGTCGATAGCGGCGCCGAGACGCCACCGGTCCAGACGCCGGGCGAACGACTGTCCACGGCGGCCGACAAGATCGTCCACGAAGCGCAGACGCGGCTTGACAAGGCCACCGCCGTCGCTGGCGATGCGTTCGAGCGCCTGAGCGACGAGGCGGAGGAGGTGCGCGAGCGAGCCGGTCAGTCCGCGGAGAACGTCGTCGACGAGCTGCGCGGGATCGGCAGCCGCCTCGCCGCGGCGTTGCAGGCCGCCGCCTCGACGCCGGAGGCCGAGAACCTGAAGGGCGACATCCGCGAGGGCGCGCAGCGCCTCGTCAACGAGCTGCAGGCGGTGATCAAGGCGTCGCCGATCGGCAAGATGGGCGGCCGGTCCGACGCGGCCGCCGACGGCGGGGGCACGGACGATCCGGCCGTCGAGGGCGTGGCCGACGTGCCGTCCACGCCGTCCGCCCAGCGCATGGCGACGACGGTGCGCGCCGAGCTGGCGAATGCGCTCCGCGGACTCAACCGCGCGCTCGATCGTCTGGCCGGCCAGCTCCAGCCGCCGGCCGCCGTCGTCGATGTTGCAGCCCAGCCCGCACCGAGCGGCACTTCCGACGATGCGCCGACCGCCTGACGGGCGCCGGGCGGTGCCGGGCGGCGGGCGATGAGCGACGCGGCCGGCGATCGCGCGACGGCTTGTGCCGCGGCGTGGCGCAAGTACCCGGCGCTCGCGAACGTCCAGCCGACCGTTCGGACGGAAGGCGACGGCTCGGTCTTCACGTTCAAGTCGGCGCGTGCCGCCGGTGGCTCCGGCCCGCCGGTGGCGCTCGTCGTCCGCGTGACCGTCGGGCCGGACGGGCGGGTGCGGCGCGTGGTCGCGGCTCGCTAGCGACCGCGCCCGCGCCGCTCCGTTCGCACGAAGCGCCAGGCGCCGTCGCTGACCGTCCGCGCGGCGTGGCCGCGGGCGACCAGCCAATCCAGCAGGGCGATCGTCGCGGTCAGCGCGCGGCCGGCGTCGTGTGCGCCGCCGGCCATACCGCGCCTCGTGCACACCTCCCAGGCGGTCAGCGGCTCGGCCGAAAGCACGTGCCGGACGGACTGCAGCGCCAGTCGTGACTCGGCCAGGCGGCGGGCAATGAGGACCCGCGGCGCGCGGATCGGCTCGCCGTGGCCGGGCAGCCAGAGGTTGACCGGCCGTCGAGCCAAGATACGCCACGCCTCCACAAGTCGGGCGAGTTGCGGTGCACGCACGCCCCCCGGCCCGGTCGGAACGATGTCCGCAATCGTCGATCGCCGCCGATCGATCAAGTCGCCGGTGATCGCCGTCGCCCGTTGCGTGTGGACGAGGACGAGATGGTCCGCGCTGTGGCCGCCGGTGTGGTGAGCAGACCACGACAGCATGCCTTCGGGATCGTCGACGTGCGGGTCGAGCGGCTCCCCGTCGGCCAGCGCCGCGCATGCGGACGGGGACACGCCGAGCGGCTCTTCGGCCAGCTCGGCTGCCAGCCGCGCACGCCATTCGTCCGCCGACGACGCAGCCAGATCCGCCGGCATGCCGGCCGCGCCGGCCGCGCGGAGCGCGCGTTCCACGCGCTGTGCGGCCGCCGCCGACGGGTCGGCCAATGCAGGAAGCGCGTCGGGATGGGCGAGGATGCGCGCACCGCTGTCGGCCTGAATGCGTGCCGTCAGCCCGGCGTGGCCCCCGTGCGCGTGCGTGAGGACGATGCGCCGGATGTCGTGCAGTCCCAAGCTCAGCGCGGCCATGGCGTCGCGCACGGCGGCGTACGCCGCATCCGTCGCCGGACCGGGATCGACGAGCACGAGCGGCGGCCCCGGGATCAGCCAGGCGTTGCGCGGTTCGGACCCCCTCGGCGCCGGTACGACGATGCGAACGACGGAGGAGCGCTCCGCGGACGGGGAGGATCTCGGCACGCGTTCCAGCACGCTGCCGTCAGTCGGGCGCCGCTGCGACCGCCGACGAGCCGACCGCCGACGCAGGCCGAGCATCGGACGATGGGCTGCCCTCAGTGGCCAGGGCGCGGCTCTTCAACAGGATCTCCCAGCGCCCGCGCTGCACGACGTCGCCGGACGTGTTCATGAGCTTGATGCCGAACGTCACGAGCCCGCCGCCCAGCGCGCGGGCCATGCGGGCTTCGAGAACGTCGATCTCCAGGAAGACGGTGTCGCCGGCGAAGACCGGTTTGCGAAACTTCCAGTCGAGGCCGAGGAAGGCCAGCGTCGTGCCGTCGATGATGTTCATCCGCGCGGCGAGTCCGGTGGCAATCGACAGGCCGAGCACGCCGTGCGCGATGCGCCGACCGAACGGCGTCGTCGCAGCATAGCTGTCGTCGGTGTGCAGGGGATTGTAGTCGCCGGAAAGGCCGGCGAACGCCATGATATCGTGGTCCGTCACGGTTCGCGACGGGCTGCGGCCGCTGAAGCCGGCCGAAAAGTCCTCGAACCACATGCCTTGCGGCCCTTCGACGCGCATCTCGGTCTCGCGGTTGGGTGGCGCGGTCGCCTCGCCGGCCTTGACTGGGCCGTGGATTGTAGGCACGACCCGGTGGCGCCGCAACCGGGCGCGTCGCGGCCGCGGGGCCTAGAATCAGGCGATGGCGAAACACGTGACGGCGGGCCGGCACGAGGCGGCGACGAGGACAGGACAGCGTCGGGCGGCGGCGGTTGCGGCCGTCTGGATGGCCGGCCTCGCGGCGTGCACGGCTCCGACCGCCGAACACGGCGTACGACGTGCGCTGCCGACCGTGACGACGGCCGGCGCGCCCGTGCCGGCGTATGCGGCGGATCCGGCTGCCGGTGCGCGGCGCTACGGCGAGCACTGCACCGCCTGCCACGGCGCCGCCGGCGCCGGCGATGGACCGCTGTCCGCCGGACTGCAACCGCCGCCGCCGGACTGGACCGCGGACGATGCGCTGCAGCACCGATCGCCGGCCGTCCTGTTCCAAGCGATTCGCCGGGGCGTGCTCGGGTCGTCCATGAAGCGCTTCGACCACCTTCTCGATCCGCCCGCCGCGTGGGATGTCGTGTTCCACGTGTGGCAGCTGCCGGTCGAGCCGGAGATGCTGCGCCGCGGCGCGCGAGACTATGCGCGCGACTGTGCGGCGTGCCACGGGACGGCGGGCGTGCCGGACGCGGCCGCCCGGACGCCGTCGCTCGTCCGGCCGGACTGGGTCCGACTGACGCGCGCGCAGCTCATCGAACGTCTGGCGCGCAGCCACCCCGCACTCGGCGCACGGTCCGCAGACGGCACCGAGCGTGCCGCGGACGCCGCAGCGATCGCCGAGCACCTCTGGACTTTTCTCACGTCGGCACGGGAGCCGTCCGACCCATCGGCGGTCGGTCCGTGACACGCTGTAGGGCCGCCCGAGGCGGGGTCGGCTGGCGGCGCGCGCTGCCGGTGGCGGTCCTGCTCGCCGGCGCCGGATGGCGGCTCAATGGTCGCGCCGGCCTGGCGGCCGACGAGCCGACGCCGTGCACAGCGACCGCGCAGCGGTCCGTGGCGCCGAGCCCGGTGACCGTCGGCACCCGAGTCACCGTCACGGCGGTCATTCGGATCGCGTGCCCGGACGTGCCCGGCCCGGTGGATGTCGCGCTGGCGATCGATCGGTCGGCTTCGATGCGCGGCGCGTCGCTGGCCTTCGCCAAGGCCGCCGCCGGTGCGTTCGTCGATCGCGTCGAGCTCGGCCGGACGCGGGTCGCGCTCGTTGCGTTCGACGACACGGCGACCGTCCTCGTGCCGCTGTCGAGCATCCGCAGTCGCCTGCACAGCGCGATCGCGCGGATCGAGGTGCCGCCGGCGGCCGGGACCGATATCGTCCGAGCGCTCCGTGCGGCCGGGCAGGAGCTGGCCGCCGGCGCGGACGACGGCCGGACGGGCCGCATTCAGGCGATCGTCCTGCTGTCGGACGGCGTGAACAACCGCGGTCCCGATGCGGTCCGGCAGCAGGCGGCCGTCCAGCGCGGGAACGACGTCCATCTGACGACGGTGGCGCTCGGCCGGCGCGCCGATGTGGCGCTGCTGGCCGCGATCGCCGCGACGCCGTCCGACCACTGGCGCGTTTCGACG
>Ga0138256_10000654_pt1 | contig 37605 bp, 28 predicted proteins | sample KNB2016incub_MG_FD_105486 | JGI IMG/M metagenome (GOLD analysis project Ga0138256, IMG submission 105486) | Active sludge microbial communities from wastewater in Klosterneuburg, Austria - KNB2014incub_MG | ecosystem: Engineered > WWTP > Activated sludge > Unclassified | place: Austria... | reverse complement strand
GGGGGGGGGGGGGGGGGGGGGGGGGGGGGGGGGGGGGGGGGGGGGGGGGGGGGGGGGGGGGCGGGGGGTGTGGGTGTGGCGGGGGGCCTGGGGGCAGGCACGGGGACCTGCCCCTACAGGACAACGTGGGCGGCGGGGCGCGGCGGGCGGGCGTTGCGCGTTTCGGCGCGTGTCACCGACACCCGACGTCGCCTGCGATCTCCCGGTAGACCGTCCCCAACTCGCCCGCCGACGGCGCGAAGCGGTACAGCGATGTGTCCGTAGCGACCCGCGCCAGGAGCTCGCCCGCCGCATCCTCGCCCAGTCCGACCGCGAACACCGACACGGCTTCCACTCGCGCCCGCGCGGCCGCTGCCAGCACATCCGCCTCGGACCCCCCATCCGGCCGCCCGTCCGTCAGCAGCACGACGATCTGGCGCACACCCGGCCGCACCGCCGCCTCGAGCACGTCAAGCGCCGTCCCGATCCCGAGATCGATGCGCGTCCCGACGCCCGTCGTCAGGCCCGTCAGACCGCTCCGCAGCCGCGCCCGGCTGGCAGTCAGCGGTTGGACGACGCGCGCCGCATTGTCGAACGCGACAACGGCCGCCTGATCACGCGGCAGGTGGATCAAGTCGATGAAGCTCCGTCCCGCCTCCGTCGCCGCCGCCAGCTTGTCGCCGGCCATCGACGACGACGTGTCGATCGCCAGGACGACCTGCAACACCGGGCGGCGCGCCGGATCGCAGTAGAAGCGCTCGGTGATCGGCAGGAACAGCCGCACCCGCCGGTGTGCCGTTGTCGCTGTCGCCGTCGACGGAACGGGTCGCCCTGTCGGCGAGGCCGACGGCCAGGCGATCGTCGTGGCGCTGGCCGTCGCGGTCGTGGTCGCGATGGGTGTGCCGGGCGTGTCCGTCGGCAGCGCCGTGGGCACTTCGGTCGCGCCGTCCGTCGGTGTGGGCTCGACGTCAGGCGTGGCCGTCGGGCCGCACACGGACCGCCAGGACAGACGCACCGGCTGCGACGCGTACCGCGCCCCGTCCGCCAGCGCGTGCAGCGTCAGGTCGTACGTGCCGTCCGGCGTCAGCGGCGGCGGTGCGACCGTGACATCGAACGCCCTTTCGATCCCTTCCGGAGGCACCGCCAAGTCGAGATACTCGATCGGCGACCACATCACCCACGGCGCCAGCACGACCGGTTCGACATCGCCCGCCAGCCGCCGCACCTGCCGTCCCGTGGAGCCGACGAGCGACGTCAACGCGGCGGGCAGCTCGCTGGCGGCGCCGACCTCCATCGCACCGCCCCCCGGCGCCGTGCGCAGCGCCCAATCGCGCCAGTACGCCGTCAGCCGATCCGGCCGCCCGCGCACCCCCGCCGGGGCCGTGCCCGTCACCCCGACGACGAGCGTGATCCCGGCATCCGCCAAGTCCGGCAGCACCGACTGCCAATCCAGATCATCCGCCGAATACGGCGCCATGTCCGGCCCGCTGTCCCGCCAGCGCACCGGCAATCCGGGCGACCAGATCCCCGGCACAAACCCGGCGACGACACCCGCGTTCAGATCCTCATCCCGCGGCACCGAATCCCCGAACAGGGCGATCACCTTCCTCGCACCGGCCCGCCAGCCCATCCGCGGGTCGTCGATCACCCCGCGAAGGGCAGCCGCATACGCCTCCGGCTCGTCCCCTCCCCCGCCCGCCCAGAGCTCCCCCGCCGCCGCCGCCAGATCCGCCGGCTCCGTCGACAGCGCCCCGCGCAGCCGCCAGGGCCAGTCCGTCGCCTGCCCGGCCGCGCCGTACGGGACATCGCGCACGTCGACGACCGCCACCGCGACATCGGGCGCCAAGTCCCTCAGGCGCGCCGCCAGCTCGATCGCCCGCGCCCTGGCGGTGGACACGACGGCTTCCATGCTGCCCGTCGTGTCGAACACCAGCACGACGTCCGTCCGCGGCGCCACCGACGGCAGCTCGACCGCCAGCGCCAGCCGTGCCGGCTCGCCCGGGCAGGCCGCGACGTCGACGACCCCGCGGAGCGTTGTCGACGTCGACGTCGGCGGCGGCGAATCCGCCGTCGCGGTCGCCCCGGCACCGCCGGGCGCAAAGATCGCCACGCGCCGGTTGCCCCGGTCCGCGACCCAGACCCGCCCATCCGGCCCAACCGCCATGTCGCTCGCCATCCGCAGCTCTCCGGCGCCGCGGCCGAAGCCGCCGAAACGGGCCATCGGCGTCCCTCGCCGATCGAGCACGAAGACCGTGTCGTCGGCCAGCAGAGCGAGCACGGAATCGTCGACCCCGCGGGCCACCGCCACGGGCCGGTCGGGCAGCGGCCAGCGGGCCACCGGGTTGCCGTCGCCGTCGAAGAACGCCAGCCGCCGGTTCCCGAAGTCCGCCACCACACGGCGGCCGTCGCCCAGCACATCGACGTCGAGCGGCGCCAGGAAGCTGCCGGGCCCCGTTCCGGCCGTGCCGAGTCGCTGCCGCAGCACGCCGGTTCCCGCGTCGTAGCCCAGCAGCCGCGCGTTTGCGACGTCCACGCCGTACAGCCGATCGCCCGCCGCCGCCAGCCCGCGCGCCGCCGGCCCGAAGTCGGGATGGCCGTCCCCGGCCGGACGATCGAACCACACGCCGCCCGCCGCATCGTACCCCACCAGCCGATCGGCGGTGCCCACGACGAGCGCGCCGTTGGCCAACGCCGCGACGGCCAGCGGCAGCAGCTCCCGCCCCTGGCTATCGCGCGGCACGCGGCCGGCGAGGACGGTGCCGGCCGCGTCGACGAAGCGCAGCGCCCGGAAGGCGGCCGGATGGGCCACCGTCGGCGCCACGGCGACGACGGCGCTTCCGTCCGGGGCGACGGCAATCGCGACGGGCTCGCCGTCGGCGATGGGGATGTCGAAGGCGAACGAGAAGTCGCCGGGGCCGAGCCGGGCCTCGGCGCGGCCGGGGGGTGTCGGCGCGAAGCCGCCGGTGGCGCAAAGCGAGAGCGCCGCCGCGAGCGGAAGAGCGACCCACCCTCGACCGGTCGCGCCGCTCATCGGCACGGCAGCTCCGCCGCGACCCGTCGGTAGATCTGCTCGAGGTCGGACGGATTGGGGGCGTGGAAGTAGTGGCGGCTGCTCGTGGCAACCGCGATCAGGAAGGTGGCGTCGGCGTCGCCGAGCCCGATCGCGAAGACCGTCGCACCCGTCCGCCGGACGTCCGCCGCCGTGCGCAGCGCGGCGTCGCGCGTCCCGGCCGTCGGCTGGCCGTCCGACATGAAGATGAGCACGCGCTGGCTGCCGTTGCGGGCGCGAAGGCGAAGCTCATCGGCGCCCTTGGCCAGACCGAGATCGACGCGCGTGCCGGCAGTGGTCGTCATCTCGTCGAGCGCCGTCTTGACGAGCACGGCGTTGGCCGTCAACGGCTGTGCGAGCCGCGCCTGGCCGTCGAACGTAACCAGCGCCGAGCGGTCACGGCGGCGGTCGAGCAGATCGACGAACTGCCGGCCGGCCGCCTTAGCCGCCGCCAGCTTGTCGCCCGCCATCGATGACGACGTATCGATGACGAGAACGATCTCGGCGCCGAGGCGTGCGTCATCCGGCTGGCAGTGGTTGCGCTGCGTGATCGGCAGGTAGACCTCGGACGGCCCGGTGACGCGCGGCGTCGGCGTCGGCGTCGGGGCGGGCAGGACCTCGACCTCGGGCACCGGGAACTCGAACGTGTATCGTCGGCCGTCCGCGGTGTAGCTGGCCGTGGCGAGCGTGTTCGTCGGGATACGGCCGACGCGGCCCGGCGTCACCCGCATGCTCACGGTGGCCTTGCCGCTCGGCAACGCGCCGAGCGTCCAGACGATGTCCGTCCCGATCAGCGTCCCGCCGCGGGTCGCCGAGCCCGGGACGAACGTCACGTCGGGGCCGAGGCCGTCGACGATCCGCACGTCGGTGGCGGCGACGCCGCCGACGGTCTGCGAAAGCTCGGCATAGATGGACGCCAACTGGTCGGGCCGCGGCGCGGCGAAGTAGCGGCTCGAGGCGCCGGCGACGGTGACCAGAAGGTCGGTCTCGATCGTGTCGCCCAAGCCGATCGCATAGACCAGCGCGCCGTGCGCCTTGGCGCGGGCCGCCTCGATGACGGTGTCCACGTACGGCTGGCCGATCCGGCTCGGCTTGCCGTCGGTCATCAGGATCAGCACCGGCCGCGCGCCCGGCCTGGCCGCCTCGAGCACGTGATCCGTCGCCCGGCGAAGGGCGGTGGCGATGTCCGTGTTGCCGGTGTGCTGGATGTCGCCGACGGCGGCGCGGATGGCGGCGCGGTCGTGGGTCAGCGGCTGGTCGAGGGAGATGAGGTCGGAGAACGAGACGAGGCCGACGCGGTTCGTCGTCAGGTCGAGGCTCGGCGAGGCCACGAAGCTGTCGGCGGCGGCCTTGGCGGCGGCCAGCTTGACCCCGGCCATCGAGTTCGAGCGATCGATAATCAGCATGATCTCGCTGGCCGGCGCCGTGCCGCCGCGGCACTGGATGTCGAGCGACAGGTTGATCGTCACCGGCCGGCCGAGGACGACCTGTGCCGGCGCGGCCGTCTTGTCGCCCGTGACGGTGCAAGGCGGGTCGGGTGTCGGCGTCGGCGTCGGCTGTGTGCCCGGGCCCGGCTCGTAGACGAGCACCGCTTTCGAGGTGCTGTCCAGGACGTACAGGCGGCCGTTCGGGCCGGCGGCAAGGTCGGACGGCACGCCCCCGGGGTAGGTCGCGACCGCATCGATGGGCCAGGCGGCCAGCGGTTGGCCGTCGGACGCCCAAGCGGCGACCGTGCCGTCGAAGCGGAGGGTGAACACGGTGCCGTCGGGCCCGACGCTGATCCGGTGCGGGCCGCCGCCGCCGGTCGGCCAGCTGCCGAGCACCTGTCCCGTCGCCGGGTCGAGGACGCGGACGTCGCCCTGCTCACCGCCGGCGGCATACAAGCGGCCGTCCGGCCCGCGGTCGATGTCGAGCGGCCAGGCGTAGCCGCTCTGGGTCGGGGTGAAACGGCCGAGCGGCTCCCTGCCGGCCGGATCGTACGCCAACACCGTGCCGGACAGCGCCGACGTGGCGTACACCCGGTCGTTCGAGGCGGCGAGGCCGAAGCCGTTCAGGCAATCGCACGTCCAACGCCAGCTCTCCCGCCCGGTGACCGGATCGATCCGTGTGGCGTACGAAACACTGCTGATGCCGAGCAACAGCCCGCCGTCCGGTGTCGTGGCCACCTCGTCCGCGCCGAGGCTGGGCAGCGCGCGTTCGAAGCCGCCGTCGTGGCGAAAGAGCCGGACGATGCCAAGGTCACGTTCGGCGACGGCGAGCTGCCCGTCGGGCAGCGTGTCGAGGGCGATCGGATCGAGGGCCGTCGGTGCGGCCAGCGGGTCGAGAAGCGTCGCGGCGGTCAGGACGGGCAAGCCCGCCCCGGTGGCATACAGTCGCAGCCCCTGCGTCGGGCGGCCGGGATCGCCGGTCGGGCCGGAGGCGAGGGCCAGGCGGCCGCCGGTGTTCAGGGCGAGGCGCTCGGCCGGCGCGAAGCGGGCAGGCTCGGGCAACATGTCGCTCGTGATCGCGTCCGTCTGCGCGAGCGCGCTGTCGAGGACCTTGATCTCATCGCGGTCGCCGGAGGGGCCGTTGAGCAGGACGTACACCGTGCCGGAGTCCGGGTGCACCGCGACGTCGCGGATCCCTTTGAATGCGTGGCGCTCGATGAAGGCGCCGGTGCTCGCAAAGACCGAAAGCCGCCCGAGCGGCACCGAGCGATCGTCGCTCGGCGCGCCGGCGGTGTCGGCGACGAGGATCCGGCCGTCGGGGGTCACCGCGAGCTCGTTCGGCCCGGCCAGCTGGTCGGCCGCGCCGCCGGCCCCGCCAAAGCCGCTCATCCACGTGCCGTCCCACGTGAAGCGCTCGACACGCCGGGAACCATCGGACAGCACGAGGACATCGCCGTTCGGAGCGAGCGCGACGGCGTGCGGGACGAAGGCTTGGAAGTCGGCGGCGGCCATCCACTGCGCCACGGGTTCGCCGGTGAGCGTGAACACGGAGAGACGCCGGTTCGCGCGGTCGGCCACGTAGACGCGGTCGCGCGCCGCGTTCACCGCCACGTCGCGCGGCTGGTTCAGCTCCGCCGGCCCGTTGCCGTACCGGCCGAATGCGCGTTCCACCCGGCCGTCCGTACCCACGACGGCGATCCGGTGGTGGCCGCTGTCGGCGACGTAGAACAGGCCGCCCGGCGCGGCGGCGACCCCGCCGGGGAGGTAGAGGCCGCCGGTATCGAACGCGGCCATGCGCGTCTCGACGAGCGACCACTGACGCAGCGGCTGCGCGCGGGCGGTCTCGGGGCCGGGGGGAGAAGGCATTCCCAGCGTCAGCAGCAGGGCGGCCATGAAGGCGCCCGCCATGCAGGTCCGCAGCCGGTGGGGGGGCAGGAACGGCACGGGCATGTCTCACCTATCGCGTTGGCGGTCGGTCGACGGGCGCGCGGGCGGTGCGCACCGGAGATCCCGGCAGCCGGGGGGTCGTCGGCCGGTGGGGGGAGGGATTGGGCGCCAAGCTTAGCGCCGTGGGCGGGGCATCGCCAGCCGTGGGCGGTCCAATCGACCTCCGCGGGGTTAGACGCGGGAGGGGGGGTCGAGGTTATGGGGGATGCGCGGGAGAGGAACGCGGCACGGCCGGAAACGACAGGGATGCGTCGTATGCGCGCTCCAGGGACATGACCCGCGTCGACCAGACGTATTCCTTGGAAACCCGCGTCCGTGCGCCGTCACCGAGGCGTTCGCGAAGGGATTCATCCCGCAACAGCGCCACGACGGCCTCGGCCATCGCTTCGACATCGCCCGCGGCGACGACGCGCCCGCTCGCACCGTCGACGACGACCTCGCGCAGCTCGCCGACGGCGTCGGCGACGATCGGAAGGCCGGCGCTCATCAGCTCGAGGAGCTTGAACGGTGACTTCGTGCGGTTGACGAGCGTGTCGTCGAAGGGGTAGAGGGCGATGGCGGCCTGGGCGAACGTCGTGGCCGCGGCCTGCGGGTCGAGCCAGCCGTGCATCTCGACGGCATCGGCCAGACCGCGACGCGCCGCCAGTTCGGCGAAGCGCCGCTCCTCGCCGAACAAGCCCTTGCCGGCGACGACGAGTCGCGCGTCCGGCACGGCGGCGCGGACGCGGGCGAGGACGTCGAGCGGGCGGTCGAGGGCGAACTCGAAGAAGCGGGTGTAGAGGAGGATCACGGGCGGCGACGCCGCGACCCTCCCACGGCCGTCGTCGACCCCCTGGCTGTCGTCGATCGCGTTCGGCAGGTACGTCACCCGCGCCGGAGGCACGCCCATCGCCCACGCCAATCCTTCGAGCGCGCGGCTGGCGACGGTCACGTGGTCGGCGTGGGTGAGGCCCCAGCGTTCCTGCCGAGCGAAGACGGCGCGCTGGGCGCGGCTGTAGCGTTCGAGGTCGTTCCAGCCGCCGGCGCCCTCCCAATCGTCCGTGTCGACGACGAGGCGGAAGCGGCGGGGCGCATTGTGTCGCGACGGACGGAGCGGCCACACCCGCAACCCGCGCGTCTGTCGCCGGAGCCACAACATCGTCGCCGCCAGGCCGCTGTAGGCCTTGGGCTTGAAGGCGTGGACGATGTCGGGTTCGAGCGCGAGGGCCATGCGGGCCATGCGGGCCGCGACGACGGCGTGGCCGACGACGGGTGTGCGCAGGCCGGCCAGCGAGACGTTGACGATCCGCACGCCCGGGACGTCGTCGTCCCAGGCGCGATCGGCCTCGGCGGGCGTGTGCCACGGCGGGAGGAGGAGCGTGACGGCGTGGCCGCGCGCGGCGAGCGCCCGGGCGGCGGGCAGGGCGCGGCGGCGGATCGTCATCTTGGGCCCGAGACCGAAGGGGCCCAGCATGACGATCCGCAGGCTGCCGCCCGGGCGCTCGTCGTTCATCGCGAATCGGACATCGCGCCACCGAACCTGTTCATTCGACCGTCACGCTCTTGGCCAGGTTGCGGGGCTGGTCGACGTCGCAGCCTCGGGCGACGGCGGCGTGGTAGCTGAGGAGCTGGACGGCGATGACGTCCACCATCGGCGAGAGCTCCTCGCGGACGGTGGGCACGGTGAGGAGGTGGTCGGCGACGGCGGCCGAGGCGGCGTCGCCGGGGGCGGCGAGAACGATCGTGCGCGCGCCGCGGGCGCGGACCTCCTCGATGTTCGAGAGGACCTTGTCATGGACGGGGCTGGGCGTCGCGATCGCCAGGACCGGGATGGCAGGATCGAGCATCGCGATCGGGCCGTGCTTCAGCTCGCCGGCAGGGTAGCCCTCGGCGTGGATGTAGCTGATCTCCTTGAGCTTCAGCGCGCCTTCGAGCGCCACGGGATAGCCGAACCCGCGGCCGATGAAGAACATCGACCGGACGTCGGTGATGTCGAGCGCATCGACGAGCGCCTCGACGGCGGGCTCGACCGCCAGCGCGGTGCGGATGGCGTCCGGGATGGCGGCGAGGTCGGCGAGGATGGACGCGCCCGCGTCGCCGTCGAGCGCACCGCGCTTCGTCGCCAGCGCGACGCTGACGAGCGTGAGGAGGGCGAGCTGCGCGGTGAAGGTTTTGGTGGCGACGACGCCGATCTCCGGGCCGACCTGGAGGAAGAGCGTCGCGTCGACGAGGCGCGTGACGGAGCTGCCGACGATGTTGCACAGCGCCAGCGTCGGCGCGCCGGCGGCCTTGGCGCGGCGCAGCGCGGCCAGCGTGTCGGCCGTCTCGCCGCTCTGCGTGATCCCGATGACGAGCGTGCCGGGACCGACGAGGGCGTCGCCGTAGCGGTACTCGCTGGCGATTGCGATGTCCGTGGGCAGCTTGGCCCAGCGCTCGAGCAGGCGTGCGCCGACGAGGCCGGCATAGGCCGAGGAGCCGCAGGCGACGATCGTCACCCGCTGGACGGCCCCGAGGTCGAGGGCGTCGAGTTCCGGCAGGACGGCACGCCCGCCCGCGATCCGTCCGCGGAGCGTGTCGACGAGGGCCCGCGGCTGCTCGTCGATCTCCTTGCGGACGAAGTGGCGGTAGCCGCCGCGCTCGGCCGCCTCGACGCTCCAGTCGATGATCATCGGCGCGCGTTCGACGGTCGTCCCGTCGAGCGTCGACAGCCGCACGCCGTCGGCCGTCAGCTCCACGACCTCGCCGTCCTCGACGATCAGGATGCGGCGGGTGTAGGGCAGCAGCGCCGGGATGTCGCTGGCCAGGAAGTTCTCGCCGTCGCCGAGCCCGACGACGAGCGGGCTGAACTTGCGGGCGGCGACGATCAGTCCTGGGGCGTCGGGCGTGAGCGCGGCGATGGCGTATGCGCCCTCGACCTGGGCAAGGGCGGTGCGGACGGCCGATGCGAATCGGGTGCGTCGTGTGTCGGCGTCGCCCGATAACCATCCGTCGACCGTCCCATGCGACCCGTTTGACTCATTCGCTGTCGGCGACATCGCCGCTTCCGCGACGAGGTGCGCCAACACCTCTGTGTCCGTCTCGGAGGCAAAGGCGTGCCCCTCGCCGACGAGACGGGCCTTCACGACGGCATGGTTCTCGAAGATGCCGTTGTGGATCACCGCGATCCGCCCGTCGGCTGCGGTGTGCGGGTGGGCGTTGGGCGTGGTCGGCGCGCCGTGGGTGGCCCAGCGGGTGTGGCCGATGCCGTGACGGCCGCCGGGGGCATCGGCGGCGAGGATGTCGCGCAGGGCCGACAGCTTGCCGGCGGCCTTGCGGACGGCGAGGCGGCCGGCGTCGTCGATGATGGCGACGCCCGCCGAGTCGTAGCCGCGGTACTCGAGACGGGACAGGCCGTCGAGAAGGATCGGCAGGGCATCGCGCCCGCCGACGTAGCCGACGATTCCGCACATGGGGACTCTCCTGATTCGTTTCAACGTCGGGGGCACTGCCGGCCGCGTTGTCCCGCCGGTTGCCCGGCGGTTTTGGCGGCGGCTTGTTGGGTTCAGGAGAGCAGACCTTGGGCTGTGCCGGCCCAGGAGGCATCCACCGATCTGTCGAATGTTCCCCGTTCTCGGCCGCCTGCGACGACGATTCGTCGCGGCTGGCCGCGGGTTAGCCCGGCGCGTCCGGGAACCTCCACCTCGTCGACTCTGCCCGCCCCGGCGTCGGCCGCTACCCGCCGCGGGGTGCCCGTCGCACGGTGGGCGCCGCGACGCGCTTCGTCGATCGGCGGCACGCTGGGTGCGGTGCGGGCGATGGGGGAGTCCTGGTGCTTGGCTGCTCGGGTGTCGGTCGGCGCGGGACCGGGGGCGGGGTGGGTGGCGCGGCGGGGGCCTTTCGGGGAGAATCGGCGAGAATTGGCGCGAACAAGGGTCGCTGTGGTGGTCGCGATGCGGACGGCGGCACTATAGCGCAGAGGGTGGGCGGGGGGTCAAGTGTACTGTTTCGATTGACCGCCGCGCACAAAAAGCATCAAAATGCTTTCATGCGCACGACCGTAGACCTCCCCGACGACCTGCTGCGTCGCGTCAAGTCTAGGGCCGCCCTGGAGGGCCTCAAGCTGAAGGACCTCATCGCCCGCTTCATCGAGCAAGGTCTGCGACAGGGCGCCGCGCCGGAGCCCTCGATTCAGGAGCGCCATCGCAGCCTGCTGCCCGTCGTCCAAGCCGCCACCGGCCGCGCGCTGCCCGTGCTGTCCAATGCGGAGCTGAGCGCGCTGTTGGACGAGGACGAGATCGGTGTTGGCCGGCTTGATTGATCTTCCCGACGTCAACGTCTGGCTCGCGTTCGGCGTGGCCGATCACCCGCACCACGCACGGGCTCGCCGCTATTGGTACGACGAGTCCAGCGAACAGATCGCGTTCTGTCGACAGACGGCCCTGGCCTTCCTTCGCCTGTCGACGAACGCCGCCGTCATGCGCGGGCAGCCGCTGACGGTTGCCCAGGCGTGGAGCGCGTACGCCCTATTTCGTCGACTGCCGGAGATCATCCTGGCGGACGAGCCCGTGGGTTGCGAAGACTGGCTTGGCCGCTGGGCATCGGGCGGCGGAGCGTCGCCGAGGCTCTGGACGGATGCCTATCTTGCGGCGTTCGCATCGTCCGGCGGATACCGCTTGGTGTCGTTCGACCGCGACTTTGCTCAGTTCGAAGGACTAAACGTCCGCCTGCTGGCAATCGACGAACACGAGACGTAGCGCGTGCCCGAACCGCAGTCGCCGATCGTCGTCAAGGCCGTCGTCTATCTCACCCACACTGACCCGGCCACGGGCGAGGTGCGCCTCGTCGTCTTCGACCACACCGACCACGCCGCCGCCGGCACGCAGGTGCCCGCCGGCACGGTCGGCGACGGCGAGGACGTCGCCGACGCGGCGCTGCGGGAGGCGTTCGAAGAGACGGGGCTGGCGGGCATCCGGCTCGTCGACGCGCTGGGCACCGAGGACGTGGACCTGCGCCCGTACGGCGTGGAGGCGACGGCGAGGCGGCACTTCTTCCACGCGGTTGTGGATGCGGTCGATGAAGACCAACGAGTACGCTGGCAGCACGTCGAGACGCATCGCTCCGACGGCGGCCCTCCCGTGACGTTCGATCTGCGCTGGGTGCCGCTCGACGCGCCGCCGGCGCTCGCGGGCGAACTCGGCGCGCGGCTGGCACTCGTCCAGAAGGAAGGCCACAGATAGTCAACGCTCACGTCAGCGCCAGCAGATTCCTGAGCCTCGTCCTCCGCCACAAACCCGACGCGATCGACCTCGCGCTCGACGCGCACGGCTGGGCGGACGTCGATGCGCTGATCCGACTTGCCAACGCGCACGGCCGGCGTCTGAACCGCAGCGTGCTGGAGGAGGTGGTCGCCGGGAACGACAAGCAACGGTTCGCGTTCAGTGCGGATGGCCTGCAGATCCGCGCCAGCCAAGGTCATTCGGTCGATGTCGACCTGGCCCTTCCGCCCACGGAGCCGCCCTCCACCCTCTATCATGGAACCGCCGAGCGCTTCGTCGCTTCGATCCGCACCCACGGGCTTCGCCCCGGAAGCCGGAACCATGTGCACCTGTCGGCGGACGACGTCACTGCCCGCAAGGTTGGACAGCGCCATGGCACGCCGGTGGTCCTGGAGGTGCGCGCGCAGGCGATGTCAGCCGCCGGCCACACGTTTTACCGGTCAGCTAACGGCGTTTGGCTGACCGAAGGCGTTCCGACCGAGTACATTGCGTTCCCGGCGGTATGACGGGTATTGCCACACCGGACCCGCTCGGAGCCCCCATGCGCCTAGCCATCCTCACCGACGTCCACGCCAACCTCCCCGCCCTCCGCGCCGCCCTGGCTGCCGTCGACCGCTTCGCCCCCGATGTCACCGTCCACACCGGCGACGCGATCGGCACCGGCCCCTACCCGCGCGAGTGCCTCGAGCTCCTCCTCGCCCGCCCCGCCACGCACTGCCTGATGGGCAACCACGACGCCTGGTACGCCTTCGGCCTGCCTGACCCGCGGCCGGAATGGATGAGCGTCGGCGAGCGGGCGCACCACGTGTGGACGCACGGACAGCTCGGCGACGAGCTGCGCGCCGTCGTCGCGGCCTGGCCGTACAACCTCCGACTGGCGACGCCGGCCGGCGCGATCGAGTTCCTGCACTTCCCGCTCCGGCCGAACGGCGAATTCCTGTCGGCCCGGTTCGCGCCGCGGACGGGCGCGGAGGCCGACGCACTGTTCGGGGGCGGGGCGTGGATGACGTTCTACGGACATGACCACACCGCCGCCGATCTGACAGGGGCGGCGACGCGCTACGTGAACCCGGGCTCGCTGGGCTGCGCACCGACGGCGGTGGCGCGGATCGCATTCCTCGATGTTCGAGCCGCTGACGACTGGACGCTATCGTTCGCCGAGGAACCCTACGACCCGACGGACCTGCTGCGTGCGTTCGACGACCGTGAGGTTCCCGAGCGCGACTTCATCCGGCAGGTGTTCATGCCCTTCGGCGCGTGAGTGGACGGACGAATCGCGACGGACTGTCACGCGCCATGTCGATTTTGCGTCGCCCCGTTCGACGCATGGGTAGAGGCCAGGCTCAGCCGGCCACCATCGGCCGGTAGACCGGCTTCGCAACCGACGTTCTCACAGGGAGAAATGAACGATGAAGGTCATTGTCATGGTCAAAGCCACCGCGGATTCCGAAGCCGGCATCATGCCCAGCGAGCAGCTCCTCACCGAGATGGGCGCCTACAACGAGCAGCTCGTGAACGCCGGCATCATGCTGGCCGGCGAGGGCCTCCACCCGAGCGCGAAGGGCGCCCGCGTCCAGTTCTCGGATACGAATCGCACCGTCGTCGACGGCCCGTTCGCCGAGACCAAGGAGCTCGTCGCGGGCTTCTGGCTCTGGCAGGTGCGGTCGATGGACGAGGCGATCGAGTGGGTGAAGCGCTGCCCGAACCCGATGCTCGGCCCGTCCGAGATCGAGATCCGGCCGGTGTTAGAGGCCGAGGACTTCGGCGCCGAGTACACGCCGGAGCTGCGGGAGCAGGAGGATCGGCTGCGGGCGCAGGTGGAGGCGCAGCAGCCGTAGCTCCTCGTCCTCATCGGCGAGAACGGCGCCGTACACGCGCGAGCAGGAGCCGGCCGCAGTCCATTCCGATTGTGGATGCCGATGTTGGCAAAGGCATGAACGCTTGTATGATCGCGCGCCATGCCGACATCCGCCACCCACCGCGCGATCGATGCCGTCTGGCGCATCGAGTCCGCCCGCCTGATCGCCGGCCTCACCCGGATCGTGCGCGATGTCGGCGCAGCCGAGGACCTCGCCCAGGACGCGCTCGTCGCAGCGCTCAAGCAGTGGCCTGAGTCGGGCGTCCCGGACAACCCGGGCGCCTGGCTCATGGCCGCGGCCAAGCACCGGGCGATCGACCAGTTCCGGCGCGCTGCGCGTCTCGGTGCCAAGTACGCCTCGATCGCGCACGTGCTCGAAGTCGACGACGCCGGCCACGTGGCCGTGATGAGCGGCGACGCCGCGTCGGCAGACGATGTCGCGACGATCGACGCCGCCCTCGACGACGACGTCGGCGACGACCTGCTGCGGCTCGTCTTCATCGCCTGCCACCCCGTCCTGTCCACGGACGCGTGCGTCGCGCTCACGCTCCGCCTCATCGGCGGTCTGACGACGGACGAGATCGCCCGCGCGTTCCTCGTCCCGGAGGCGACCGTCGCCCAGCGGATCGTGCGGGCCAAGCGCACCCTAGTCGAGGCCCGCGTCCCGTTCGAGGTCCCGCGCGGCGCCGATCGCGCCGCCCGACTGTCGTCCGTGCTCGCGGTCGTCTACCTGATCTTCAACGAGGGCTACTCGGCCACCGCCGGCGACGACTGGCTCCGGCCGGCGCTGTGCGACGAAGCGCTCCGCCTCGCCCGCATCCTGGCCGGCCTCGCGCCCGACGAGTCCGAGGTGCACGGTCTCGTCGCCCTGCTCGAGATCCAGGCGTCCCGCGCCCACGCCCGCGTCGGACCGTCCGGCGAGCCGATCCTCCTCCTCGACCAGAACCGCGCACGCTGGGACCAGCTGCTCATCCGCCGCGGCCTGTCAGCCCTCGACCGCGCGACCGCGCTCGCCGTCGCGCAGGGCGGCGCGCTCGGCCCGTACGCGCTCCAGGCCGCGATCGCCGCCTGCCATGCCCGGGCACGCACCGCCGCGGCGACGGACTGGTCCCGCATCGCCTCGCTGTACGACGTGCTCGCCCAGGTCGCGCCGTCCCCGGTCGTCGAGCTGAACCGCGCCGTGGCCGTGGGGATGGCATTCGGTCCGGCCGCCGGCCTCGCGATCGTCGATGGGCTCGTAGCAGAGCCGTCGCTCAAGGGCTACCATCTTCTGCCGAGCGTACGCGGCGACCTGCTGTCCAAGCTCGGGCGCTTCGACGAGGCGCGGACGGAGTTCGAGCGGGCGGCAGGGATGACGCGCAACGGGCGGGAGCGGGCGTTGTTGCTGGGGCGGGCGCGGGAGTGCGTACCCTGACCTGGTTCCGACGAGGCAGTAGAATCGGATTTCGTCCACTCGCGTCCCAGCCGCCAGGAGGGCCGACCATGTCCTGGCAATCCCGCGTCACCCCCCTCGCCGAAGCCGCCCTGCACAACCGCGCCGTCCCCGGCCTCGTCCTCGCCGTCGCGCGCGGCCACGACGTGCCCGAGTACCTCGTGCTCGGCACCGACGCCGTCGGCCGCGCCCTGACGACGGATTCGCTGTTCCCGGTGGCCTCGATCACCAAGCTGGCGACGGCGCTGGCGGTCCTGCGCCTCGCGGCCGATGGGGTTGTCGAGGTCGACGACGCGCTCGCCAAGCACTTGCCCGATGCCGCCGCCGCCCGGGACGGCGTCACGCTTCGCGCCATGCTCAGCCACACGGCCGGCCTGCCGATCGACCTCGCGCCCGAGGCTGCCTCGTACGCGCCGGGGCTCGACTGGCCGGCGCTGGCGCGGGCGTGCCTGACGACGCCTCTGTCGGCTCCGCCCGGCAGTGACGTCCAATACAGCAACATCGGCTCCGGCCTGCTGGCCATCGTCGTCGAGCGGCGGACCGGACTGCCGATCGCCGCGGCGCTCGACGCCCTGGTGCTGTCGCCGCTCGGCATCGAAGGCACCCTCGGCAGCGAGCCGCCGCGGCCGCCGGCCGTGCTGACGGGCGAACTCGGCGACCATGCCGGCACCGCGCTCGAACCCTTCAACTCGCCCTTCTGGCGATCGCTGGGCATGCCGTGGGGCGGCCTGCTGACGACGGCCGGCGGTGCGCTGGCGCTCGTGCGCGCGTTCGCCGGCGTGCCCGCCGGCTTCCTGCCCGCCGACGTCCTCGCCGACGCCGTCCGCGACCAGACCGGCGGGCTCGGCGGCGGCCTCTTCGGCGCGCTGCGATGGCCGCGCTGTCCGTGGGGCCTCGGCGTCGAGCTGCGCGGAGACAAGTCGCCGCACTGGGCGCCAGCGGAGGCATCACCCGACTCATTCGGCCACGTCGGTGCCAGCGGCTGTCTGGCCTGGTGCGACCCGGCGGCGGACGTGGCTTGGGCGATCCTGGGCACGCGCACTTTCGAGCGGTGGTGGCGGGCGTGGCCGGCGATCGGGGGGGCGGTGTTGGCGAGCGAGGGATGAGGACCGCCCGGCTGTCGCCGGAAGACATCGCCTCGTGGGCGGACCTGCTGCCTGCCGGTATGCCGCGCGTCAGCGACGGCCGGATCGTCCTCACGCGCTTCACGCCCGCCGACGCCGCGGTGATGTGCGCCGCCGACGACGACCCCGAGATGCGCCGGCGCTTCGACTGCCCGGCCGACTTCGTCCCGTCCATCGACCATACGCTCCACGTCATCGACCGCTGGGCGCGGGAGTGGGCGGCGGGCGACCGGTTCCCGTGCGCCGTGGCGTTCGACGGGGGCGCGTTCGAGCGGCTGGAGATCGTCACGGATCCGGACAACATCGCCTCGCGACGCATCGCGCTCGGCAACGGGTTCGAGGAGGTTGGGTTGCGCGATGGGCAGGTGTTGCACGTCCGGGACCGACACCGGCTTGCCGGCAGCACTGCGATTCCACCCTATTGACACGTGACCATATGGTCACCTATCATCACCCCATGACGGACGACGATCGTGTGTTCAAGGCGCTCGCCGACCCGACGCGACGATTCCTGCTCGACCGGCTCTTCGAGCGTGACGGCCGCACGCTCACCGAGCTCGAGTCGGTGCTGGACATGACGCGCTTCGGGGTGATGAAGCACCTGCGCGTGCTCGAGGAGGCGAACCTCATCGTCACGCGGCGGTCGGGCCGGGAGAAGCTGCACTTTCTGAACCCGGTACCGATCCGGCTGATCCACGACCGGTGGATCGACAAGTTCACCGAGCGTCGGATCGCGGCGCTCACCGACCTCAAACGCGAACTGGAGGACAGATCATGACCGCAACGGACACGACGGCTGCAGACACGACGGCTGCAGACTCTACCCCGCCGACGAAGCCGGCCGCGACCACCCAGGTCTACCGCGTCTACATCCAGGCCACGCCACGGCAGGTCTGGGACGCCATCACACAGCCCGAGTGGAACGCGCGCTACGGCTATCCCGGCCACAGCGAGTACGACCTCCGCCCCGGCGGCGCCTACCGCGGCATCGCCGATGCCGACATGCTGGCGATGGGCCTCCCGGAGCTTCTCGTGGACGGCGAGGTTCTCGAGGCGGACCCGCCGCGACGGCTCGTCCAGACGTGGCGCTTCAACTGGAGCCCGGAGATCATCGCCGAAGGCTACACGCGCGTCACGTGGGAGACCGCCGAGGAAATCGGCGGGATCACGCGCCTCACCGTGACGCACGAGCTCGAGGGCGCGCCGTTGACGGCCGAGCAGGTCGGTGGGTCGGCGCCGATGGTCGAAGGCGGCGGCGGGTGGGCGATGATCTTGAGCGGCCTGAAGACGCTGCTCGAGACCGGGAAGGATCTCGGGATCCACGACGCCTGATCGATCGCGGCGCGGGCTCTGGCCGGCCAGGGCCCGCGCCGCTTGGCGTGGCACAATCCCACCATGCTCCTCTACGCCATCGCCCGACAGAGCTTCCGGCGCCACCTCACGTACCGCGCCGCCGCCGCCGCCGGGTTGCTGACGAACTTCTTCTTCGGCATCGTCCGCGTCGCCGTCCTCACCGCTCTCTACGATGGCCGTCCCGAGGCCGCCGGGATCACGCTGCCGGCCGCCATCACGTTTACGGCGCTCAGCCAGGCCGTCATCGGCCCGCTGGCCGCGTTCAGCTGGTTCGACGTGATGCGCAGCGTCCACTCTGGCGAGATCGCGGGCGATCTGCTCCGGCCGATCGGCTACCTTACGTACTGGCTGGCCCACGACTTCGGCCGTGCCCTGACCCAGTTCCTGCTGCGCGGCGTACCGATGCTCATCGGCTACGTCCTGCTCTTCCCGTGGATCGCCCCCGCCGACACGCACTTCGTCTGGCCGCAGGGCGGCGCGATGTGGACGGCCACGGGCGTGTGCGCCGTGCTGGCGTGGCTGATCAGCTTCGGCTGGCGCTTCCTGTCGAACCTCAGCGCCTTCTGGTCGCCCGACGCGCGCGGGATCATCCGCTTCGTCTTCTCGCTCAGCTGGTTCGCTTCGGGGTTCCTGTTCCCGCTGCGCTACTTCCCGGACTGGCTGCAACAGCTCTGCGCGCTGACACCGTTCGCCTACACCGTCAACGCGATCACCGAGGTCTATCTGGGCTTGCAGCGGGGGGGCGATGTCGTGCGCCTCCTCGCGATCCAAGCCGCCTGGGCCGTCGCGCTCCTCGCAGCCGGCGCCCTCGTCCTGCGCGCCGGCGTACGGCGCCTCGTCATCCTCGGCGGCTGAGGGCGTCGATGATGTCGACGATGCCCCATTTGCCGTCCCATCCCACGGCGCGATCGTCGTCGTCGCTGCGCCCTCCACTTGCCGACCTGCACCACCACCTCGGCCTGCTCGTCCGCCTCGTCGGCGCGCAGGTGCGCTCGCAGCTCCAGTACCGCGTCTCGTTCACCATGGACGTCGTCTCGTCCTTCCTCATGTTCGGCTTCGAGTTCGGCGCGCTGGCCGCGCTGTTCGTCCGCTTCGAAACGCTCGGCGGCTGGACGCTGGGCGAGGTGGCCTTCATGGGCGGACTGACCGCCGTGTCCTTCAAGACGATGGACATGCTCTTCAGCGGCTTCGACCCGCCGGCATTCGGCGAGCACGTCCGCAAGGGCACGTTCGACGCGATCCTGCTCCGGCCGGCGCCGCTCACCCTCCAGGTCCTCGGCTCGCGCTTCGTCCTCATGCGCGTGGGCGCCATCGCCGAGGGCGTCGCGGTCTTTGCGCTGGCGCTGTGGCTCGTCGACGTCCATTGGACCGCCGCCAAGCTCACGTTCCTGCCGCTCGTCGTCATCGGCCAGCTGGCCTTCTTCGCCGCCCTCTTCGTCATCGGCTCGACCGTCACGTTCTGGACCGTCGACTCGATCGAGGCGATGAACATCCTCACCTACGGCGGCCACGAGCTGAACCAGTACCCGGCCCACATCTACCCGCTCGGGCTGCGGCGCTTCTTCACGTACGTCGTCCCGACGCTCTTCCTGGCCTACTACCCGACGTTGTACCTGCTCGACAAGCCCGACCCGACCGGCATGCCGTCGTGGGTGCGCTTCATCGGCCCCGTCATCGGCCTCGGCGCGTTCGCCGGCGCGACGGCGATCTGGCACATCGGCATCCGCCACTACCGGAGCACCGGCACATGACCCATCATCCGTCCGCTGCCGAGGCTCCGCGCACCGGCCCGCTCGTCGAGCGCCCGCCGCTTGCTCCGCTGATCGACGTCCGCGACCTGGCCAAGCACTTCGCCATGCGCCGGCGGCCGCTCGTCCGCGCCGTCGACGGCGTCACGTTCCGCGTCGCCCCGGGCGAGCTCGTCGGCTACCTCGGCCCGAACGGCGCCGGCAAGTCGACGACGCTGAAGATGCTCACCGGCCTCCTCGTGCCCACGTCGGGCCACGTCACCGTCGCCGGCCGCATCCCGTGGCGGGAACGGCGGGCCCACGTGGCCACGATCGGCGCCGTGTTCGGCCAACGGACGTCGCTGTGGTGGGACCTGCCGGTCATCGAGTCGTTCGACCTGCTGCGCTACATCTACCGCATCCCGGCCGAACGATATCGAGCGAACCTCGACACGTTTCGCGACCTCCTCGACCTCGACGCGTTTCTCCAGACCCCCGTCCGCTCCCTCTCCCTCGGCCAACGGATGCGCGCCGACTTCGCCGCCGCCATGCTCCACGATCCGACCGTCCTCTTCCTGGACGAGCCGACGATCGGCCTCGACGTCGTCGCCAAGGAGCGCGTCCGCCGCTTCATCCGCCACCTGAACGCCGAGCGCGGCACGACCGTCCTCCTCACGACCCACGACCTGGCCGACGTCGAGCGCCTGTGCCACCGTGTCCTGATCATCGACGGCGGCCGGCTGCTCTACGACGGCAACCTGGCCGAGCTCCAACGCCGCTTCGGCGGCCGCCGCGAGCTCGTCGTCGACCTGGCCGAGGACGTCACGGACATCGGCGGCGACGGCAGCGCGAGCCGGCTCGACGACCCGCGATTCGCAGTGTCGGGCGCCGACGTCATCGCCCGCGACGGCCCGCGGATCACGTACGCCTTCGACCGCGACGAGACGACGGCCGCCGACCTCATCGCCCGCGTCACGCAGCGGCTGCGGGTCGTCGACCTGGCGCTGAAGGAGCCGGACATCGAGACGACGGTGCGGCGGATCTACGAAGAGCGGTTGTTGGACGGGGCGTAGCAGATCGTCACGCGACGATCGCCCAGTTCACTTCCACCGCACCTCGATCTGATCCACCCACGCCTCGAAATCGTGCCCCGACGCCTTGATCTCGAGCCGCTTCAGCCGCACCGGCGCCGCCGACCACCCCGCGAAGCCGCGGCGGTTCGCGGCATCGAGCAGGTTGCCGCTGTCGAAAGCGGTCCACTCGCGCGGCGTGACCTGAACGTCGCGCCCCTCGATCACGCGCGCGCCGGCGAACTCACTGCCGCTCGGGTCGGGCGCCAGACTGTAGAAGCCGGTGAACCAGCGCAGCTCGTTTCCCGCCGCGTCCCCGACGACGAGCGTCACGATCAGCGGGAACTCCTCGGCGCGGTCTCCCCCGCCCGGCAGCGACTGGCGGTCGATTCGCACCGTGGCGGCGACGCTCAGCCACGTGGCGTCCGTGAGGTCGAACGCCTCGAAGTCGCGTGCCAGCACGAGGTCGGCCGGCGTCTTGTTCGAGCCCTCGCGCGCGAATCGCATCGCCGTCCGGCCGCCGGGCGTGAGCACGTGTGTCAGCTGCGGGGGGGCCGCGGTGTCGGCGACGACGGGCGAAGCCACCCAGCCCTCGTCCTCGACGGGCGGCCGGTCGAAGTCGGAGTCCGGCAGGACGTTCTCGGGGCGATCGGTGGCCGCCGAAGGCCACGCACCCCGCCGGACCACCGTCCGCTCACCGCGCCGGACGACGACCATGCGGGTCGCGGCGGAAGGAGCCGGCGGCGCATCGTTCGTTTCGGCATTCGCCGTGACGGACGCCTGACCCATCGCGACGGCCACCCGCAGCACGTCGTCGTCCAACCGCAGCTGCACGTGCGTCTCGGGCGCAAGCGAAACGCGGCCGTGGGGCGTATCGATGTGGTAGTCCGGCGCGCGGTCGGGCGGGCCGTCGTAGAAGCGAGCGCCGGCGCGCAGCAGCGCCGTGCCGGCGGGCACGGGCTCGAGGGTCAGCGCGATCGTCGGGCGGCGGATGCCGAACGGGAAGAGCGGGCGGCGCAGCCGCGTGAGGCGGAGGCGCCCGAAGCGTTCGATCTGGGCGGTCGACCCGTCGACGAAGCGCAGGAAGGCCGCCGCGTTCCCGCCGCCGGCGAGCTCGAGCGTGGCACTCTCCGGCGCCTGCCATGACTCGTCCTCGCGCAGCGACGGCAAGCAGTCCGATCCCAGGCAGCGATCCAAGCCGCCGGCGGTCACCCGGACCTCGGCGTTCGCCCGGCGGGTGGCCAGGTGGGCCCACCGCCAGCCGGCCCATGGTCCGCCGACGGCCAGCGCGACGAAGACGGTGAACGCGACGAGCAGGATCGACCAGCACACCACCTGGATGCGCCTTGGGTCGAGCCCCTCGATCGCGCTCTCGCCGCGCGCCGACATCGGTGGGCCCGTTGCGATGTCCGTCGGTGGGCGCGGGAGGCTAATCGCGCCGACCGGTCAGCAGCGAGACCCAATAGAGCAGCTGGAGCACAGCCCCGGCCGCCGCCGCCACATAGGTCAGCGCCGCGGCGTCGAGGACGGCGTTGACGCCCTTCGCGTCGCTCCCCGACACGAGGCCGAGATCGCTCAGCGTGCGCTTGGCCCGCCGGCTGGCGTCGAACTCGACGGGCAGCGTGACGAGCGTGAAGAGGACGGCCGCACTGAACATCAGCACGCCGGTCCAAGCGACAAGGCTACCGAGCCCGATGGAACCCATCGACTGCAAGGCGAAGCCGCCGATCAGCAACCACATCGCCAGCCCCGACCCCAGGTTCGCCGCCGGGACGAGCGCCGCGCGAAGGTTCAGCATCGCATCGCCCACCTTGTCCTGCTCGGCGTGGCCGAGCTCGTGGGCCACGATCGCCATCGCGGCGACGGAGGGTTGGACGCTGGACTCGGACAGCCGGATGACCTTGCCGCGCGGGTCGTAGTGATCCGTCATCATGCCTTGGATGCTCTCGATTCCGACGTGGGTGAGGCCCCGTGCCTCCATGATCGCCCGCGCCACTGCGGCGCCATTCAGGCCGCGTGCGTTCACGACGCGCGACCAACGGCCATAGGCGCTCTTGACGCGCCACTGCGCGTACAGCGAGAGGGCGAGGCTGGGCAACAGAACCCAGAGCATGTATGACCCATTGCCAAACATCGATGGAACTCCCTGTCGTCAAGCAGACGAGGAGACAAACAGGAGCCTCGCCGCTGCGTGATAGTATAGCGTCGCCGAAAACCCACGGATGCCGACGCCCCGTCACTGCCCGCGACGCTGTTGGGAGGGTACTGTGCTCCGCCTCCGCCTGACTTCCTCCCGCCGCTTGCCCCGCCTGCCCGCCGGATCGGGTCGACGAACGGCGGCGCTGGTCGCGGGCGCCGCGCTCGGCGGCATCGCCCTCGCGCGCGGCCTCGGCGCGCAGGACGCACCGGCGCCACCGACGCCGCCCACCAGCTGCTTCGACCCCAACCCGTTCATCGCCACGACGTGCTTCGTCCGCGGGACGACGTTCGAGGACGAGCCGGCGGTCGTCCTCTTCCGCGACTCACCCGACGACACCGCCCACTACCCGGTGGCCACGATCGGACAGGTCGGGTCGCTGTGGGGCCTGGCGTACGATGCCCAGCGCGACGTGCTGTATGCCGCGGCATACCACAAGCGGAACACGCACTACGGACCGCTCGGCCCGGGCGGCATCTACGGCATCCACGTGGCCCGCTCCGACGTCACGCCGCTGTGGACGGTGCCGAACGCCGGGAGCAACATCCACGACGACACGAACAACTACCAGCCGGACGACCGCGGACGCAATCCGGTGTCGGAAACGAGTCTCGGCGACATCGACCTGTCCGACGACGGCAAGACGCTGTTCGTCATGAACCTGTACGACAAGAAGATCTATCGCTACGACGTCGCGACCGGCAAGCTGCTCGGCAGCTTCTTCAGCGGCGGCGACAGCCAGGCCTGGCGCCGTGAGGCGCGTCCGTTCGCGCTGGCCGTGCGCGATGGTTGGCTGTTCCACGGCGTGGTGAACAGCCAGCGCAAAGGGCAGAGCGACACCGCGCTCTGGGCGTATGTCTTCGCTTCCAAGCCCGACGGCACGGCGATGCGGAAGGTGGCCAGCCTGTTCATGGGCTACGACCGCGGCCCCAACACCCAGGGCTGGCGCCCGTGGCCCGAGGACGACGATCAGGGCTGGCGGCGCCAGGAATACCCGCTACCCCTGTTGACGGACATCGAGTTCAACCAGGCCGGCGACATGATCCTTGGGTTCCGCGACCGCTACATCGACACCGGGCCGTCGCTGACCGAGGTCTATCGGCGGGCGTCCGGCGACGTCGTCCTGGCGCGCAAGACGGGCACGCTCACCTGGGAGGTCGAGGACCTGACCAAGGGCGAGTTCTACACGGGCGACGGCCTGGCCCAGCCCGGCGCGAACAACGACTTCGCCGAGATCGCCGACGGCGGGCTGACGCAGCTGATGGGCCGCGATGTCCTCGTCTCGACGGCCATCAACCCGTTCCGCGGCTACTCGGACGGCGCCGTGTGGTTCGACAACGCGACGGGGGGCGACGTCGCCCGCGAGGAGCTGCTCTACAACCGCCTGCGCCACGAGGGTCCGCAAGGCAAGATGCAGGGCCTCGGCGACGCCGAGCAGGTCTGCTTCACGCCACCGACCCCGACGCCGACGAACACCGCGCCGACCGAGACCCCAACGCCCACCGAGACGCCGTCCCCATCGGTCGTGCCGAGCGCGACCCCGACGGAGACGCCGACACGCACGTCCACGCCGGACCGCTACCGGATCTACCTCCCGCAAGGCGAGACGATCTGCCTGCCCAAGCGCCAGTACGTCGACGTCGTCCTCGTGCTCGACCGATCGACGTCGATGCTGCGGCCCGTCGTGCCGGGCGGCGTGCCGAAGAACGAGGCGGCGATCGACGCGGCCAAGACGTTCGTCGACCTACTCGAGCTGACGCCCGACGCGCTCGGGCGGCACGACAACGTGGCGGTCGTGGGATTCAACGACACGGCGTGGACGGAGGCGGGGCTGACGAACGATCGCGACGTGGTGCTGGCGGTGCTCGAGGGGTTGCGGTCCAAGACCGCCGAGGGGACACGCCTCGACCTCGCGCTGACCGAGGGCCAGCGGCCGCTGGAGGGGCCGGGGCGGGTGAAGGCGAACCTGCCGGTCATGATCCTCCTGACGGACGGCCTGCCGAACAGGGTGCCGACGCCTCCGTCCGGCGGCCGCCAGGAGGACACCGTCCTCGCGGCGGCGACGGCGGCCAAGGATCGGGGGACGATGCTCTTCACGATCGGCCTCGGCACGACGCGGGACATCTACCCGCGGCTGATGATCGCCGCCGCCTCCGAGCCGTGGGCCTACCACTATGCGCCGCAGCCCGAGGACCTGGCCGGGATCTACGCCCAGATCGCGGATGTGTTCATCTACTGCGACCGCCCGAAGGCACCGCGGCCGACGCCCTGCGTGCCCGAGTTCGTCCACACGGACGTCGTGCTCGCCCTGGACATGAGCACCTCGATGTACCGCACGACGCGCACCGGGCGCACGAAGCACGCGGCGGCGATCGACGCCGCCAAGACGTTCGTCCGCCAGCTGGACTTCGAGCCGGACGGCTGGGCGCGCGAGGACACGGCGGCGGTCGTCGGCTTCAACGACACGGCGTGGACGTCGCTGGCGTTCAGCGACCGGCCGGCGGACGTCGAGACGGCGCTGGACCGGCTGTTGGACAAGATCGCCGAGGGAACGCGTCTCGACCTCGCGCTGGCGGAAGCCGGGGCGGCGATGGCGCGCGGGCCGCGGACACCCGAGAACCACGGCACGGTGATCCTCCTGACGGACGGCCTGCCCAACCGCGTCCCGACGCCCGAGGGGGGAGGCAAGCAGGAGGACACCGTGCTGGCGGCCGCCGCAGCGCTGAAGGCCACCGGCGCACGGCTGTTCACGATCGGGCTCGGCGAGGAGGACGACGTGTTCAAGCAGCTGCTCCGGGACGCGGCTTCGTCGCCGGAGGACTTCTTCTTCGCGCCGGACGGGGAGGATCTGGAGGGGATCTATCGGCAGATCGCGGGGCGGATTCGGCCTTGTCCGTAGCGGGGCCTCTGCTACTGGATGGGGAGTGCCAGGCGGAAGCCCTGATTGTCACCATGCCGGGTGCGTTCTGAATGTTGTGTAACCAGGCAGCAGCAGGTCAGAGGGGAAGGCGGTCATCGAAGCGGATGGCGAGTTGATTGAGGACGAGGATCTTCTCCTCGATCCCGTTGGTCTGCCGCTGGTAGGGCTCGATGATCTGAGGTTCGAAGGAGCCGTTGCGATCTCGGGGCATCGCAATCGTCTGCTCGCCGCCCTCGGTCCTGAGCTTGCGGCGATTGCGCCCGTTGCGGCTGTTGCCGGAGTTCCGGCCCTCGACCTCGTGCGCCTCATAGCCCAAATGGGCGGAGAGCTCGCCTTCGAGCATCTCTTCGATCGTCTTGGCGAACAGGCGGACGAAGATCCCGTCCTTGCCGTAGAAGTCGTTGACGGACTTGGCCGTCGCCAACTCGGCAGCCACCCGTTCCGCCTAGGGCATTGACACCCCAGGCCGTCCTGCCACCGCCTCCACCACCGCCTCAGCGAGCCGAACGGCTCTGGCTTGTGCCGCGGTCTGATGTCCGGTCTTTTCACTCACGAAGGGAGTCCTCTCTTGTGCCGCTTGCGCGGCCGGCTCACGGTTCGAGCCGCCCTGACCCCGGTCTTTGCTGGCTTCCCAGCCTACACCATCGTCCGGAGACCGTTCCCCCTCCGACCCTATGCCGCCTTCCGGTTACACAACTTTCCAAACGCCCTCCGACTCTCCATTGGTGTCGCCAACCCCAACCCCTACCCGACGACGCCCCTACTTCCCGTACGTCCTGCGCGACCATCACCTCCGCCCGACAGTCCCCCCCACCCACACCCCCGGACCCCTGACCCCTCACCCCTCACCGCCCCACCCCCACCCAAGGCACCCAAACCCGCATCCCCGCCGCCCCCGCCCAGTCCGCGTCGAACACCCGCGCCAGGAACGCGTGCCCGCCCGCCGACTCGAACTGCACCGCCGCCTCCCGGTTCGCCTTGGCCGAGACCTCGGTCCCGTTCCAGCTGCCCAGGTGCACCCAGTGCGCTGCGCGCAGCGCCCCGACGTCGCGGCCAGCGGCCAGCCCTACGAGGACGATCTTGGCGTGCAGCCCGCCGCCCGCCGGGTCGGCCAAACGCGCCTCGAGGTCGAGGTGCTCGGCGCGGGCGACGGCGTTCAAGCGCGCCGCGGTGGCCCAGTTGCCGTCCGGGGACGCGGCGTCGTCGAAACGGCCGTCGAGCAGGACGCGCACGCGGGCGCCGCGGCGGGCGGCGCCCAGGTAGGCGGCCACGCGCGGGTTCGTCGGCCGACCATCTGGCGAATCATCGCCGGCCGTGGTCAACGTCGACGCCGCGGTGCCCCACGACCACGGCTCCCGCAGCTGCGCCACGCGCACCCCATCGCCCGGTCCGGCGCGATCGACGAGCGCCAGCAGGCCGGCCGTCGGGTGCAGGATGTTTTCCGGGGCGGTCAGGAGGGAAAGACCGGTCAAATCGGTCAGCAGCACCGGATCCGGTGCGATGGGGGCGTAGCTGCCCGGCACGTCGTCCGCCCGCGGCGGGACGTAGTCCACCGCGGGCGCGCCGCGCACCGGATCGGCGGGCTGGAAGGGCCGGACGTCCGCATGGTGCGAGGGATCGACGTCACGGGCGATGAGGTCATTGCCCCACGCTGCCACATCGGGCAGCGCCGCGGCCAGATACGCGCCACGGCGTCCCGGCCGGCCGGGGACAGGCGCAGCGCCGAGGCCCGGGTTCTCGGTGCCGATCAGCACGACGCGCCCGTCGATGACGATCACCTTGGCGTGAAAGCTGCGGTAGCGCGGCCGGACATCGCCCCCTTGGTCCATGAACCGAACGTCTCCGCCGGCGGCCGCGATCCGGGCAAGACACCAGCGCTGTTCCGGCGCATGGCCGCCGACGGGCGAGCCGTCCACCATGACGCGGACGCGCACCCCGCGCTCCGCCTGCCCGGCGACGACGTCGGCCAGATCGGCGTTGTCGAACGTGTAGGCCGCGACATCGATGGACGAACGCGCGGCGGCCAAATGGCGGCGGAGAAACGGCAGGAGCGCGTCCGGCGCCACCGCCAGCTCGACGGCGCCGTCGGCCAGCGTCCCTCCGTCCTCGTCGACCCGGACGGCACGGACCGGCACGCGGACGGGAACGACGCGGTCTTCGAGGTCCCAGCCCGGCAGGCGCACGCGACCGCCCAGCGCCTCGTCATCGGGGTCGGACGCCCAGTCGGCCGCACCGTCCGTGTCCGTGACCGGCAGGCCGAGGAGCGGATCGAGCTTGCGATAGAGCACCTGGGAGCCGGCGCCGACCCCCGTCAGGCGGTACGGGACGACCGCCGGGCCGCGCCAGCCGGCCGACACGGCGGAGCCGGCCGAATCCGTCTCCGTCGCCAGGGCATAGCGCACGACGTCGGCGTAGCCGCCGAGCGGTGCGACGAGCCGGATCGTGTCGCCGACGTTGGCCAGGCGTGGGGGTGCCGTTCGCACCACCATCTGGCCCACCACCCCGGCCACTCGGCTTCGCCCGACCGGCCAGGCGCCCGGCGGTGACGAGGTCCACGCCCAATCGGGCGCCTCGCCGAACGTGCGGGCGAACTCGGACGCGTCACGGGCCAGCCACCATCGATCACCCGCCGGCAGATGCGTACCCGCGGGAAACACCGCGTCGCCGGACGCGTCCGCGAGGCGGTAGCCGGTCAGGTCGACGCCACGCGCGCCGACATTCCATATCTGGACCGCCTCGTCGCCCTCGTCGGGCGCGAAGCCGTCCGCGAAGACGGCGCTGATGACGACGGCGGCGGCGAGTGCACTGAGCATGTCCGGAGCGTACGCGCCGCGCTCGGTTCGAGAAGGTCAATGGCGACCAACTTGCGACAAGCTCGCGCCAAGATGGGCGACACGACCGCGCCAGGAATCGCGTCGAAACGCGCTACGCGATCAGCGGCTCCGCCACGCGACGGGCAGCCAGAGACGAGACGGCGCAGCGATGCCGTCGATCGTCAGACGGACGCTCGCCGGCCCGTCCAGGTCGTGGTATTCGAGACGGATCCGATGGCGGCCGGCGGTGGGTACTTCGGCGTGCGCCACGGACGGCCCGTCGGACGGCGTCGTCCAGGTGTCGAGCAGCAGGTCGTCGTCGAGCCAGAGTCGCGCGCCGCCGCGCCCGTCGAGGACGAGGCGCGAAAGTCCGGCCGGAAGCAGGACGTCGCGGCTTGCCCGCAGCCCGAACCCGTCCACCGGCAGCGCATCGCCCGGCGCGGACAGGCCCCAGTTGAGATCCATGGCCTCGGCACCGGCCACGGCGAGCGGGCGCTCGGTCAGCCAGCGGTTACCGAAGAACTCGATGCGCCACGGTTCGAGGGGTGTTGGGCCGAACGCGATGACGCGGTGGGCCGTCAAGTCGGCCACCCACGCACCGCTCGGTCCGAACGCGAGGCCTTCCGGGTTCTGGAGCTCGGCATCGCCGCCGCCCGGCCCGCTCCAGAACCCGACGTAGTCGCCGTCGCCGGTGAAGCACTGGATGCGGTCGTTCGTGTCGCCCGTCAGGCCGTCGTCCGTGACGCAAATCAGACCGTCGGGCGTCACCGCCACGTCCGTCGGCCAGACGAACTGCCCCCGATCGCTGCCGATCGTGCCCCACTCCGCGCGCGGCGTTCCGTCCGGAGCAAACGACACGATGCGGTGGTTGAGCAGGTCGGACACGAACACCGTGCCGTCGGCGGCGACCGCGATGCCCTGCGGCGAACGGAACTCGCCGAGCGCCCGGCCGTTGCCGCCCCACGAGGCCAGGAATCCGCCGTCGCGGGTGAAGTGCTGCACGCGATGGTTGCCGCGATCGGTCACGTATACCGATCCATCCGGCGCCACCGCGACGCCCGCCGGCCCGACGAACTGGCCGGGACCACGGCCCTGGCCGCCCCAGCTCGTCTCGAACACACCGTCCGCATCGAAGCGCTGCACGCGGTGGTTGCCGAGGTCGGCCACGAACACCGTGCCGCCCGCGTCGATCGCCAGGTCGCTCGGTGCAAGGAACCGACCGCGCCCGTCGCCGCTCGACCCGAACGCCAGCTCGAACGCGCCGTTGGCCGAGAAGCGCTGGATCCGGTCGTTGCCCGTGTCGGCCACGTACAACCGCCCGTCGGCGGCGACATCGAGGCCCTCGGGTCCGTTGAACCGCCCCTCCTGCATGCGCGAAACGCCGACGATGCCGAGCAGTCGCCCGGTCTGACCCAACCGCTGGACGCGGTCGTTGCCGGTATCGGCCACGAAGATCGCACCATCCGGTGTGACGGCGATGCCCTGCGGCCCGTCGAGCTGCCCGTACTCGCCGCCGCGCTCGCCGAATCCCCCGAGCACGGCGCCGTCGGCACCCAGGATCTGCACCCGGTGGTTCAGCGTGTCGGCCACGTACACCCGGCCGTCGACGCCGACGGCGACGGCGCGCGGGCGGGCGAACTGCCCGTCGTCACGGCCGTACGCCCCGACTTGGCCGAGAAACACACCGCCCGCGTCGAACCACTGGACGCGGTGGTTCCGCGCGTCCGCGACGTACACCCGTCCGTCCGGCGCGATCGCGAGTCCGCTCGGGCTGTTGAACTGCCCCGCGCCGTCGCCCGGCGCGCCCCACTCGCCCAGCGGACGGCCATCCGCCTCGAAGCGCTGGATGCGGTGGTTGCCCGTGTCGGCGACGAAGACCGTGCCGTCGGCGGCGACGGCCACCCCCTCGGGGCTGTCGAAGTCGCCCGGCCCCCCGCCGTATGCGCCCCAAACCGCCAGCACCTGTCCGACGGCGCTGAAATGTTGCACGCGGTGGTTGAGGGTATCGGCCACGAAGAGGGAACCGTCCGGGCCGAGCGCGGTCCCGCCGGGCGATCGGAACTGGCCGGGCGCGCTGCCGAAGCTCCCGATCGCGCCGAGATAGTAGCCTTCCGGACTGAAGAATTGGATGCGGTGGTTCTCCGTGTCCGCCACGTACACCGTTCCGTCGGGACGTACGGCGATGCCGGCCGGGCTGTTGAACTGCCCCTCGCCGGTGCCTGGCGCACCCCACGTGCCGAGGAATCGTCCGTCGGCATCGAACCGCTGGACGCGCCGGTTCCCATTCTCGACGACGAAGACCGAACCGTCGTCGGCCAGCGCGACGCCCCACGGAAGCAGGAACTGGCCGTTGCCGCGCCCGGGACCGCCCCAAGGGGATCGGATCGCACCATCCGGCCCGAATCGCTGCAACCGATGGTTGTCCCGGTCGGCCACGACCAACGCCCCGTCGCTCCCCACGGCGATGCCTACCGGGAAGCTGAAGGCGCCGAGGTCCGTTCCCTCGCGGCCGAACACCTCGATCCATTCGCCGGTGGACGACACGCGCTGCAGGCGATGGTTGAACGTGTCGGCCACCCAGACGCTGCCGTCCGACGCCGCGGCCACCCCGTAGGGCGAGCGCAACTCGCCGAGCCCCCGGCCGTTTCGACCCCACGCGGCCACGAACGCGCCGTCCGCCGTGAAGACCTGCAGCCGATCGTTGCCGGTGTCGGCCACCACGACGGAACCGTCGGGGCGCACCGCCACGGCGGCCGGCTGCTTGAACTCGCCCGCCGCCGTCCCGCGGCGACCGAACACCGCCAGGAACGTCCCATCGGCCGTGAACCGTTGCAGGCGATCGTTGCCGGTATCGGCCACCACCACGGTGCCGTCCGGCGCGACGGCGACCCCCTTCGGCTGGACGAACTGCCCCTCCCCGTCGCCGCGGCTGCCGAATGCCAGCTGGAAGGCGCCGGATACGTCGAAGCGCTGGATGCGATGGTTGTCCGCATCGGCCACGAAGACCGTTCCGCGCGTGCCGAGCGCCACGCCAACCGGCCCGTCGAACTGTCCGGCGCTGTCGGCTGCGCCGAGAGCAAAGCGCGGCAGCGCCGGCAGGATGCCCGGCAGCGGCGGCGCCGCGTCGGCGTTCACGGCGACCGGCGTCGGGCGGCTGCCCGGCAACGACACCGCGGCCAGAAGGCCGGCGCACACGATCCGACGCCAGCGGTTGGACCGGTGTCGACACGCGATCAGATGAGCATCGGGCAGTCCGGGCACGGGACGCGCGTCTGGGATTCAGCCGATCCGACTCCGCAGGGTCAGCTGACGAGCGTCGGCGCGAGGTGCGGCTCGAGCTTGGCCAGGATGCGCTCCTTGGGCATGTAGCCCACCAAACGCTCGGCCTCGCGGCCGTTCTTGAACAGGATGAGCGTCGGGATGCTGCGCACCCCGAACTGGAAGGCCGAATTCTGGTTCGCGTCGATGTCGAGCTTGCCGACCTTCAACTGCCCGACGGTCTCGCCCGCGATCTCCTCGACCACGGGGCCGAGCATCTTGCACGGTCCGCACCACTCGGCCCAGAAATCGACCAGGACCGGCAGGTCCGACTTCAGGACCTCGGCCTCGAAGTCGGCATCGGTGACGACGACACTGTTGTGACCCATGTTCTTCCCAATCTCCTCACGCGGGGGCCCGATTCTCGGTGCCCGGTCTTGGCCGATAGCACTGCTCTCGGCCGCCGCCACTTCTTGGCCGCGGCTCCGAGGGCCGCCTACAATCCCACCTTCTGCAACGCGGGAGGTCGGCGATGCCCTTGACCAGCGATGAGCGCTACCAACTCTACCATTATATGCGCCAGAGCCGAGCGATCGAAGATGCCGCGTGGGCCCTCGCGGGCCAGGGGCGCCTGGTCGGGCGCTTGTACACCGGGCACGGCCAGGAAGCCATCCCGGTCGGCTGCGCCTTCGCCCTTGCCGACGGCGACGTGATCGCCCCGATGTACCGCGACATGGGCGCCCATCTGGTCCGAGGGATCCGACCGGTCGAGGTCTTCGCCCAGTACATGGGCAAGCGCGACAGCTCGAACGGCGGCACGGATTCCGGACTTCACATGGGCGACATGGCGCGGGGCATCGTTGGCATGATCTCTGTCCTCCCGGACTCCCTGCCCGTTACGGTCGGCGTGGCGCTGGCCTTCAAGCTGCGCCGCGAGCCCCGCGTGGCGATGACGTTCTTCGGCGAGGGTTCGACCTCGACGGGCGCCTGGCACGAGGCGCTGAACATGGCGGCCGTCCTCAAAGTGCCCGCGGTGTTGGTATGCGAAAACAACCAGTGGGCCCTCTCGACCCCCACGGAGCGCGAGTACGCCGCCGGATCGATCGCCGACCGCGCGCACGGCTACGGCCTTCCCGGCGTCCGCGTGGACGGCAACGACGTCGAAGCGGTGTACGAAGCGGCCCGGGCGGCCGTCGCCCGCGCCCGCATCGGCGAGGGTCCCACGCTGATCGAGTGCATGACGTTCCGGATGCGCGGCCACTCGATCATCGACCCGGCGGACTACGTGCCGGCGGCACAGCGCGAGGCCTGGGCCGCCCGCGACCCGCTCGCCCGCCAGTTCGAGCGCCTCGTCGCGGCCGGTCTGTGGGACGACGCGCGGGAGGCCGCCCTCGTCGAGTCGTTCCGGGTCGAGATCGACGACGCGATCGACGTCGCCGCCGCACTCGAGGATCCGCGGCCCGAGGACGTCGGGGCGGGCGTGTGGGCGACGACCGACGCGCCGACGACACGGCTCCCGGCAGCGGCACTGGCGGAGCTGGTCGACCAGGGCTACCCGGACGACTTCCGGATACCCCGACCGATGTCGCCCCCCTCCGCCGACGTCCTCGCGATGCCGGCAGAAGCCGCGGCCGGCGCGGATCGCGAGCCGAACGATGCGTGAACTCACCTACCTCGAGGCGATCCGCGAAGCGCTGCACGACGAGATGACGCGCGATCCGCGCGTCTTCCTGCTCGGCGAGGACATCGCCGGCTACGGCGGGGTCTACAAGGTGACGGACGGCTTCGTCGACGCGTTCGGCGCCGACCGCGTCGTCGACACGCCGATCAGCGAGAACGCGATCATCGGGGCGGCGACGGGTGCGGCGATCATGGGTATGCGCCCGATCGCGGAGATCCAGTTCGCGGACTTCATCGCCTGCGCCTTCGACCCGCTGGTGAACATGGCCTCGACGATCCACTACCGCTGGGGCCAGCCCGTGCCCCTCGTCGTGCGGATGCCGGCCGGCGCCACGTGGGCCGGGGCCGGGCCGTTCCACTCGCAGAGCATGGAGGCTTGGTTCGCCCAGGTGCCGGGGCTGAAGATCGTCATGCCGCACACGCCCGCCGACGCCAAAGGCCTGCTCCTGGCCGCGATCCGCGACCCGAACCCGGTCCTCTTCCTGGAACAGAAGTACCTCTACCGTCGCCTCAAGGGCCCGGTCCCGGAGGGCGACTACACCGTGCCGCTCGGCCAGGCCGCCATCGCCCGCCCCGGCCGCGACGCGACCGTCGTCGCCTATGGAACGATGGCGCACAAGGCGCTCGAGGCGGCCGCGCTCGTCGCAGCCGACGACATCGACGTCGAGGTGATCGACCTCAGGACGATCGTGCCGTGGGACCGCGAGGCGGTGCTGGCCTCGGTCGCCAAGACGGGCCGCGCGCTCGTCGTGTACGAGGCCCATCGCACCGCCGGCTTCGGCGCCGAGATCGCGGCCGAGATCGCCGAGGCGGCCTTCACGGACCTCGACGCGCCCGTGCAGCGGCTGGCCGGCCTCGACACGCCGATCCCGGCCCATCCGACGCTCGAAGCGGCGTACCTGCCCGACGAGCACGCGATCGCCGCCGCGCTCCGCGCGCTCGTGGCCTGGTGAGCGCGCCCCGACGCGGTCGGCGACGGCCTGCGCGGAGCATCGCGTGATCCACGGCGCGGTATACGGTGCCACCGGATACACCGGGAGCGAGCTGATCGGCCTGCTCGTCCGCCACCCGGGCGTCGAACTGCGCTTCGCGGTGTCGTCGTCCGGCGCCGGCCGATCGCTGGCCGACGTGGTGCCGGGCGCACCCGACGTGCCGCTCGTCGCCGTTGATGCCGTGCCGACCGACGGCCTCGACGTCGCGTTCCTGTGCCTGCCGCACGGCGCCGCCGCGGAGACGGCGCTGCGCCTGCTGGACGCCGGGGTACGCGTGATCGATCTGAGCGCCGACTTCCGGCTGCCGGACGCCGACATGTACGCCGCGTGGTACAACCGCGCCCACCCGTCGCCTGCGCACCTCGCCGGTGCGGTGTACGGCCTCACTGAATATGCGCGCGACGCGCTCCCGAACGCCCGGCTCGTCGCCAACCCCGGCTGTTATCCGACGAGCATCCTCCTGCCGCTCGTCCCGCTCGTCCGGGCGGGTGCCGTCGCAACGGGCGCGGTCATCGTTGCCGACAGCAAGTCCGGCATCTCCGGCGCCGGACGCGTGCCCCTCCTCCACACGAGCTTCGTCGAGGTGGCCGGCAACTTCTCGGCCTACAAGGTGGGCCGCAGCCATCGCCATCTGCCCGAGATCGAGTCGCACTTGGCGCGACTGACGGCACCGTCGGGCGCCCCGGCGCCCCCGATCGTCTTCACACCCCACCTCCTGCCCGTCCCGCGCGGCATCCTGTCCACGCTGTACGTGCCGCTGGCGCCCAGCTTCGATCTCGCCGCCGTCCGAACCGCGCTGACGGACGCCTACGCCGCCGAGCCGTTCGTCACCGTGCTGCCGCCGGGTGAACAGGTGCAGCTCGCCCACGTCGTGCGAACGAACCGTTGTGCGATCAGCCTGGAGGTCTGTCAGCCGCCCGACAGCGCGGCGATGCTGATCGTCACGAGCGCGATCGACAATCTGGTGAAGGGCGCGGCGGGGCAGGCGGTGCAGAACATGAACGCGGTGTTCGGGCTGCCCGAGACCACGGGTCTGCTCGGATGAGCGCCGTGTCGACGGCGGCGCCCGGTGGGACGATCGATCCAGACGTGCCCGACGACCTCGCTGCCGTCGCCGCCCCCATCGACGTCGTCAAGGTCGGTGGGCACGAGCTCGACGATCCGGCGTTCGTCGCCGGCCTCGCGCGGGCCGTCGCTGCGCTCCGCGCGGCCGGCCGCGCCGTCGTCGTCGTGCACGGCGGCGGGCGGGCGATCGCCGATCTCCAGAGCAAGCTCGGCCTCGCCGTGCAGATCGTCGACGGCCTGCGCGTCACGGACGACGACGGCCTCGACGTGGCCGAGATGGTGCTCTCCGGCTTGGCGAACAAGCGCCTCGTGGCCGCCTTCCTCGCCGCCGGCCTGGACGCCCTTGGAATGAGCGGCGTCGACCGCGGCCTGCTGCGCTGCCGCAAGCGGCCTCATCCCACCGCCGATCTCGGACGCGTCGGCGAGGTGACGGCCGTCCGCACCGCCGTGCTGCACGCCCTGCTGGCCGACGGCGTCGTGCCGATCGTGTCACCGATCTCGCTCGGCCCGGACGATCGGAGCTGGAACGTGAACGCCGACGACGCCGCCGCCGCGATCGCCGGCGCCCTCGGCGCTGCGCGGCTGGCGCTGGTGTCCAACGTGCCCGGCGTCCGGCTGGGCGACGCCGTCGCAGCGCGGCTCGATGCGACCGATGCCGAGGCAGCCATCGCGGGGGGTGCGATCAGCGGCGGCATGGTGCCGAAGGTCCGGGCAGCGCTCGCGGCGATCGGCTCGGGCGTCGGCGAAGCGCGCATCGTCGACCTCGCGGGCTGGGCCGCCGGCGGCGGGACCGCCATCGTCGCGACGGAGGCCGTCGGCACCCGCGGCGACGCCGTCGTGCGTCCGGCGGAGCCGCACGATGTGGCGGCGATCGCCGCCCTCGTGGCCGAGTTCGCGCGGCGCGGCGACGTCCTGCCGCGGCCGGCGGCAGCCATCCGCGTGACGCTGCGGGACTGGGTCGTCGGCGTGGCGGACGGCGACGTCGTGGCGTGCGGCGCGCTGTTCCGCTACGGCGCCGGGCTGGCCGAAGTGCGGACGACGATCGTCGCCGACGCGTGGCAGGGCACCGGGCTCGGGCGGCGGATCGTCGAGGCCGTCATCGGCATGGCGGCGGACCGCGGCATCGAGACCGTCTTCACGTTGACGCGCCGCGCGCCGTTCTTCGAGCGGCTCGGCTTCGGAATTGCAGACAAGGCTGACTTCCCGGAGAAGGTCTGGAAGGACTGCCGCACCTGTCCGCTGATCGATGCTTGCGACGAGACCGCGCTGCGGCTCGACGTCATCCACGCGCGCATCGCGGATGCGCCGTTGCCAAGGAGGCTTCCGATGTCCAAGCGAACCCATGTCAACCGCGTCGTTCTCGCCTACTCCGGCGGACTGGACACCAGCGTCATCGTGCCGTGGCTGCGCGAGGAGTACGGCTGCGAGGTCGTCTGCTTCTGCGCCGACCTCGGGCAGGGCGAGGAGCTCGAGGGCCTGCGCGACAAGGCGCTGTCCAGCGGTGCCGCCGACTGCATCATCGAGGATCTGCGCGACGAGTTCGCCCGCGACTTCCTCTTCCCGATGCTGCAGGCCGGCGCGGTGTACGAGCGGCAGTACCTGCTCGGCACGGCGATCGCCCGTCCCCTCATCGCCAAGTGGCAGGTGGCAGTGGCCGAGGCCGTCGGTGCCGACGCGGTGGCGCACGGCTGCACGGGCAAGGGGAACGATCAGGTGCGCTTCGAGCTGACCTTCCAGGCGCTCAACCCGACGCTGCACGTCATCGCGCCGTGGCGCGAGTGGCACATCCGCAGCCGCGAGGACGCCCTGGCCTACGCCGACGCGCACGGCGTGCCGATCGCCAGCCGCGAGAAGTCCGTCTACAGCCGCGACCGCAACCTCTGGCACATCTCGCACGAGGGCGGCCGGCTCGAAGATCCGCGGCTCGAGCCCGAGGCCGACATGTTCCTCTGGACGGTCGATCCGCGCCGCGCACCGGACACGCCCGAGGAGGTCGAGATCGGCTTCGACGCCGGCGTGCCGGTCACCATCGACGGTGAGCGGATGGCGCCGGCCGCGCTGATCGCCCGCCTGAACGACCTCGGGGCGCGGCACGGCGTCGGCCGGGTCGACATCGTCGAGAACCGGCTCGTCGGGATGAAGTCGCGCGGCGTCTACGAGACGCCCGGCGGGACGCTCCTCTATGCGGCGCACCGCGAGATCGAGTCCTTGTGCCTCGACCGCGACACGGCGCACTACAAGGAGCAGCTGGCCGGGCGCTACGCCGAGCTCGTCTACTTCGGGCAGTGGTACCACCCGCTGCGGGAAGGCGTGCAGGCGTTCATCGCCCGCACCCAGGAGTCCGTCACCGGCTGGGCGCGGCTGCGGCTCTTCAAGGGCACGGCGACGGTCATCGGCCGCTACAGCCCGCACAGCCTCTACCGCGAGGACTTCGCCACGTTCGGCCGCGACGACGTCTACGACCAGACGGACGCCGCCGG
>Ga0138256_10000653_pt1 | contig 37632 bp, 27 predicted proteins | sample KNB2016incub_MG_FD_105486 | JGI IMG/M metagenome (GOLD analysis project Ga0138256, IMG submission 105486) | Active sludge microbial communities from wastewater in Klosterneuburg, Austria - KNB2014incub_MG | ecosystem: Engineered > WWTP > Activated sludge > Unclassified | place: Austria... | reverse complement strand
GGGATGGCGGCGGGTCGTTTGGTCCGCTTGGGGGCGTTGCCGCCCGTTGGGTGGTTCATGGGGTTGGGTTTTGGATACTGGAAATTAGGGGGAATGCGTGGGGGAGCGCAAGAGCCGGACCGTTAAAAAGCACGGGGGGTGTGAAAAGAACGTGGGTGGGGGGTGTGAAAAAGACGTGGGTGCGGGGGTTGGGGGAAGGGAGGTAGATTGGGGGCGGAATGAGCGACATCCAAGATCTCATCGATGCCTTGGTAAAGTTCCGCGATGAGCGCGACTGGGCGCAGTTCCACGACAGCAAGAACCTGGCGACCGCCATCGGCATCGAAGCGGCTGAGTTGAACGAACTCTTTCTGTGGAAGACCATCAGGGAAAGCGAAGGCGTGGATCGCGAACGCATCAAGGAAGAACTCGCCGATGTGATCGCCTATGCACTCATGCTCGCCCATAAGCACGGCATCGATGTGAAGGAGGCGGTGCTGGAGAAGATCGCGAAGAACGCAGCGAAGTATCCGGTGGAGAAGGCGAAGGGAACGGCGGCGAAATACACAGACCTTTAAATTGATCATTCAAGCAACTTGCGTACAGATGCAGGAAGAACATTCACCCGAGAAGTTGGCACAGATGGACTACGAGGTAGCCCTTAACGCCGTTGCCGGGCACGTGCAGCAGGAGGGATACGAGATCGCCGGAGGAGAGAAGAACATGGATGCCCCCTATTCGTTGGTACTACGGAATACCAAGGGCTTGACGGCTGTGAAGATCACGGCAAACCGTGCCCCGGCACAACCAACATATAGCAAAACACAAGCAGAGGAGTTGCGCAATTTCGCAGCGCAGAACGGTATTGACACTTGTGCGATGGCCCCCGTGGGATTAATGCCAGCTGACCGCGATCAGAATGGCAACCAAGGTTTCTATGTGAAGTTCGAGGGGTTGGTGGTTATTTGATCGACAATGACCAAAGCAACCACCCGCAACATCGCGCAGCTCGCCAAGCTGCGCCTCCTCGTTTGTCATCTCGGCGAGAAGAAGCAATACGCATGGTGGGACACCGGATTTCTCGACACCACCGGACAGCGCTATTTGGAAATGGTCCTCCTGCGCACCAAGTCGGCGGCCGGTCTTCGTGCTTAGAACAAGGGGGAGTGGGTGTGAAAAAGACGTGGGTGCGGGGATGGGGGAAGGGAGGTACTTTGTGGGCGGAATGACAGAGGAGCAAGCCACCACCAAACCCAAGCGCGCCCGTAAGGCCGCCAAGCCCGAGGCGAACGAGCCCTTCGAGCGCAAGCTTTGGAAGACCGCCGACAAGCTGCGCAAGAACATCGATGCGAGCCAGTACAAGAACGTTGTGCTCGGCCTCATCTTCCTGAAGTACATCGGCGATGCGTTCGAGCGGGCCCATGAGCTATTGAGCGCAGGCAAGGGCGAACTGGCCGGGGCAGATCCCGAGGACCCGGACGAGTACCGCGCACAGAACGCCTTCTTCGTGCCGCCCATCGCGCGCTGGAAGTTCATACAGGCCAACGCGCGTAACAAGAAGATCCTGCTGGAGAACGGATCCGAGGTGAACATCGGCGGCTTGCTCGATGAGGCCATGGATGCCATCGAACGGCAGAACCCTGTTTCGTTGAAGGATGTACTGCCCAAGGGCTATGCGCGGCCCAATGTGGATGTGGCCACATTGGCCGGGCTGATCGACGAGATCAGCAAGACCGAACTGAAGGAACACGATGACAAAGGCCGCGACCTATTGGGTCGGGTGTATGAGTACTTCCTCGGGCAGTTCGCCAACGCCGAGGGCAAGAAGGGCGGACAGTTCTACACACCGGAAAGCGTGGTGACGCTGTTGGCCGAAATGCTGGAGCCTTACGACGGTCGCGTGTTCGATCCCTGCTGCGGCAGCGGTGGCATGTTCGTGCAGAGCGCCAAGTTCGTGCGGGCGCATGCCGATCACTACAACGAGAAGCCGAACGGCACCGACGTGGCCAAGCACATCAGCGTGTACGGGCAGGAGAGCAACATCGAGACCTGGCGCCTGTGCAAGATGAACCTCGCCATCCGCCACATCGATAGCAGCAACATCAAGTGGAACAACGAGGGCAGCTTCCTCAATGATGCGCACCCGGGGTTGAAGGCCGACTACATCATGGCCAACCCGCCCTTCAACGACAGCGATTGGGACGGCGACAAGCTGCGCACCGATGCGCGCTGGAAACAGCACGGCTTACCTCCCGAGGGCAACGCCAACTTCGGCTGGGTGCAGCACTTCCTGCATCACCTCACCCCCGGTGGCGCTGCCGGTTTCGTGCTCTCCAATGGCAGCCTCAGTAGCAACCAAAGCGGCGAGGGCGACATCCGCAAGAGCATCATCGAGGCGGACATGGTCGATTGCATCGTGATGATGCCCAAGCAACTCTTCTTCAACACTGGCATACCCGCCTGCCTCTGGTTCCTGCGCCGCAACCGCACCCAGCGCAAAGGCGAAACGCTTTTCATCGATGCCAGCGAACTGGGCTACATGGAGGACCGAACCCACCGCATACTTAGACAGGCCGACATCGCCCGCGTGGCGGGCACTTATCACCAGTGGCGCACCGGAGAAAGATACTTGGACGAGAAAGGCTTCTGCAAGAGTGCCACCTTGGAAGACATCACGAAGCACAAATTCGTGCTCACGCCCGGCCGCTATGTGGGCATACCCGATGAAGTGGACGATGGCATCCCCTTCGAGCAGAAGCTGAAGACCATTACCGATGCGCTGCGCGAGCAGATGGCGGAGGGCGACAAGTCAGCCAAGGAGATCAAGGAGCAGTTGAACAAGATCGACATCAAGCTATGAGCATTGAAAGCCGACTTGAGAAATTGGAATCAATGGCCATGAAGCTTCTTGAAGCTCGTAAACTAGGTTCTGGAGCTGGTCAAAGTGATTCCACCATTGATACGTATAAGCAATGGAACATTGACGCACTAGATCTACTCGAACAGTTCGTTCCAGCGGACCCGCTGACCAAGGAATTCAAACGAAACGGCAGATCTTGGATCTCAAACTATGACTATATCGACAAGAACTTTTCGGATCAGTATCCCATCTATAAAGTACTCGTGCGCAAGATCCGCTCCCAGTCAACTTCTCAGCCTGAGAAGGATCCAACTGTGAAACAGGACAAGAAGGCTTCAGGCACGTTGGTCTTCATCAGCCACGCATCGAAAGACAAGCAGATCGCTCAGTATTTCATGGATGATCTGCTGATCGGTTGCTTGGGGTTCAAGGCAGGGGAGATCTTCTGTTCAACGACAGACGGCACGCGTATCAAGTCCGGACATGACTGGAGGGATAGCATTCAACTGGCTCTTCAAGAAGCCAAAGTGACGATCCTGCTTATTACACCCCATTACAAGGAAAGCGAAGTGTGTCAGAATGAGATGGGGGCTGCATGGGTCGCGGAAGGTTTGGTGATCCCCCTCATCGCAGAGCCGGTAACCTATGCAACCGTAGGTGTCATTCAGGAGCCTAACCAGATCGAGAAGCTCGGTGACGGCCCCTCTTTGGATCGAATGAAGGATCAGCTGGAAACAGTGTTGGAGATACCACACGGGCAGGTGAAAACTGACCGCTGGTCGCAGAAGCGAGGTGAGTTCCTGATCAAGCTTCAAGGTCACATCAAGAAGAACCCCTTCCCGACCGCGTTCACCCGTGACGAGTTCGACAGGATCGGAGGGGAACTTGAAGCGGCTAAGCGAGCACTCTCCGAAAAGATCGAACTGACAACAAAGCTGAATGCGATAGTGGAGGATTTCAAGTTGACGAAGGATGCGGAACAAGTCCAAGAGGTCTTGAAGGCGCACGATGTGCCCGGGCCGTTGGAAGAGTTCAAGGAGTTGGTTGCTGGATTGAAGAAGCTATTCGATAAGATCGACAACGTTGTTTGTGCCATCATACTGTGTGGCTATTTCAACAAGCCTTTCGAACCCGTTTGGGATGATCACAAGCAGGAGATCGATGCAGCGGTTCGCGAGGAGACCCTGACCGACGAAGCTGAACCGAATGATGATGACCATACCGTCAGGTCGATCCATTCCAAACTGTCCGCGCTCAAGGCGCTGCTCGAAAAGGACAACAATGCCTTGGAAGCGGCCTACGAGGCCGAGTACGGTGCGGTGCCCATGGAGGTGCGCAAGCCACAATTCTGGCTGAAGCACTTTGGCGTCACCGTTCCAAAAGCCTAGGACAAACATGACAGCTGATCGCACCAAACACACCACTGATTTCCACAAGGCCCTCGCTTGCTTGGAGCGCGCCTTGGAACGCCCAATGACATCGCGCTTGGAACGTGTCGGGCTGGTGAAGTTCTACGACCTGGCTTATTGGCAGGCGTGGCAAGTATTGCGCGATGAACTGGTGGAGTGCGGCACGCCAGCCTTTGGCCCGGACGACAGTGTGCGCAAGGCATTGCAGATTGGATTGATACACGACCGCGATGCGTGGCAGGAAATGGTACTGGCCGAAGAACGCTTCATGCAGTACTTCATCGACGATGAACTGGAGAAGGCTACAGCGGTGATCCGCACGAGATACTACCCAGCGCTCCAAGAAACCGCTCTGCACCAATGATGGATGAAATACAAGAGGTGGAGCTAGGGTCGATCGGAAAGGTCCAAACAGGACCTTTCGGTAGTCAGTTGCTCAACGAGCAGTATGTGACTGGCGGTACGCCGATCATCACGGTAGAGCATATCAAGGATTTCCGGATCAGCTACCAACCTTTCCCTTCAGTTACAGACGCCGACAAGAAGCGCCTGTCGCGTTATGTCATGAAGGCGGGGGACATTGTCTTTAGCCGTGTGGGCTCGGTAGACCTAAGCGCGTTGGTCACAGCCGATGAAGATGGATGGCTCTTTTCCAGCCGGATGCTTTGCTTTCGACCAGATACGAGCAAGGTAGATGCAACCTATCTCGCCTACTACCTGCGACTACCCGGTGTGCGCAAGTACATCAATCGCATTGCCGTGGGCAGCACAATGCCCTCGATCAACACTGAGATTCTGAAGGGGATACCGGTGATGTTGCCTTCTTTAGAACGGCAGAAGGCTATCGGCCTCACGCTGGCCATGCTGGATCGTCGGATGCACATTCTTCGCGGAGAGCACAACCTGTTGGAGCAGCTTGCAGACATTGTTTTCAAGCAATCCCTGACAACGGAATAGTCGGCGCAAGCGCATGGAAAACCAACGATCCTAATGGGCGTACCCGATCGCTTCCAACGACTACTGGCGCGCATACAGCCAACCGACACGGATCATCGCGCGGTGAAACGGCACCTTGATGCCATCGCATCCCGGTTGAACAAGTCCTTTACCGTCAAGAACTTTCTGGTCACCGGCAGCTATGAAAGAGGCTCCAGCATCCATGGTCACAGTGACACGGACCTCTTTGTAGTCATCGCCCGTGAGGATGTGCTTTGGGGGCGAAGACACATGACCTCGCATACGATACTTGAACAGTTCCGGCAGGACTTAATGGGGCGCTATACAGACCCCGCGACCCTAGTCCGTAAAGACGTGCATTGTATCACGATCACCTTTCGCGATGCCAAGGTGGATGTGGTGCCCGCATACTTCTCACGCTTCGCGGTACTCGGCGGGAAGAACTGGCCCCTGTTCATGATGCCGGACGGGTATGGAGGCTGGAAGGAGACGAGTCCATCGCGGCACAATGCATACATCAGCGAGGCCGACAAACGCAGCGGCGGCAAACTGAAGTACACGGCACAACTCATCAAGCATTGGCGCTACACCCGCACGGTTCCCGTGCCCGTGTCATCCTTCCACACGGAGCTGCTTATGGCGAGCGGAGGACATTGTGATGGCGTGAAGGGATACGCCACCTGCCTTCGCGACGTGTTCCGTGATCTCGCAGCGCGGGGATGCCGTGGACTACAGGACCCAGTGGGCATATCCGGGGTCATACAATGCAGCAGGACCGAACCTCAGCGGTCGAGCGCGTGGAACACGGCGGCCTATTCCCGCGATCATGCTGTGAGTGCGGTTGCCGCAGAGTACACCAGTATTCCCGAAGCCGTGCGACAGTGGAAGATCGTATTCAACCAAGACTTCCCAGCATGACCACGCAGCCTTCGGACATTGCCATCCGGCAGGATACCGACCCATTGCTGGACCTGATCGCGGCGAAGAGCTTCTACTACCGGCGTGCGAAGACCATCATCGGCATTCAGTTCTGTGTCTCGGTACTTGGCAGTATTGCTATTGCATGGGTGGCACGGCACTATGAGGATTGGAAGGTCTGGACCACCTGCCTCGCCCTCACCATACCAATCCTGGACGCGCTTATTCTGGACCGGCTGCAATCGCACTACCGCACGTTAGGGGCACGCGTGCAAGAGCGCTTCGACCGCAAGCTCTTCAAGCTTGATTGGAACGCGCTTGGCATACCCAAGAAGCCGGGTGATGAAGTGGTTGTCCACGCTGCAAAGGCGTACCGGCGCCATAACCCTGAGATGACGGGCAAGAAGGGCTGGTACTCAGCAGAAGTGGACAAGCTGCCCATCGCATACGCCAGGCTTGTTTGTCAGGACGCGAGTTGCTCATGGGACAAGACCATCCGCACGGCATACAGGAACGGCTTATGGGTCGTGCTGCTGGTCACCATTGGTATCATCGTCGCGATCGCGCTGGTGAACAACACGGGCTCCAGGGATCTGATCGTGGAGTTGTACGCCCCGCTCGCACCAGCGGTGCTATGGATAGCGAAAGAGATTATTCGGCAGGGTACCGCGATCAAAGCCTTGGAGGAATTGCACGGCAAGGTCGAAGGCTTGTGGGAAAAGGCCAACCGTGAGCAGGTGGACGACACAACGCTTACGGATCGCTCCTCTCTTATTCAAGACAGGTTGTACGCCGGTCGTGCGCGGAATTCGCTGGTGTTCGATTGGGTGAATACCCTGACACGACCACGCAACCAAGAGACCATGGAAGCACGCGCGAAGTTCCTGGTGTCTCATTCGAGGCACAATGCCGCTAATGCACGATGAGCTATTGCACGAACAGCGCATGAAGCTCACCGAAAGCGAGATCGAGGCTTGGGCGCTGGAGCAACTGGAGGCGCTGGATTGGGGCTATTTGCACGGCAACGAGCTGGCACCGGATAGCCTCTATGCCGAACGCGCGGATTTCACGGAGGTGATCCTAAGAGCACGATTGGAAAAGGCCGTGCGCCGTCTGAACCCACAACTACCGGATGAGGCCGTATTGGATGCCGTGCGACAAGTCACGGCCGTGGGCGGTCCGGACCTACTGGCCAGCAACGAAGCCTTCCAGAAACTGCTCACCCATGGCGTGCCCGTGGTGGAGATGCGCGACGGCAACGAGCGCGGACATCATGCCCGCCTCATCGACTTCACGAACACCAGCCAGAACGAATACCTGGCGGTGAACCAGTTCACCATCAAGCGCGCGCCAGGCGTGCAGGGCGGCTTCGCGCACTACCGTCCGGACATCATCCTCTTCGTGAACGGCCTGCCGCTGGTGGTGCTGGAACTGAAGAACCCGGCCGATGAGAATGCCACGGCCTTCAGCGCTTACAAACAACTACAGACCTACAAGAGCACCATCCATCCGCTCTTCACCACCAACGCGCTACTGGTGGCCAGCGATGGCCTGGAGGCGCGCATGGGCAGTTTAACGGCGGAGTGGAACCGCTTCATGGCGTGGAAGAGCATCGACGGCGTGCGCGAGGACTGCAAGAGCGCGCAACTGGAAGTGCTGATGAAAGGACTGCTGCGCCCGGATGTGTTGCTGGACGTGGTGCGCAACTTCACAGTGTTCGAGAAGACCAGCCACGAAGACCCGCAGACCGGACTGGTGCAAGTGCGCACCGAAAAGAAGGTGGCGGGCTACCACCAATACTTCGCCGTGCTGAAGGCGTTGGCCAGCACCACTACTGCGGCGGGCATGCACGGCGACAAGCGCGGCGGTGTGGTGTGGCACACCACCGGCAGCGGCAAGAGCCTGAGCATGGTCTTCTTCGCCGCCAAGCTCGTGGAGCACTTGGACAACCCCACCATCGTTGTCCTCACCGACCGCAACGATCTGGACGACCAGCTCTTCGACACCTTCGCCGCGTGCAACCAGTTGTTGGGCCAGAAGCCGGAGCAGGCCGACAGCCGCGAACATCTGAAAGAATTGCTGCGCGTGGCATCCGGTGGCATCGTGTTCACCACCGTGCAGAAGTTCCTGCCCGATGAAGTCCTGGACGAGCAGGGCGAACGCACCGGCTTGCGCAAAGGCAGCTTCGACCAACTGAACGAGCGCCGCAACATCGTGGTGCTGGCGGATGAAGCGCACCGCACGCAATACGGCCTTACCGCCCGCACTGTGGACCACAAAGACCCGAAGACCAAGGAGACCATAGGTAAGCAGACCGTCTACGGTTTTGCCAAGTACATGCGCGATGCGCTGCCGAACGCCACCTACGTGGGCTTCACCGGCACGCCCGTGGAGAAGGAGGATCGCAACACCGCCGCCATCTTCGGCGACTACGTGGACGTGTACGATATCGCCATGGCCGTGGCCGATGGTGCCACCGTGCCCATCTACTACGAAAGCCGCCTGGCCAAGATCGAACTGCCCGAAGAGGGGCGGCAGATCTTGAAGGAACTGGAGGAGGAACTGAAGAGAGAAGATGTGAGCGAGAGCCAGCGCGCCAAGGCGAAGTGGGCGCGGTTGGAAGCGCTGGTGGGGCACCCGGAGCGCATCAAGAACGTGGCGAAGGACATCGTGTGGCACTTCGAGCAACGCCAGTACCTGAAAGGCAAGGCCATGGTGGTGGCGATGAGCCGCCGCATCGCCGCCGAGTTGCACAAGGCGATCGTGGCACTGAAGCCCGAGTGGTACGACCCCGATCTGAAGAAGGGCGCCATCAAGGTGGTGATGACCAGCGTGAGCAACGACGGACCGGAGATCGCCAAGCACAACACGAGCAAGGACGACCGGCGAGCGCTCGCGGACCGCTTCAAGAACGCGGACGACCCCTTGCAATTGGTGATCGTGCGTGACATGTGGCTCACGGGTTTCGATGTGCCGTGCTTGCACACGCTCTACATCGACAAGCCGATGCAGGGCCACAGCCTGATACAAGCGATCAGCCGCGTGAACCGCGTGTACCAAGCGAAGGAGGGCGGGCTTATCGTGGATTACCTCGGCGTGGCCGCCGACATGAAGAACGCGCTGGCCTTCTATGCCGAAGGTGGTGGGCACGGCCAACCGGCCATACCACAGGAGGCCGCCGTGAAAATGGTGAAGGAGAAGCTGGAGGTGCTGGACGATATGATGGAGGAGAAGCCAGCACAGCATGAAGGAACGGTGGGCGCCGCATGGAAGACCTACTATTCGATGGCCGCTGATCCGCCTGGGCTTTCCATCGTAAGCGGCCCCATGGTGGAACGATACCTGCGCGCAGATACCGGCGGCAAGCTCCGTATCATCCTGGAAGCGGAGGAGCACATCCTCGGACTGCACGACGGTAAGCGCCGCTTCTTGAAAGAGGTCACCATCCTCACCAAGGTCTTCGCCATCGCATTACCGCACGATGAAGCCTTGGCCGTGAAGGACGAGGTGGCTTTCTACCAAGCAGTGCGAGCGCGATTGGTCAAGTTCGATGCGCCCACCGGCGGCAACGGCATGTCCACCGATGACATCGACCTCGCCATCCGTCAAGCCGTCGACCAGGCCATCGTATCGGACAAGGTGATCGACATATTCGATGCGGCCGGCATCAAGAAGCCGGACGTATCCATCCTGAGCCCGGAGTTCCTGGAAGAGGTGCGCAACATGAAGCACCGCAACCTCGCCATCGAGCTCTTGCGCAAGATCCTGAACGACGAGATCAAGGTGCGCATGCGCATGAACGCGGTGCAGAGCAAGGCCTTGTTGGATATGCTGGACGAGAGCATCAAGAAGTACCAGAACAATCTGCTCACGGCCGCGCAGATCATCGACGAGCTGATCAAGCTGGCGAAGGACATTCAGGAGCGCGACAAGCGCGGCGCCCGACTCAAGCTCTCACCGGAAGAGGAAGCCTTCTATGACGCCGTCGCCGCCAACGAAAGCGCCAAGGAGGTGCTTGGCGATGACACGCTCATTCAACTGGCGCGAGTGCTCGTGCAACGCGTACGCGCCAACGCCACGATCGATTGGACGGTGAAGGAATCGGTGCGCGCCCAACTGAAGGTGATCGTAAAGCGCACATTGAAGCAGTTCGGGTATCCGCCGGACCTTCAGCTCTTGGCTACCGAGACGGTGTTGAGCCAGGCGGAATTGCTTGCGGAGTTCTGGAATGGGAAATGAACTTGAGTCTTGTACGATGATCGGAAATGATCCGATAAACACAGAAGGAGAATGGCCAAAGCAGACGCGACCGTGGAAGAACTCGTCAGCCAGATCGAACGCGGCGAGATCCGGTTACCCGAAATGCAACGCCAGTACGTTTGGCGTTCAACACGGGTGAGGGACTTGTTGGATTCTTTGTATCGGGGCTACCCATCCGGGGCCATCCTTCTTTGGCAGACGGATGAAGCTGTACCGCTTCAGGACTTCGCGATCAGTCAAAGCACGAATCCTTATCAAAGCACCAAGCTGCTGTTGGACGGCCAACAGCGATTGACTTCCCTGTCCGCAGTGATCCGTGGCGAACCAGTGCATGTTCGGGGTCGAAAGAAACCCATCGAATTGCTCTTCAATCTGGACCATCCGGAGCAGTTGCCGTTCGTAACCGAAGTAAACGAGGATGCGGACGATGATCTGGGAGAGGATGAAGCGGACAGCACAGAGGACGAAATGCAAAAGCGGTTCGACCGAATGGCCTTCGTAGTGAGCACGAAGAAACTCGCGTTACTGCCTCAATGGGTCAGCGTGTCCGCGGTCTTCAAGAGCGATAGCGATAAACCATTCTTGAAAAATGCCGGGATCAAGGACATGGATGACCCGCGCTACGAGCGTTATAGCCAACGGTTGGCGCAATTGCGCGGCATCCGCAAGTACATGTATCGCCTTGATGTGTTGGAGCGTACGCTGTCTTATGATGAGGTGACGGAGATCTTCGTGCGCGTCAATTCGCTCGGGGCGAAGCTGCGAAGCAGTGATCTGGCCCTTGCGCAGATCACCGCGAAATGGCGCAATTCCTTGAAGGTGTTCCAAGGTTTCCAGAAGGAATGCGCCCAAGCTGGCTTCGATCTGGAACTAGGCATCTACCTGAAGAACATGATGGCGATAGCCACCGGGCAGTCGCGCTTCAAGACGGCGAGCAACTTGTCGTTATCCGAATTGCAGGCTGCTTGGAAGCAAAGCCGGGAGGGCATGGAGTTCGCGATCAACTTTCTGAGGAGCAATACCGGGATCGACAGTCCGGCGTTGCTTTCCTCCCCGTTCTTGATGGTAACACTGAGCTTTTACGGACACCACCGCAAGTACGAGATCCCCCAAGTAGAGGCCAGCCTTCTTGGTTTCTGGACGATGCTCGCGAATGCCAAGGGCCGCTATTCCCGTGGGTCGAGTGAGTCGATCCTGGACCAGGATCTCAACATCATCAAACAAGGCGGTGGTGCCGCCGAACTGGAAGCACGATTGATCCAACAGGTAGGTCGATTCACCATCGAACCGGAGGAATTGGAGGGTCGCAATCAACGGAGCGCTTTGTTCAAGACCATGTTCATGGCCTTTAAGAAGGCAGGTGCCATGGACTGGCGTTCGAACTTGAAGATCTCGTTGAACCATTCAGGTTCGCAACACAAGCTTCAGTTCCATCACATCTTTCCCAAAGCAGCGATCAAGGGTAAGTACACCGATCGTGAGATCAACGATATCGCGAACCTGTCGTTCATTGGAGGAAAGACGAACCAAGGGATCAGTGACAAGGCCCCGGCGAAGTACATACCTGTCCTGCTCGATAAGAATGGTCGCGCTGGTTTTGAAACGCAGTGCATCCCACTGGAACCCCAGTTGCTCTCTCTTGAAGGATATAGGGAGTTCCTTGTGAAGCGTCGGGAATTGATCGCAATGCGTTTGAACGAATATCTCGGTATCGTGAAGGTCGAGAGATCGAAGGCGTCAAGATGATCCGCAAATGGAACCGATCCTTGGCTGTGTCGTTTCGCTTTTGTCGATCAGTAGCCTTGCTTCAACGTGTAGTCTAGAGAAAGTTCGGCGCAGCGCATGGCCATGGCCGAGATGACCATTCCTTGCAATTCGATGATGGTATCAGAGTTGCGTACGTTTCAATTCCGGTCTAGTACCTCCAGTTGAGGAATTAGCATAGTTCAGGGTCAAGTTCAATCGGGTGCAACCCATGTCGCTCCAGCATACACTCATCATCGATCTGGAGCTGGATCAGCGAACCAACAGGCTGACAGACGTCGGTGCGGTGCTTGGGCCAAGCGAGTACCATAAACGGAGTCCGGATGGCCTGAAGGAATTGATCGAGAAGGCGACGTTCGTTGCCGGACATAACCTCGTGCGCCACGATGCCCCTGCGCTCCGGCAGCACTTGGGGCAGGACATCCTCGCAGGCAAGCCACTCATCGATACCTTGTGTTGGAGCGCCCTTTTGTACGCCGACAAGCCCTATCACAAATTGGTGAAGGGCTACAAGTTGCAGAACGAGGATGCCGACAACAACCCGCTCAGTGACGCCAAGCTCTGTGGTTCACTTTTGGAGGAATTGCTCGGCTGCTTCAATGCGCTACCGATCGGCTTGCGTGCCGCGTATCACGCGCTGTTGGGGGCACAGGAAGGATACGATGGTTTCTTCTCCTTGGCACAGCACGCACCTTCGTCGGAGGGGTCGGCCGTATTGATCCAGCAGCATTTCTCAGGTCGCATTTGTTCGTCCGCACCGATCACACTGTTCGCCGCTGAACGCCCGGTGGAGTTGGCGCATGCGTTGGCGTTGATCTCGACCACGGATGAAGCATCCATCCTTCCCGGTTGGGTGGTGCACAGTCTGCCTGCCACACAAGGGTTGTTGCAGAAAATGCGCTTTTCCCGATGCACCGATCCAGCGTGTGCGTATTGCACGCGTTGGTTGGATCCGCATCGTGGATTGAAGGACTTCTTCGGGTACGACAGGTTCCGCACGTTCGATGGCGAAACGGACCCAGGGATCCAGGAGAAGGCTGTGCGCTCCGCACTGGCCGGTGATTCCTTGCTGACCGTTTTCCCGACCGGCGGAGGAAAGTCGCTCACCTTCCAGCTGCCCGCTTTGATGGAAGGCCAGTTCACGCGCGCGCTCACCGTGGTCATCTCTCCGTTGGTGTCGCTGATGAAGGATCAAGTGGAGGTGCTGGAGGACCGGCACCAGAACTACAATGCCGCCCACTTAAGCGGCCTGCTTTCACCACTGGAACGCCAAGCGGTATTGAAGCAGGTGGAAGAGGGCGGGATCCACCTGCTGTACATCGCCCCCGAAACGTTGCGGTCGCCTACGCTTACCCTACTGCTGAGGTACAGGCAGATCGCCCGTTTCGTGATCGACGAGGCGCACTGCTTTTCGAGTTGGGGCCATGATTTCCGGGTGGATTACCTCTTCATTGCTCCGTTCATCAAGCAGCTACAAGAGGATCTTGGCCGGAAGGCGCCCATTCCGATCTCCTGCTTCACGGCAACAGCCAAGCCTCAGGTGGTGGAGGACATCCGGAACTATTTCAAGGAAGGCCTTGGACTCGACCTGATACACTACATCAGTCAAGCTCGCCGGGAGAACCTCGAATACGAAGTGGTGCCGGTGGAGGACACGACAGCAGAGACGCGCCAGCGCGCGCTCCTTGGCCTCTTGCACACCTGCGAGAAACCGGCGATCGTGTATGCGAGCCGGACGAAGCGCGTGGACGAGTTGGTGCAAATGGTCGAGGCTATCGGCCTGAGCGTGCGGGGATTTCACGGGCAAATGCAGCGGGAGGCCAAGCAGGCCAATCAAGATGCGTTCATGGACGGCCAGGTCGAGGTGATGGTGGCAACGTCCGCATTCGGTATGGGTGTGGACAAGGAGGACGTGCGGACGGTGATCCACTACAACATTTCAAGTTCACTGGAGAGCTACGTGCAGGAAGCAGGGCGGGCAGGTAGGAACAAGGACATACAGGCCAAGTGCTACATCCTCTACAACGAAGGCGACCTCAACGGCCACTTCCAGTTGCTCCAAAGGACCAAACTCAACCAGAAGGAGATCCAGCAGATCTGGCGTGCGATCCAGGGTCTTACGAAGTTCCGCGACAAGATCAGTCGATCGGCTTCCGAGCTGGCCAAGGCAGCCGGGTGGGATGAAGAGATGAAGGACATCCAGAACCGGGTGACCGCATCGATCGCCGCATTGGAGGACCGGGGCTATTTGAAGCGCACGTTGAATTCGCCGCAGGTCTTCGCCACGGGCCTGAAGGTGAAGGATCTGGAAAGTGCGTTGAAATTGGTTCGGTCGAACACGGCTTGCACGGATAAGCAAAAGGAGAATTGCATCCGGGTCCTGCAACGAATGATCAAGCCGGATGAATTCGGTGCCACTATTGCGCGCGTGGATGACATAGCGGATCGGCTTGGGATGAAGCTGCGCGATGTGATCGAAACGGTCCAGCACCTGCGCAACATGGATATCCTGAATGATGAACAGGACTTGAGCGCGTACATGGACACCCGTCCACGAGCAGGGTCACGAATGCGGATGCAACGCGTATTGGCCACGGAAAGGGCCTTGGTCGGGTTGATCACGGAACAGGAGGTTACGGTAAGCCTGCGCGCCCTGAACCAAGGGTTGTTGGACCAAGGGGTGGATGCCAAGGTGGAGGAGTTGAAGAGCTTGCTGGGGCTGTGGAAGAAATGGAAGTTGGTCAGGACGACACGTGTCGACCAGCAGTCCAACAGCTACCACATCACGCTACTGAAGGACACGACTGAGATAGCCGCAGCGGTGGCGGAGCGCCACAAACTTGCGAGTGCGTGCTTCAAGGCACTGGAGACTCTGGTCCCTGATACACCCGATCTCACGGAGGAGGCGAAGCGGGAGCGTCGCGTGGAATTCTCGCTGTTGCAGCTGCAACGGGCTTTCGCGAATGACATCTTCAACAAGGATGCTGACCTCCATGCGATCGCGCAAGCGTTACTCTTTCTCCACGGTACGAATGTGCTGAGCCTCCAGGACGGATTCATGGTCATGTACCAGCGCTTGAACGTGGAGCGCGTCGAGCAGAACACACGGAAGCAATACACGAAGGAGGATTACGGCCACTTACGACACCATTACCAGAACCGTGTGGAGCAGATCCATATGGTCGGGGAATACGCTGCACGGCGCCTGGAAAGTGTTCAATCGGCGCTCTCTTTCGTGGACGACTATTTCCGGTTGGAGCATGATCCGTTCGTGCAGAAGTACTTCCCCAAACGCGGAATGGACATCACCCGGCCCATCACACGTGAGCGCTTCACGGAACTTTTCGGTGATCTTGATTCAGTGCAGTTGAACGTCGTCAAGGATAGCACCGACCAGATACTTGTCGCAGCAGGTCCGGGTAGTGGGAAGACCCGTGTGTTGGTCCACAAAGTGGCGAGCCTCCTGCTCATGGAGGATGTGAAGCCGGAGCAGTTCCTCATGCTCACCTTTTCACGGGCGGCTGCGATGGAGTTCCGTGATCGCATCCATGCCATGGTCCCGGAGTACCGGGGCTTGATCCGCATCACCACCTTTCACGGCCTGTGTTTCGAGTTGATGGGTCAGCTCGGTGATCTGGACAGATCTGAAAGTGTGATCGGGAAGACCATGGCCGCCATCAGGAATGGCGACGTGGATGTCACGGCCATCGCGAACAAGAGTGTGATCGTTCTGGATGAATTCCAGGATGTGGACCGTGAACAGTGGGAGTTGATCCAATTGCTTGCGGAAACCGCGGAGAAACCACGGATCATCGCTGTGGGTGACGACGATCAGAACATCTATGAATGGCGGGGAGCATCGCCGGAATTCATGGCTGCCTTCCGTGGCCGCTACAAGGCCGGTACGCACAGTTTGCTGGTCAATTATAGGAGCAAGGAAACACTCGTGCGCATGACCAATCACTTGGCCAGCTTGATCACGAACAGGATCAAGACGGGTGAGGAACTCATTGCAAAGGATACCGGACCAGGAACGCAACGTGTTGTGCAGTACGTCGAGGGATATCACCTTGCTGGGCTTGTTCAGGATCTGAAGAATGCGGACCTGCAGGGAACCACCTGTGTCCTGACCCGGACGAATAGTGAGGCGATGATGGCTGCCGCGATGCTCGAGCAGAACGGGGTGCGGTCCCGGTACGTCGGCGGCTCCGACGAATTCCACGTGGGCCTGTTGCGCGAGATCCGGATGTTCGAACGGTTATTGCGTGCTAAGCATTCCGGGATCGGGCTGATCCCGAAGAATACTTGGGATGCAACCGTGACCGAGTTCCTGGCCACCTTGGCTGGAAACCCATTGCAGTCCGACATCTCGGACCTCTTGGCTTTCTTCAAAAAGGGCAACAAGGGTCGCCATGATCTTGCTGAATGGTCGGACTATATCCGGGAGATCCGCGTCAGTGATGCCGTCAAGCCCGAGAAAGGAGTGGTCCAAGTATCGACCATGCACAAGAGCAAAGGCAAGGAGTTCACGAATGTTTTCGTCCACCTCGACCATTACCCGATGCAGGAAGACAAGGACACGCGCCTCTTGTATGTGGCGTGTACGCGGGCGATGGAACACCTTGTGATCCATACCAACTCGCCATTCCTGCCGGAATACAATGACAAGTCCTTGGTGCGGGAGAAGAGTGCAGTGGTGCATCCGCCTCCGCATCATCTCGAGTACGTTCTGGGTATGAAGGAAGTGAACCTTTGGTCCTGCTCGTTCAATGCTGCGTTGATCGACAAGCTGTCCTCCGGATCTTCGTTGAGCCCGCACACGAAGCAATTCAAGGAGAATAGTGCGCTAGGGTTGGGTACCCGGCAAGGCAACGTGCTTCTCTATGCACGGAAGTTTCTGACCGAGGTGAACCCGAAATTCGAGAACCAACAGTACCACCTCACCAGCGCCAAGGTTGAGTACATCGTGCATTGGTATGACAAGGAGAAGGACAAGAATTACGAGGTTGTATTGCCCCGTGTTCAATTCACGCGGCGCTGATCATTGTTCATTCCAATGCGAACCATCCAGAAGGATCTCGAGGGCACCCTCCACACCACCCTCACCGCCTTCGGCCGCGCAATCCTGGATACTCCGTGGTTCGGCAAAGAGCGCGAAGCCGTCTCGTACTACGCCTTCGGCTTTCTTGTCAAAGCCTGCGCACCCGGCACCATCCTCTATAATCCCGGCCAACTCGCCATCGAGGGCCGCATACCCGGCACGCGCAGCCACTTCAAGAAACAGGTGTGCAAGGACCTGGTGATCTGGCCCGCGCCGGGCGCCAACTGCTGGGACGGACCCAACAAGGCCGTGCATGCACCACTCGCCATCATTGAATGGAAGGCCGATAGCGACGCCTTCTTTCAGGACGACATCGAGAAGATGAAGGAGTACACCACCGCCTACCCGGAGCTCTTGGGCATCGTGGTCACCTTCAACGCGAAGAAGAAGACGGTGCTGCGCGCAGCGCGCGTACTCAACGGCGTGGTGGAGGAAGGGTGGTTGGAAGTGCGGTGATCGGGGCCTAGCCCGGCTTTGGCCTCGATCATTTGCGAGACCCCGGCTCAAGGCCGGGGTGACGTCCGTTGTGGTTGATGCTCCGGTTCGCAACGTGATCATTCGCCCACCAGAAAACTCGTTAGCGCAGCGAAGCGTGCGGTGGACGTCCACGATCCGCGCGGCCGCGACCGGCTCGGCGGATCTGTGCTGCGGGCTTGTGCGAGCCGGTCAGTGGCTCGGATGGTGGGCGCCTTTTGGCTCCACCTTTTGGCGAAGCAAAAGGTGGAAAGAACAGAACGCAATACCTCCCATACGCAGTTCTTTCAAAGCCCGCGATAGCATGATCTCCGCGAATTTTCGTCAGGATGAGTGAGTCGTCAAGCGGTAAACGAGAGCCCCGCGCAAATACGGGGCTCTGATCATTCATTAACCTTACTTGCCCTTCGGCGGCGCATTGCTGCGGCCCGGTCCGGAGGGTCGGCCAGTTGTACTTGGCCTGTTGGCGGGAGGTGCCGGGCGCGGCGAACCGCCACCCTTATTTCCACCGCCACCTTGGTTTCCACCCTTGCTCATGTTATGCAGGAATTGAACTGGTTTCAACCGGGGATCGTGTCTTCATCCCTGCGCCCGGTCCGTGAGATGAACGTGCGTTTCATTTCAAACGGAATACCAGATCCTTGCTCATGGCAGGCCGTTCCACTCCACCACCAGAAAGTCCTCCGCTTTCATCCCGCATTCCATCGCGGCCTCCAACCATCGCACCTGCGTGCCGCGTAGGCGGTCGTGCTTCGCTTTCTTGCTCTCGGCGAACACGAGGCGGTCATCCGTCCATGCCACCACATCCCAGCACCCGCTGAACGTGCTACCATTGGCCACCGCGATGGTGTGCATGCGTTCGCGTACCCACGCCGCTTCGATCGGATGGTGCACTTGTGCGCGTGGCCCATCGGGGTGCCAGTCGCGCCAAAGGCCCGGCGTCATCTTCCCCTTGCCGTAGGTCTCCACCCAACGGCCTTGCCAACCGGCTTGCTCGAAGAGGCGCAGGATCGCCACTTCCGCGAATTGCGGGCGGCCGTCCACAGCCAAGAGGTCCTTGCCACCGGAGGTGTGTACCGGTGCGCCGTGCCACGGTTGGAAGGTTGGTCGGCATACAGGAACCTCCACCGCACCGGATGTGGTAGGAAGAAGAAGGTGGTCGGTAGGGGTGAGGTCACCAGGTAACATGTCGCAAGATGATCACCAGCACTTTGGTCGGACGCCAGCGCAGCGAAGAGTGCGCGGGCGTCCGTCCCGGGCTCGGCGATGGATCGCCGAAGCCCTGCTGCACAGCTTACAAAAGGTGGAAGAGGAAATACGGATCGATACCATCGTAGTCGGCTTCGATCATTTGCGAGATACAGCCCGCACCGACTGAAAGGCGGGATGACCGGGCGGGATAAGCGGGTCCGCGCTGTTGCCACAGCGCCCGCTTTCCGGTATGACAACCGTTGTGGTTGGTGATCACGATCGTCACTTCTACACGCGCACGTCACTCCGGAAGCTCGACGAAGGAGAGCTATCCGGAGTCTCGTAAAGGATCACCATGAATGAAAGGGCTTCGAACATTTGTGAGACCCCGGCTCAAGGCCGGGGTGACAACCGTTGTGGTTGGTGATCATGACCGCCACAAGATCGTTGTGGCCTTTTGGCGGAAGCCCCGCACCCCGATGCGGGGTTGGGCATACAAAAGGTGGAAGAGGAAATTCGGATCGATACCATCGTAGTCGGCTTCGATCATTTGCGAGACCCCGTCCCGTTGCTTCGCACCGCGTCGAAGAGCCTCGCGGTGACGGCCTCGCAATGACGGGCCGGGATGACAGCCGGGGTGACATCCGTTGTGGTTGATGCTCCGATGCGCTATACGATCTACCTTGTTCGTGACCACCATTGACCCACCCATGCCCGATCATCAAACGCCCGGTGTCTTCGTGGAGGAGATCCCCGTTGGGCCACGAAGTATCGCATCGATCGCCACGGCGATCCCGGCGTTCATCGGGTTGACCGCTGTACGGCCGGAAGGGCCAGCGCGTTTTCATCGGGTCGGGTCGCTCTTGGATTTCGAGCGTGCCTTCGGTGGTGCGGTCGCAGGGGGCTATCTGCACGCTTCCATGGTTCTGTTCTTCGTGAACGGAGGCGGCGCTGCGTTCGTGTACGCCTTGGGGAACAGCGCGACGCAAAAGCCACCGACCGTGCGGTCCTACACCGCTGCCTTGCATGCATTGAAGAAGGAGCGTGGCCCGTCACTGATCCTCTTTCCGGATGCCGTGGGGCTGGGTGCAAAGCGCTTGGCCAAGGTGCAGCAAGCCGCGTTGGACCATTGTGCATCGGAGCGCAACCGCTTTTGCATCCTGGATGTCCCGGCCGCGGATGCGCTGCTGGGTCCCGAGCGGGGATCCGCACAAACGGCCATTGAAGCATTCCGCAGCAGGCTCTCCGGTGAAGGGCTCGCCTTCGGTGCGGTCCATGGCCCATGGCTCCTACCGGTGACCCGCGTAGGGGTGGAGCCTGTTGCAATGCCGGCCAGCGGCGCGGTCGCCGGTGTGTTTGCGCGGGTGGATGGACAACGCGGTGTGTGGAAGGCCCCCGCGAACGAGAACCTGAACGGGGTCGTCGGTCTGTCGGAGCACATCAGCGACGCCGATCAGGAAACCCTCAACGTGGATCCGGTGGGTGGCCGGTCCATCAACGCGATCCGGACATTCCCAGGGAAGGGGATCCTGATCTGGGGCGCACGCACGCTCGCGGGAAATGACAACGAATGGCGCTACATATCCGTGCGGCGACTCTTCATCATGGTGGAGGAGTCCATCCGTCAGGCCATGGCCTTCGTGGTCTTCGAACCGAACAATGCACAGACCTGGGGTACGGTGGAGTTGATGGTCAACGCCTACCTCCTCGTTCTGTTCAAGCAGGGTGCCTTGGCCGGAAACACGCCGAAGAATGCCTTTTTCGTACGCGTCGGCCTGGGCTCCACCATGACCGCCCGGGATATCCAGGAAGGCCTCCTGCACATCGAATTCGGTCTGGCCCCATTGCGTCCGGCCGAGTTCATCACAGCGCGCATCACCCTCCATGTGGAACCCGCATGAGCGTGGCAACGGATGCGCTGCTGAAGATCCACCATCACATCGTAGGGCGTCGGTCGATGTGACCACCGGGCGGGGCGGTGATCCGGTTCGCACCGCGATCATTCGCCCACCAGATAACTTGTAGGCGCAGCGTGCGGTGGACGTCCGTCCCGCACTCGACGATGGGTTGCCGTAGCCCCGCTGAAAGGCGGGGAAAAGGAGGAAAGAGAAAAGCGGGAACTCCCGAACGCAATTCCACCAAGGCGTTCGATCGCAGGGATCTCCGCCGCAGGGCGGAAGACCCCGCGAAGACCGAAGTGTTCGTACACGAGCGGCGGATCCAGTTGACGGGCTTCAGTCGGTAGCGATCCGCGACGACGTACCTTACCCGTATCCACGAACGGAAACCATGAACCCATGAGTGCAAAGAAGAAGACCGCACCGAAGAAGAAGACCGCCGCGAAAGCGAACCCGTTGTTGCCCAAGCGCCCCGCCGCCACCAAGCGCGTGCTGAAGACCACCACCACCAAGCCGGGCCATCCGGGGCAACCCGATACGAAGAGCCCCACGCACGACCGCAAGGGATCGCAATTGGAGCGCGAGCGCCACGGGCATCCCAACAGCACCGTGCCCCACCAAGGCGCGGCGCGCAGCAATAAGGACCCCAAAGCGCGCAGCAGCAAGCAGCAGAAGCGCAACGCGAAGTAGCAGGCCGGCTCCGGCCATCAAGTGGGATCATCGTAGCGTGGAGTTCATCCCGCTCCGAACGCTTCGTCCTAGCCGAAGCAGCGCATCGTCGTCGGCACCCGTCACCCTTATACTGCTTGACGGACCCAACCCCTTTCCGATGCGACGCGCTACACTTCTTGTCCTCGCCCTTCCCTTCGCCGCCTTCGCGCAACTCCCGTTGCCCTACGCAACGGGCTTCGACAATGCCGCCCAGCAGATCGGCTGGCAACAATACCGCACCGGCCACCTGAGCACCTATGCCTGGGGATACAGCGGCGCATCCACGGTGAGCCCACCCAACCTTTTGTATCACGACTATCCTGTGGGCGGCTCCGCCGCCGATACCGTGCGCGATTGGTTCGTCTCACCCGTGCTCGACCTCACCATGGGCGCGTGGTTCACCTGTAGGATCAACCTCTTCTCCATCACCGGCAGCACCATGCCCAGTGATGGCTGCGCGCTGATGCTCCTCACCGGCAGCGCCGACCCGAACAACGCCATCGTTACACAACTCACGGACTTCCTTCCACTGGTGACGAGCGGCAATACCTACGTGCAGGTACCCCCGGTGCAGATCCCGAGTGTGGCCGGCGGCACGCGCCTCGCCTTCTACTACCAGGCCACACAGAACTGGCTCACACCCGGCATCGACGACGTGCTGGTGAGTCCGCTCGGCGTGGGTGTGCCGGAGATCGCCGCAACGGCCGTGCAAGTGGATGTCTGGCCGCAACCGAACAACGGCATCTTCACACTCCGCGTGAACGACGCCGCCGATCATGTGCTTGCAGTGTATGATGCACGAGGTGTGCGGATATGCACGCGCCGCTTCCGCGAGCGTACGAGGGTCGAAGAAGAACTCGCACCCGGTGCCTACCTCTACACCGTGAGCGATGCACATGGCATCAAACAAGGCCAAGGTCGCCTGATGGTGGAGTAGTGGCTCACGGTGCTTCTGCGTTCTGTCACTGCGAAGCGTTGCGCAGCAGCGCGCGATGCTCCTGCATTTCCTTCTCCTCTGCGGTCTCTGCGGCTCTGCGTGAAACTCTTACTCGTCCCTTCCCCTCCGCGTTCTCTGCGGCTCTGCGTGAACCTCTTACTTTTCCTTCCCCTCCGCGTTCCCCGCGCCACCGCGTGAACCTCTTACTTTTCCTTCCCCTCCGCGTTCCCCGCGCCTGTCATTGCGAGCACTTGCGAAGCAGCGCGCGATGCTCCTGCATTCCCTTCCCCTCCGCGTTCCCCGCGCCACCGCGTGAACCTCTTGCATTCCCTTCTCCTCCGCGTTCCCCGCGCCTGTCATTGCGAGCTCTTGCGAAGCAACGCGTGAGGCTCTTGCATTCCCTTCCTCTCCGCGTTCCCCGCGCCTGTCATTGCGAGCACTTGCGAAGCAACGCGTGAGGCTCTTGCATTTCTTTCTCCTCTGCGTTCTCTGCAGCTCTGCGTGAACCTCTTACTTTTCCTTCCCCTCCGCTTTCCCCGCGCCTGTCACTGCGAGCTCTTGCGAAGCACCGCGTGAGGCACTTGCATTTCCTTCTCCTCCGCGTTCCCCGCGCCACCGCGTGAACCTCTTGCATTTCCTTCCCCTCCGCGTTCCCCTCCCCACCGCGCGATGCTCTTGCATTCCCTTCTCCTCTGCGTTCTCTGCGGCTCTGCGTGAACCTCTTACTTTTCCTTCCCCTCCGCGTTCCCCGCGCCACCGCGTGAGGCTCTTGCATTCCTTCTCCTCTGCGTTCTCTGCGGCTCTGCGTGAACCTCTTACTTTTCCTTCCCCTCCGCGTTCCCCTTCACGCCCCACCGGATCGGTTACCTTGAGCGTCCTAAAATGTACATCCTCATGGTCCGTTCCTTCTTCCTCGCCGTTCTCTTCGCACCCCTGTGTACCACCGCCCAGACCCCTTGTGTGGCGGGTCTTGCGGGAACCTATCCATGCAGCGGCGTGGACCTGATGGCGCGCATGACGGCAGCGGCCCTTGGCACCACCGCCCTCAACGACTGTTGGGGCTGGACCGATCCGGATAACGGACACGAGTATGCCTTGGTAGGCCTGGTGAACGGCACCGCCTTCGTGGACATCACCAACCCCGTGGCACCGGTGCGCATCGGCAACCTGCCCACGCACTCCGTGAGCAGCGACTGGCGCGACATCAAGGTGTACAACGGCTACGCGTACATCGTGAGCGAAGCCAGCGGCCACGGCATGCAGGTCTTCAACCTCGCGCGCTTGGATACGGTCACGAACCCGCCGGTCACCTTCACCGAGAATGCGTACGTCGCCACCTTCAGCAAGGCGCACAACATCGTCATCGATGAAGAAAGCGCCATGGCGTACGTGGTGGGCGCGAACATCTGTAGCGGCGGCCTGGCCATGTTCTCCCTCGCCAACCCGGCCGCACCGGTGTATGTGGGTTGCTTCTCCCAGGACGGCTACACCCATGATGCGCAGTGCGTGGTCTATCGCGGTGATGATGTGCAATACCAAGGCAAGCGCATATGCTTCTGCTCCAATGCCGACACCTTCACCATTGTGGATGTGGACGACCCCACCGACCCGATGCAGGTGAGCCGCACCACCTATCCCGGAAGCGCTTACACCCACCAAGGCTGGCTCTCGGAGGATCACCGCTTCTGGTTCATGAATGATGAACTGGACGAGCAGAACTTCGGCCATAACACCCGCACGCGCGTGTGGAACATCGCGGACCTGGACGCGCCGCAGTTGCTCGGATACTATGACGGTGCCACCGCCGCCATCGACCACAACCTGTACACGCACGCCAACTTGATCTATGAATCCAACTACCGCGCGGGCCTGCGCATCCTGGATGTGGTGGATCCATCCACCGTATCGCTGAACGAGATCGCGTACTTCGACACCTACCCGGGGAGCAACAGCGCGAGCTTCAACGGCGCATGGAGCGTGTATCCCTACTTCACCAGCGGCAACGTCATCATCTCCAGCATTGAAGGAGGTCTCTTCGTGGTGCATCCGAAGTTCAGTAGCCGCATCCCCCTGCGCGTGTTCCTGCAAGGACCCTTTGATGCGGGTACCGGCCTGATGCGCGATGACCTCCGCGCGCAGGGACTCATTCCCTTACAGGAACCGTACACGGCAATGGGGTACGCACACGTTGGCGGCGGGGGAGGAGAGAGCACTACGGCTCTCGTACTGGCCACCACCGGCAACAACGCCATTGTGGATTGGGTGGTGGTGGAACTCCGCGACAAGAACGACCCCACCGTGGTGATCGCCACACGCAGTGCCTTGTTGCAACGCGATGGCGATGTGGTATCCGCGGACGCCACTACACCCGTCACCTTCCCGGTGCCCATGGGCCTCTACCATGTGGCCGTACACCACCGCAACCACTTGGGGGTGATGAGCGCGGAGCTATTGCCCATCGGACCCTCCGCCCGCGCGTGGAACATGGGCAACGGTACCGTGCCGCTCCATGGTACGGAACCCACCACCAACGTGGGCGGGACAGCGGTGCTCTGGGCCGGTAACGCCCTTTCGGACGGGACCCTGCGCTACGTCGGCGCGGCCAACGACCGTGACCCGATCCTGTTCGCCGTGGGCGGATCGATCCCCACCAACACCATCACCGGGTACCACACGGAGGATGTGGACATGAACGGTGAAGTGAAATACATCGGCGCCGACAACGACCGCGATCCCATCCTGCAGAACATCGGCGGCACCATTCCTACGAACACACGCGCGGAGCAAGTGCCGTGAGCGGAGACCATGGTGGGAACGTTGTTCGTACCCGGCGTTGTTCGGAAGACCGGTACGACCAACGAACAACCTCCACCACGAACAACGCATCGTCTCCTCGAATGATCCGCGAGGCTTAACATCTTTTCCCAGCACCTTTCGTAGAAGCGTCATTCACGGCAATAGTTTCGCCGCCCGATGACCCTTGCACGCCTGCCGCATACCCTGATGTTCGGCCTCCTGTTGATCGGTGGCTCCGCCCCGATGGCGGTGACGGCGGACAGTGGTAGCGCAGGTGCGGCTCCGGTGATCGATGCGACCGCAGCCATGCATGATGCGGCCGGTGACCATGATCCCGCACCAGCGTTCGTGCCGGCCTTGCCGCACCCCACAGGAGTGGTGCGGCACAGCGAACCGTTGATCGAAATTCCGGAGGATGAATGGCCATCGGTCCACGAGGACCTCGGTTCCGTGGTCCATCCAAGCGCGGAGTTCGTGGATCGCACTTGCAGCAGTGCCTTGCTCTTCTCCCTGATCGGATCGCCCTTCATGGGGCATGCGCCGGACCTCACAGGTCCGGCGAAGCGGTACCTGCATTTCGCGGTGCTGCGGATCTGATCCCCGGAGGTTCTGTCGGCGCCTGGCTGCGCCCACCCCGGTCCTTTGCCTTTTCCTGTCGTACCGTTCAATACCCATCGGCCCAAGGCCTGATGGTTCCCGATCCCCGCGCGCAGCGCACCAAGATGATCACCCCATTACCGATGCGATCCAAAAGCCGACCAATGATGCGAGGAAGTATGCTGCTCCTGGGCCTGGGTGCCCTGTTGTTCCAAACGGGTTGCGGATCACACGCCGAGGAAAAGGAAGAGGCACCGAAGTATCCCGCCACCAGCGCTTTGTTCCAGGATACCACGGTGGTACGCGACTACGTATGCCAGATCCGCGCGATGCAGCACATTGAACTGCGGGCGTTGGAAGAAGGCTACCTACAGGATATCCTGGTGGATGAAGGGGCGCACGTGAAGGAAGGCCAGCTCCTGTTCCGCATCAAGCCGATCCTTTATGAGGCCGAGGTGCAGAAAGCCCAGGCCGAGGCGGAGTACGCCGAGATCGAGCTGCGCAATACCGCGGCCCTGGCGGATAGTAATGTGGTCTCGCCCAATGAGCTCGCGATGGCCAAGGCCCATTACGCCATGGCCAAGGCCGAACTGGGCGTGGCGCAAGCGCACCTGGGCTTCACGGAGATCCGCGCACCCTTTGATGGCATCATCGACCGGTTCCATGTAAGGAAGGGCAGCTTGGTGAACGAGTCGGACCTGTTGAGCGAACTGTCGGACAACAGCCAGATGTGGGTGTACTTCAACGTGCCCGAGGCCGAGTACCTGAACTACAAGAAGAACGAACTGACCGGCAACCGCACACAGGTCAAGTTGCGCATGGCCAACAACGAGATCTTCGATCGGATCGGGGAGATCACCACCATCGAGGCGGACTTCGATAACACCACGGGCAACATCGCCTTTCGGGCCTCCTTCGTCAATCCCGACAGGTTGCTACGCCACGGCCAGACCGGCAACATCCTGATGGAGTCGCGCCTGAAGAACGTGCTGCTCATACCGCAGAAGGCCACCTTCGAGGTGCTCGACCACCGCTACGTGTATGTGATCGACAAGGACGGTGTGTTGCACACCAGGCGCATCGAGGTGGGTGCTGAACTGCAACACCTCTTCGTAGTGACCGAAGGGCTGGCGTCCGATGATCGCATCCTGCTGGAGGGCCTGCGCAAGGTGAAGGACAAGGAGAAGGTGGACTTCGACTATCTCGTTCCTGATTCGGTGATGAAGCACCTCGAACTGTACGCCGAGTGATCGCGCGGAAACACCACTGATCCATGTTCAGGAATTTCATCAAACGGCCTGTACTGGCCATCGTGATCTCGGTCCTCACCGTGTTCATGGGGATGCTCGCGATCGAGCAGCTTCCCACCGCTCAGTTCCCGGAGATCGCGCCGACGACGGTGAACATCTTCGTTGCCTACCCGGGTGCCAGCGCCGACGTGCTGACCCGGTCCACCCTGGTGCAGCTGGAAACGGCGATCAACGGCGTACAGGGCATGCGTTACATCGCCTCCGACGCCACGAGCGCCGGGGAGGCCACCATCCGCGTGATCTTCGAACCGGGCACCGACCCCAACCAGGCCGTGGTGCGCGTGAAGACGCGTGTGGACCAGGTGATGCCCAACCTGCCCCTGCTGGTGCAACGCGAAGGGGTGATCATCACACCCGTGCAGCCGAGCATGCTCATGTACGTGAACCTCTATGGCGATGGCAAGGACGCCGATGAGCTGTTCCTGTACAACTACGCCTTCACGCAATTGATCCCGGAGATCCAGCGGATCCCCGGTGTGGCACAAGCGCAGATCCTCGGCAGTCGCAAATACGCCATGCGCGTGTGGTTGAAGCCCGACCGTATGCGGGCCTACAAGATCTCCGCAGAGGAGGTGATGGAGGCCTTGGCGGAGCAAAGCCTCATTGCCCGCCCGGGGCGCTTGGGCCAGAGCTCCGGCATCGACGCGCAGGCGTTCGAGTATGTGCTGATCTACCAGGGCCAGTTCAGTGAACCGGACCAGTACAAGAACATCATCGTCCGCTCGAACGAGAAGGGCGAGCAGGTCCGCATACGTGACATCGCGGAGGTGGAACTCGGCAGCGAGTTCTTCGACATCTACTCCACCATGGACGGCAAGCCCTCGGCTTCGATCGTGTTGAAACAGACCGTGGGCAGCAATGCCAGTGATGTGATCGCACAGGTGAAGGAGAAGCTCAAGGAACTCGCCGAGGTGATGCCGCCCAGCATCGATTATAAAGTGAGCTACGACGTGTCCACCTTCCTGAACGCCTCCACGGAACAGGTGATGCACACCCTGCGCGATGCCTTCATCCTGGTGGCGCTGGTCGTGTTCATTTTCCTGGGTGACTGGCGCTCCACGTTGATCCCGATCATCGCCGTACCGGTATCCATGATCGGCACCTTCTTCATCATGCAGATGTTCGGGTTGTCGATCAACCTGATCACGCTGTTCGCCCTGGTGCTGTCCATCGGTATCGTGGTGGACAATGCCATTGTGGTGGTGGAAGCGGTGCATGCCAAGATGGAACTGGAGCACCTCGCGCCCTACAACGCGGTACAGGCCGTGATGGGCGAGATCGGCGGTGCCATCATCGCCATCACGCTGATGATGGTCTCGGTGTTCATTCCCATCGCGTTCATGACCGGGCCGGTGGGTGTGTTCTACCGGCAGTTCTCCATCACCATGGCGGGCGGTATCATCATCAGCGCCGTGGTGGCCCTCACGCTCACCCCGGTGTTGTGCGCCATGATGCTGAAGCCGCATGTGGACGGCCACGTGAAGAAGCGGAACCTGCTCGATCGCTTCCTCGCCTGGTTCAACAAGGGCTTCGAGCGCCTTACCGGAGGGTACGTGAAGGTCCTCGATCGGGTGGTGGCCCGGCGCGCATTGACCTTCGGCGCGCTGATCGTCTTCTGCGGGGGCATCTACCTCTCCGGCAGGGTATTGCCCGCGGGCTTCATTCCGAGTGAGGACCAAGGCACCATCTACGCCATCATCCAAACGCCTCCGGGCTCCACCCTGGAGACCACGAACAAGGTGGCGCACCAGCTGACGCAGATCTGCGAGGAGATCCCCGAGGTGGAGTCCGTTTCCTCCCTAGCGGGGTACGAGATCATGACCGAAGGCCGCGGCTCCAACGCCGGCACGTGCCTGATCGACCTGAAGCCCTGGCACGATCGGCACAAGGACGTACACGAGGTGATGGAGGAACTGGAACTGAAGACCAAGAACCTCGGCGCGGTGATCGAATACTTCGAGCCGCCTGCCGTACCGGGCTTCGGTTCATCGGGTGGCTTCTCGCTGCGGATGCTGGACAAGACGAACGGCACGGACTACCACGAGTTCGACCGCGTGAACAAGGAGTTCATAGCCGCTTTGGCCAAGCGCAAGGAACTCACCGGCCTGTTCACTTTCTATGCCGCCAACTACCCGCAGTACGAGATCAAGATCGACAACCAGGCGGCGATGCAGAAAGGCGTTTCCATCGGTAAGGCCATGGAGAACCTGAACATCCTCATCGGCAGCACCTATGAACAAGGCTTCATCCGCTTCGGGCGCTTCTTCAAGGTGTACGTGCAGTCCGGGCCGGAGTATCGCCGATATCCGAGCGATCTGGAAGGGCTCTTCGTGAAGAACGAGGAAGGGGAGATGGTGCCGTACTCCTCGTTCATGCGCTTCGAGAAGAGCCTTGGCCCGAACGAGATCACGCGCTACAACATGTACAACTCGGCGGCGATCCGTGGGCTTCCCGCCAACGGCTTCACGAGCGGCGATGCCATCAACGCGATCAAGGAGGTGGCCAAGGAGAACCTGCCGCGTGGCTACGACATCGCTTGGGAAGGCCTTTCCTATGATGAGGCCGGGCGCGGGAACGAGGCCATCTACATCTTCCTCGTCGTGCTCATCTTCGTGTACCTCGTGCTCGCCGCGCAGTACGAGAGCTTCCTGCTGCCGCTCGTGGTGATCCTGTCCCTACCGGTCGGTGTGCTCGGCTCGTTCCTGATGTTGAAGTTGATGGGCCTGGCGAACGACGTGTACGCGCAGATCGGCATCATCATGCTCATCGGCCTCTTGGGCAAGAACGCGGTGTTGATCGTGGAGTTCGCGGTGCAGAAACAACGTGCGGGTGCCACCATCCTCGAAGCGACCATCGAAGGTGCGAAGGCCCGGTTCCGTCCGATCCTCATGACCTCCTTCGCCTTCATCGCCGGCCTTATCCCGCTGGTGATCGCGACCGGTGCTGGCGCGATCGGCAACCGCACCATCGGCTCATCGGCATTGGGCGGCATGCTCGTGGGTACGCTGGTCGGCGTGTTGGTGATCCCCGGCCTCTACTACGTGTTCGCCACCATGATCAAGGGCCGCAAGCTCATCAAGGATGAGGCGGATGAGCCGGTGTCCGAAGAGTTCATGCGGCGCGACGAGGAAGGAATGCGGTACAGGGAGACCGTCCGTATGCTCACTGGGCGCATGCGGGAACTATTGAAACGCAAGAAGGACGAATGAACACCGCGATCTCCATGCGCTCGAATACAAAGCCGTTGGCCATAGCGGTCATGTTGGCCGTACTGACGCTGTCGTCCTGCATACCCGCACTGAAAGTGCGTGAAGCCCGTAAGAACACACCGTCCACTTACGCCCATGCAACGGACACCACCGACGCGGCCATCATCCCGTTGAAGCAGTTCTTCACCGATCCGTACCTGCGTGTACTCATCGACACTGCCCTATCGGGCAACCAGGAGTTGAACATCATGTTGCAGGAGATCACCATGGCGCAGAACGAGGTGCGCGCACGTAAAGGGGAATACCTGCCCTTCGTGGACATCGGTGGCGCAGCAGGTGTGGAGAAGGTGGGCCGCTTCACACGCAACGGTGCGGTGGAGCACAATGTGGAAGTGGATGAGGGCAAGGAGTTCCCCGAACCATTGCCCGACTTCCTGTTGAATGCACGCGCCTCCTGGGAGATCGACATCTGGAGGAAGCTGCGCAATGCCAAGCAGGCGGCTGTGATGCGCTACCTCGGTTCAGTGGAGGGCAGGAACTTCATGATCACGCATCTCGTGGCGGAGATCGCCAGCTCGTACTACGAGTTGATGGCGCTGGACAACCAGCTGCAGATCCTCCAGAGCAACATCGCCATCCAGCAGGATGCCCTTCAGATCGTGCGATTGGAGAAGCAGGCGGCCAAGGTCACCGAGCTGGCCGTGCGTCGGTTCGAGGCCGAGGTGCTGAAGAACCGCAGCAAGCAATTCGAGATCCAGCAGCAGGTCGTGGAGATGGAGAACAGGATCAACTTCCTGGTGGGCCGCTATCCACAACCCATACCGCGCAACTCACAAGCCTTCTCCAGCCTCTTGCCCGATACCGTGTTCGCTGGCTTGCCATCCCAACTCTTGGCCTATCGCCCGGACATCCGGAAGGCTGAACTGGAGATCGCAGCTGCGAAGCTGGATGTGCAGTCGGCGAAGGCGAACTTCTATCCATCATTGCGCATCACGGCGGGCGTTGGTTTGAATGCCATCAACACGACCTATTTGACGCAAACACCGCAGTCGCTGCTCTACAATGCGGTGGGCGATCTCGTGGCCCCATTGATCAACCGGAACGCGATCAAGGCGGTCTATGCCAATGCCAACGCCCACCAATTGCAGGTGGTGTATGATTATGAGCGCACCCTGCTGAATGCGTACGTGGAAGTGGTGAACCAGCTCTCGAACATCAAGAATCTGCGCAGCAGCTTCGACCTGCGTGCCCAACAGGTGGACGCGCTCTCCAGCTCCATCACGATCTCCACCAATTTGTTCCGCTCCGCTCGCGCGGACTACATGGAGGTATTGCTCACGCAACGGGATGCGCTTGAATCGAAGTTCGAACTCGTGGAGACACGCAAGCAATTGCTGAACGCGCATGTGGACATCTACCGCGCATTGGGTGGCGGGTGGAAATAGGCGCAACACTCCGCTGCGCAATGCGTGGAACGATGTGATCCGCAGGACGTACGGGCACATCGTAAAGGTGATGTGAGTACCGAGCGAGCATGACGTCGATCATGCTCGCACGGATGGTCGGATGATATCTTGTTGAACACACGAAAACCCCATGATCCCATGATCGAACAATTGAAGACATTCCCCGACAATGTCCTGGCCATCGAAGTGATCGACGGCTTCACCGGAACGGACGAGCAGTTGTGCCGGAAGTGGTTCGAAGCCAAACGTGTCGCGGGAGCCGAACAGGTGAACGTATTGGTGAAGTTGGACGAGATGAAGCTCTCCGCGTCCAGTGTGAAAGCCTTCTTCGAGGACATCCTCTGGGCGTTGCGGAACTACACCCATCTTGGGCATCTGGCCATCGTCGCGCATTCCAAGGTCCTGAAGGCCATGGTGCCGTTGGACAACCTGTTCTTCCAACGCGCCAGCGAAGGCCGCTTGGAGCGCTACTTCGATGTTTCGCAATTGAACGAGGCCATCGCGTTCGTGAAGGAGGGACCTTCCGCCGAAGGTTAGGAGCCACCGGTGATCCCGATGTGGGCTGGGCGTGGCGTCTTTTTCACGGCAGCTGTTCCAAGGTGATCTGCGACCTTCAACCGATGGTCGGACGAAGCTTTCGCTCGGAATGGTGATGAACACGATCATCATTGTTGTGGCCTTGTCGATCGCGGGCTACCTCGCTTTCGCTCCGCGGCTTAGGAGGTCCGCGCGCTGGCGGGCCACGGTAACGCCGCTGGCCTCCATCATGGGAAGCGGCTTCCTGGTGAGCGCTCCGTTGCTCGCTGGTGCGGTGGGCTATTTCGCCGTCTTCTGCATGGCGGCCCTGTTGGTGCTGGCGTATGCCGCAGGCGGGGCGGTGCGCTTCAACATCCGCCACTTCGAACCCATTGAGAACGACGGACACGGTGTGCCGCAAGTGGTCGGCTCCCTTTCGCGCATCGTACTTGCCGGGGCCTATTTCATCTCCGTCACCTACTACCTGCAACTCCTCGCAGCATTCGTCGGCCATGCGGTGGGCGTTCATGATGAAGCCGCCTTGCACGGGATGACCATGGGCCTGTTGGTGGTGATCGCGGGCATCGGCATGTGGCGCGGCCTGAAATTGCTTGAAGGCGTCGAACGCTTCGCCGTTGCCCTCAACCTGGGCATGATCACGGCGCTCATCGTCGCGCTGGCGATCCACAACATCGGGCTGGTATCCAAGGGCGACTGGAACCTTCCGATGGTGCCCTCCACGATCGATCTGCACGACGTGCGGGTCCTGTTGGGCTTGCTGATCGTGGTACAGGGGTTCGAAACCTCGCGCTATCTGGGCGACGAGCACGGTGCGGAGGAACGCATCGTCACCATGCGCGGGGCACAGCTCATCTCCGCGGTGATCTATCTCGTCTTCATCGGACTCGTCACCGTGCTCTTCCAGGACGGCATGGGCTCCGATGTGACAGCGATCGTACGCATGACCGCACCGCTCGCCGTCGTGCTTCCGGTCATGATCTCCCTCGCGGCGATCGGTAGCCAGTTCAGCGCTGCGGTGGCCGACACCGAAGGTGCTGGAGGGTTGATCGAGGAGATCAGCCGTCGGAAACTGCCGCTCCGTTGGGCCTATCTCTTGATCCTCTTGATCACCGTGGCCTTGACCTGGGCGACCGATGTGAACACGATCATCGCGTATGCGTCGCGTGCCTTTGCGTTGTACTACACCCTGCAATGCGTCGTTGCAAGCAGTGTGGCCCGCGGCAGCGTCGATCTTCCGAAGCGGCGTTGGCGGATGGCGGGCTTCGCGTTGCTTGCGCTCGTGTGCCTGCTCGTATTCCTCTTCGGCCTGCCCTCGGAATAGTGCGACTGTTCTTTCGGTGATGCGTGTGGTGTGAAGTTGTGATCATCGAGGAAGGATGGCATCCGAAGAATACCGCATCCGCAGAATGGATCGTAACCTTTATCGGACTTCCGCGACTTATTGAACACGGAACCCACCACACCTGTGTCCTCCACGAAGCAGACCGAGTTCATGCAAGCGTACGCGAAGTGCCACGCGCCCTTCCTGCGGTACTGCTCGGTGCTGGCCTACGGGAAGATGGAAGTGGAGGACCTCGTGCAGGATGTCCTGCTCGCTGCCTTCACCCATTGGGAAGGCATCGAGAAGAAGGACGACCTCCTGTTCTACCTGATGCGCGCCGCGCGCAACAGGGCGATCAGTGAATGGCGCGTGAAGCGTCGCTCGGAAGCGCTGTGTGACAAACACGCCACGCGACTGCGCGCACGGGGCGCCACGGCCGAGATGCTCGTGGATGTCCGCATCGTGTACGATGCGCTGGAACAATTGCCCACGACACAGCGCGAAGCGCTGGTGCTCTTCGAGATCGCGGGCCTGCCCATGGCGGACATCGCTGCCATCCAGAAGAGCTCCGAGGGTTCGGTGAAGACCACCGTGAGCCGTGCCCGTGCGCGGGTGCGTGCGATCCTATCCGGTCGCGCGCGGTCCGCGCACACCGAAGTACTTCATGCCTTCAAGACCTTTCTCTTATGAACCGGCCGAACGGATTGGAAAAGACCTTCGAATTGCTGCGGGAGCTTCCCCCGGAGCTCAGCGTGGAGGACGTGGGCCGGCTCGTCGCCGCCTTCCCGCTGGTGCCGCCCACCGGTTCATGGATCAGCCACATCAACTTCAACCCAGCCCTCATGACATCCGCAGGAGCCATCATCATTGCCGCGAGTGTATTCCTCTACAGCCCCACGGAACCCAAGCCGCGCATTGTACAAGTGGTACCCGCGAAGCCAACGCCGGTCCAGGTGGCGGAATCGGCCGTAGAGCCGGAGGTCATGGCAGTTCCGGTACTCGCGCCGTCGCCGATCAAGGAGAAGGTCGCCGCACCCGCACCGTTGTCGGTGATCGTTCCGGATCCGGTACCCGGCCCGATCGCGCCGGTGCTTGCTGTGGTCACCATCACCAGTGATCCCGGACCGACCGCCTCGCTCTCCTCCACCATACCGGATCCGGGGGTGAACAGCAGCGCGTTGAAGTCCGATCCCATGTCGAAGGACTATGCCCTCTCCGGTTTCACCAGCGTCTCCGTCACAGGTTCCATGAACGTGGTGATCGCGCAAGGACCCTTCGCCGTTTCAGCAGAGGGGAACGCCGAGCGTATCGAGAACCTGGAGATCACCGTGACCGCCGGAACGCTGAACATCGGAACGTCCAAGAACATGAGTTGGAGCAGCAGCACTTGTAGGGATCAGGTCGCCATACACGTCACGTTGCCCGAGATGCACCGCATCGCCTTGATGGGCTCCGGCGATATCGAAGTGGAGCGCTTCTCTGATGTGGGTGCGATGGAGCTTCGCCTACAAGGCTCGGGCGATATCCATTTCACGTCGATCAAAGGGGTGACCGCATTCAACATCAACCTCGATGGCTCCGGCGACATCCTAGCAGAAGGCGCGATGGTCGCGGGGCGTACGAAGATCGCGTTGGCCGGCAGCGGCGATGTGCGCATGGAAGGCCGGACCGAATTCTTGGAAGTGAGTGCGGTCGGTTCGGGTGATGTGGATGCGAGTGGCTTCGAAGCGCGCGCCTGCGATGCACGGGTGGTGGGATCCGGCGATGTCGTAGTGAATTGCATCGGCACCTTCAACCGGCAGTCCATAGGCTCCGGCGATGTGACCAATACCGGGAGCGCCGGCGGGAACGGGGCCAGAGGGGTTGGAACCGGCCCGTACTAGGCGCTGGGGTCGATCGGTCCTGTTCCGCCGTGCGCTTCCGATAGGGGACCACCCATTCCGGGATGATCCCGCTTTCCTGTCGATCAAGGCATCTTTTCCCTGTCGTTCGGCGTCTTTCCAGCGCAGCTCGATCCGATGACCCGTTCATACCTCCATGCCGTATGTGTGATCCTCTGTGCGGCTGGAGCGTTCCCGGGTCATGCACAGTTGAACACATGGTTGGTGCGCGAGGTGAATGGCGTTCACCTGATGGACCTGACGACACCCGTGCCGACCTTCGGTCCGTTGATCCCGGGCCTGGGTACAGGAGGTGTGGAGCATGTGAACCTCATGACCGATGGGAGCAATAACCTCTTGTTCACCGTGGCGGTGAATGGGAGCAATTCCACCGAAGTATGGAACGCGGCCATGGCTCCGATGCCGAACGGGACGGGTTTGCTGGACCATTCCTCCACGCTGCAATCGGCCATCTGTCCGGTGCCGTGCCACCCGGAGCGGTATTACATCGTGCATGAAGAGACGCTTTCCAACATGCTCTATTACTCGATCGTGGACATGACGCTGGATGGAGGACTGGGCGATGTGACCCAGAAGAACATCCTTATCGGCGCGTCGTTCTCGGAGGCCTTGGCCATTTCGCACCGCATGGTGAACGGGTGTCGCTGGCTCTTCTGCGTGATCGAGGACAACGGGGTGTATGCACTCTCCAAATGCCTGATCAGCGAGAGCGGTATTGGCCCGCCGCAGACCATGGCCACGTTCAACCTCCCCTCTTTCAATTCCACGTACGAGGTGGAACTCTCACCGGACAATTCGAGGTTGGCGGTGAGCATCTGGAGCATCGATCCTGTGGATCCGGACATCATGCTGTGGGACCTTGACATTTCCAATGGCACGGTGAGCAACCCCGTTCCGCTTTCGGTTTCCGATGATGCCGTTCTGGGACTCCAGTTCTCCCCGGCGGGCGGCTACCTCTATTTCCTCTGCAACAGTGCGTCCTCCGATATGGATCTCGGAAGGGTCCGCTTGAGCGATCTGACCGTTGAACTCATAGACGCGAACATGGGGTCCTACCTCACGCAGGTGGAACTTGCAGGGAACGGACGGCTGTACGTATCACAGAACTTCTCCAGCCAATACATGGCCGAGATCTCCTTGCCGGACGCACCAACGGTTGCCAGCATCGGCTATGTCCATGACGCCCTGTTGCTTGGTACGGGGAGCGGTTGTCGCCCGGCCTTGCCCAATACCATCGAAGGTGAACTACCCGGTGAGCAGGCTCCGCCGGGTTACATCGCTTTCTCGGCGCAGGCCGTGGGCGGATGCGACACCTACCAGTTCCAGGATAGCACCTGCCTAAGCACATGGTGGGAATGGGATCTCGGCGACGGGACCATCACCAACACGCAGGTGCCCATTCATCAATTCGCACCGGGGGTGTATGACATCACGTTGCGTGTGGTCGCGTGCGGCGACACCTTGTCGCTTACGAAACCTGCATACATCACCAGCAGCACCGTGGCCGCTGCGGCAGTGTTGGACGCGCAACCGGATCAGGTGTGCGTAGGAGGGTCCGTCCAGTTCACGAACACCTCCACGAACGCGTCCGACATTGCTTGGGACCTTGGCGACGGGACGACCGGAACGGGTGATCCACCGGATCATGCCTATGCATCGGCCGGCACGCACATGGTCACACTTGTAGCAAGCAATGCTTGTGGGTCGGACACGGCCTTCGTACCGATCACGGTCCTTGGCACCGCCGCAGTACCTGATGTGGTGAGCGATCCATGCCAACTCACGGTACAGGTGAGCAGTGGGACCGTGGGGGCAGGTTCCGTTCTGTGGCTCTTCGGCGATGGTGCCACCGCATCGGATAGTGCTGCGGTGCATGACTACGCGCAACCCGGTTCATTCAACATTGCGTTGATCGTGGATCCCGGAACCGCGTGCGCGGATACGGCAGTGGTATCGGTTGTCGTGGGGAACGGACCGAGCGCGGCGTTCGCCGTTACGCTGTTGTGCGATCTGGTGGTGGAGTTCGCTGATGCCAG